>OIXG01003265.1_pt1 | contig 10971 bp, 10 predicted proteins | sample 1587731 | NCBI WGS metagenome assembly OIXG01 (sample SAMEA3888908, study PRJEB22519) | human gut metagenome | biome: human gut; feature: human-associated habitat; material: faeces | place: Denmark | collected 2010
ATTTCCATCAGGAGGTATAACTCTGAAAAGGAGGCCCTTTGACAGGGCCATACTCCCCCCTCGAACAGGGCAGCCACGACTTCACATTTTTCCAGTGATTGGGTGTTAAACAGGCTGTCACGGCAAAAAAAGACCATCTCTCCTGATGAAACAGTGAACTGAAAACCGTTGCAGGAGAATTGCAGACTTCCCTTGAGTACGAACAGGATACAATCTTTTACCAATTCCTCCTCGTGGTTCAATCCTTCGTCAAATTTATAATACCGGAATCCCTCCTGCATAGATTTTGAGTAATTATAACAAGACGTGTGCTCGTTCAAATAAAAAAGTTCCATTGTTTCTGTTTTTGTTGCCTAATGAAAATATTAGTAATCTTATTTTCAGTTAGTTATATGATAAAATCTGTACATGTTTCATCTTTTATTTCTTTTTAGTATCTATAACCGCTTTCCAGAGCGGATTTTGAAAAATTTTCCACTCTCTACGGGAGAGAGTGGAAATAAGAATGTCCTCGAATAAAGGTTGACATTATGCGAATGAGTCATGAGATATTCAACATGGGATGATGGGCTGGTTTAATAGGGATTCGATTTACCTGCATATTCGGGGTGGAATGTTTTTTAGGTTTTGTGTATAGACAGATTAGCAAGTCTTTTTACTATAGGATTCCTGGATATTCATCCGCATATGTAAAATGAATTACTTTTTGATTCTTATACAAAGAATGAGTTCAAATATTAATTTGAAAGGTAATATAAGTCATAATTTTACTATCATAAAATGTAAAGATTACATTAAATCGTTAGGTTTATGCTGAGCGGTTTATGTTTTAAATCTTGATACATTTATTATTTTTATAATTTAAACTTAAACAATTAATGAATTTATTCAAATCATCAGTTCTGTGCGGCATGGTCATGGTGTCATTCATGACATCCTGTACAGACGTGGATATCACCATGCCCAAGGGGCCCAAAGGTGATACGGGGCTTTCAGCCTACGAGTTTTGGAAGGAAAAAGTTGCGGATGGAACCGTCAACTGGCCGAAGGATCAGACAGAAGTCGCTGACTTCTTCAAGTTTCTCAAGGGAAAAGATGGCAAAGACGGGAAGGATGGTCAGAGTGCTTTCGAGCAGTGGAAAGACATGATTGCCAGCGGTAGCGTGGACGACCCGCATAATCCCGGCGAGAAATGGCCCTCCGAAAACAACACGGTACAGGATTTCTGGCGTTTCCTGACCGGAGCCAGCGGAGAGGACGGACAGACACCGCATATAGGTGATAACGGCAACTGGTTCATTGGGAAAGAGGATACCGGTATCGGCGCACGTGGGCGTGACGGTCAGGATGGTAAAGACGGTAAAGACGGAACGAATGGTCGTGATGCTATACCGCCGACAGTCACCATTGGCGATAACGGCAACTGGTATATTAACGGAACGGATACAGGCAAGCCTGCTTTCGGTAAGGATGGCAAAGATGGAAAGGACGGAAAGGATGCCGTGCCTCCTACGGTCACCATCGGCGATAACGGCAACTGGTTTGTGGACGGAACGGATACCGGGAAAAAGGCCGTTGGGCAGGACGGGAAATCTCCCGAGGTTGCCATTGGCGATAACGGCAACTGGTATATAAATGGAACGGATACAGGCAAGCCCGCTTTCGGTAAGGATGGCAAAGATGGAAAGGACGGAAAGGATGGAGCTAACGGAGCCAACGGTAAAAGTGCCTACGAGCTTTGGAAAGAGTATATCTCGTCCGGTGATGTGGACAACCCGCATAATCCTGACCAAAAATGGCCAGCGGACCGGAACAAGCAGACTGATTTCTGGGATTTCCTGACCGGAAATTCCTCTGTTATCGAGATAGAAGTTGGAAAATACAATGTTATTCCTGAATACTGGAACTCTTCCCTGAAAGAGTATGTTGTACCTTCGGACGGTTCGGTTCTATTTACCGTGTATGACAAGACCGGCAAAAAGGTCACAGCCGGAGTAAAGGTGAGCGACTTACCCGGTGTATCTTCTACGGATGCATTTATCACAAACGAGGAAGGGCAGTTCAAGGTCACATGGGATAAATTGCCAGACAATAAGGGTTTATCAGAAAGGAAAGGAAGTGTGACTGTAACGGTTGATGGAACGCAGGAAACGAGTGCGGGCAACACGTTGGTGCCGAATAGGATCAATGTTAGAGCTATCATTACAAGCGCATATCTGTCTAATTATTCTAATACGTCGATAGATATTTATAGGACACTAAATGTATATTACAGCTTCGAGCGTCAAGTGGATGGAGAATGGGATAAGTATCCGACGTCCATTACTACTCCTTATAATAGTATGAAATCGGCCAGGGTTAAAGATATAAACCGGCCTGTCAACGAAGGAAATGTGGACAAAGATCAGTTAGTCCGCTATAGCAATGGAAACTCATATCTCTACATCATTCGTCCGTTGGTTTTGACAGAGACGGAGAAGGCAAATGTGGCGAAGAATGATACTGTCGGCAAGTTGGCGAAATATGAATGGGACCAAACAGACAATTATGCGGCACTGTATTTTGGTGATGGTACGGGAAGTTATAATGACTATGGACAGACTGTATATTTGCAGGACAAGATACATGTCCCGGAAGTGTATCCGGCCCCATCTTTTAAAGAAAACAGTGTGTTTATTGAAATCAAGCAGGGTATTACCACCATGTGGGGAGAGATTGACACGGATAATTTACAGGATTTTTATAAAACATACGCTTACCCGATAGGGCAAGATAAATTTACAAAAGAGGAAGGAACCAATGTTTGGAAACATCCGGAAGGCAAGTTGCCGGCATCAGAGCTGGAAGAAAATCGGGCTGTATTTATAGAAATGCGTACTTTCATCAATGGAACGGGAGGAACTGTACATACCGGATCCAAGCCGTTGTCAACGGGAGGCAAGCGCTTTAAACTGACAAGCACTTATCCCAATAACTGGATTGGTCTGGATATCAGACGACGGACAGAAAGCACTGATAAAATAACATATAATATATCTAACGAGTACCGTGGGCGTTACGCTTACTATCTGTTAAAAGAGGAAGATAAGTACTATTTAGTTGATTTTGCGGACTGGTCCAAGCGGATGCCCTTGCCAATCAAGGATTGTCCTGTCGACTGGATGAATTGATTTATTTATTGGATAATTGAATATGAAGAAAAAAATAACGATATGCTTTGTGTGTCTCTCCTTGCTGTTGGTCTCTCTGGCGGTGAGAGGACAGGACACGAAAACGACCCGTCGTGTGCCTCTCCAGGCAGAGGTGACGCATGATGGACTGTCAGAAAAGGAATCAAAAGCCTGGGAGATCGGTCTCGGCGGTTCGCTGATAAACTGGAGTCGGGTGTCAGTCACTGGTTTCCGGAGTACGCCGGACAACTACTTTTATAACCTGAAAGCGAATCATCTGATGGGAGGGGCAAACCTGTACATCGCACGGGAATTGAACCGGTGGTTCTATCTGGATTTGCAGGGAAGCGTCGGTTTGACGAAAAACAACAACCGTACCGCAGGTGATGACAGGAAACGTGATTTGCTGTACATGGGGGGATTGGGTCTGCAATTCCGCTTTACTCCCCTGCTCAGGTCCCAATGGGTTGAACCTTATCTCAGGGTAGGTGTGAACTATCTGCATAAAGACTTTGCTTCCGTATATGGCGGAAACTTTGAGGATGACCCAACCGGACAGGCATATTGGGAGTCTTCCGACATCTGGAATCCTGACGGGCGTTCATCCGACAAGAACTCGTTTGTTCCCCTGTCTTTCGGGGCGGGCGTGAAAGCCTGGTTAAGCAACTCGTTCGGGCTGGGGTTACAAGGTGAATACCTTCTGCCCGTGCAGAAGGGGCTTCCCCACTTCGTTCAGGTTTCTGCCAGTGTCATCTGGCGTATTGGCGGAAAGAGCAAACATGCGGCTCCGGTGGTACGATATGTGGAGATAGAGAAACCCGTGGAAAGAATCGTCGAGCGGGTGGTTGAGAAAAAGGTGGAGGTTCCGGCCATTATTGACACTATGGCGTGTGATCTCTTGGAGAATATCCATTTTGAATTTGACAGGGATGTCATAACAGCCACTTCGGAAAGAACGCTTGACAGGCTGGCAGAGCTACTGAAAAGCTATCCGGACAGCCGTTTCCTTATCACGGGCTACACGGACGCCAGAGGAAGCGACTCCTATAACTTGACCCTTTCCGCACGACGTGCTGAAAAGGTACATGCCGCCCTGATCGGGCGTGGAGTTCCCGCCCGGATGATTAAATGGCGTGGCGTGGGTAAGCGTGCGGCCATTATCTCCGCCACTGCTGCGGACAATATCCGTGAAGGGGACAGAAAAGTCCTGCTGGAACGGGTTACCAACATGGATTATTGGAATGCCCTGGATAGCAAATGACCCGAATGTTCAGATAGTGATGAAAATGGATTGAAACAATGCGGGAATCTCATCCGCATCATTCTATTCCCAGGTCAGGAGGAGTAATACGGGGCATTTCTCCGCCAGGCCTGGGAATTTTACTTTACATGACTGGATGGACGTGCAACAGGTTTAGATGATTATCGAGAATGATTAATAAGCATAAAACCGCTTATGCTATGATTGTATTGCTGCAAAATTATAAATATAATTGTCCATGTTTTTGCATTGCTAATAAACAGATCGACACTGTTTTTCATGGGGAAGCAGGCAGAATGATCGCTCATGATAATACTTGTGATTCACATGAATGGAAAAAACTTGTGTCTTTGTAGTTTAACAATCAAAATATTAAAACTTATGAATACTCTTCTTTTGAATGCCACTTCTTCCAAAAGAAAAAGAATCACTTCTGAAGGTCATCCATACAGCCAGTTTCTTTGCATTAAAGAGCTAAAATGACAAAAAAAAGAGCTGGAATGAAAACATGTGTTTTTGAATAAATTTCGATTTTTGCAAAATAATTAAAAATTAAACCTTATGATGAAGAAAATTTTTATCAGTTTGTTTTTGTCTGGTGTTTTTATGTATCACACAAATGCCCAGACTGCAGTAGAGGGTAACAAGTTTCTGGACAACTGGTCCATCGGGATCAGTGCGGGAGGAACAACCCCGTTAACACATCATTCTTTCTTTGGAAACATGCGCCCGATCACGGGGATAGGACTGAATAAACAATTGACTCCGGTTTTCGGTTTCGGTCTGGAGGCGGTCGGAAGCTTTAACACCTCACAAAGCAGGACCATTTTCGACCGCTCCAATGTCAGTCTGTTGGGGTTGGTGAACCTGAACAATCTCCTTGGGACCTATACCGGGGTTCCCAGACCTTTTGAAATCGAAGCGGTGGCCGGAATCGGGTGGTTGCATTATTATATGAACCGGGAAACGGGTTCCGATCAGAACAGCATGTCAACAAAACTGGGCCTGAACTTTAATTTCAACCTGGGAGAGAGCAAGGCATGGACATTGGCACTGAAACCTGCCCTGGTCTATGACATGAATGCTATGGGTTCCGAAGCCGTACGTTTCCATTCCGGACGGGCCGTATGGGAAATATCCGTTGGTCTGAAGTATCATTTCGGATGCAGTAACGGGAAACACCACTTTACAAAAGTGAGAGCTTACGACCAGCAGGAGGTGGATGTCTTGAACGCAAAAATTAATGAACTTCATACACAGGCCGGTAAAGATGCCGAGGCTTTGCAGGAGGCAGTGCGAAAGGTAACGGAACTGGAGGCCGCGCTGGACAAATGCCGCAACCAGGAACCAAAAATTGTGAAAGATACCATTGACAACACTAAAAAGACGCTGGAATCCGTCATAACTTTCCGCCAGGGCAGGACGACAGTTGACAACTCCCAACTCCCGAATGTCGAACGTATCGCTACTTATTTAAAGAACCATAAGGGAGCAAGTGTGCTCATTAAGGGTTATGCCTCTCCTGAGGGAAGCGTGGAAGTTAACGAGCGGATCGCCCGACAAAGAGCGGAGGCCGTGAAAAAAATGCTGGTGGGCAAGTATGGAATTGCAGAAGAACGGATTGTAGCCGAGGGCCAGGGAGTAGGGAACATGTTCGAGGAGCCCGACTGGAACCGGGTAAGCATCTGTACGATCAACGCGGGAACGGAATCCAGTAGCCGTTAAATGTGATCCGGAAAATACCGGGAAGATGCATTCACTTGAACAGAATGTATTAACTATATTTATTCTACACGTAATTTGAAATGCTATGAACAGGTATGTATCTGAAATGATCGGGACAATGGTCCTTGTTTTGATGGGATGCGGAAGTGCTGTTTTTGCCGGGGATATGCCCGGTGCGGTCACCACCGGGGTGGGTACCCTGGGAGTTGCCATAGCCTTCGGGCTGTCGGTGGTCGCCATGGCATACGCTATTGGCGGAATATCCGGATGCCATATAAATCCGGCGATCACACTGGGCATGTACTGCTCGGGAGGAATGGGGGGCAAGGATGCCCTGTTATACATTATTTTCCAGATAATCGGGGGGATTCTCGGATCAGCCGTACTTTTCATACTGGTATCTACGGGGCCACATGCCGGCCCTACCATGACAGGGAGCAACGGCTTTGTTGAGGGGGAAATGTTGCAGGCCTTTATCGCTGAGGCCGTCTTTACGTTTATTTTCGTTCTTGTGGCGCTGGGAGCCACGGATAAAAAGAAAGGGGCCGGTAAACTGGCGGGCCTGGTCATCGGGCTGACGCTTGTCCTGGTGCATATCGTATGTATTCCCATCACCGGAACATCAGTAAATCCCGCGCGCAGCATAGGACCCGCACTTTTCGAGGGAGGAGGCGCGATCTCACAGCTTTGGCTATTTATCGTCGCTCCACTGACAGGAGGTCTGGCCAGTGCCATAGTGTGGAAAGCCATTTCTCAGCATAGCGACAGACAACGATGAAGGGAAGGTGGATGACCCCGAGACACGTTTCTCTGTTATCCACCTTTGTTTGATACATTATTATCAACTAAAATAAAAAAAGATGTCAAAAAGTAGTTTTTTACTGGATTTTAAGGCGTTTGTGATGCGTGGAAACGTGGTAGACATGGCCGTGGGTGTGATCATTGGCGGTGCCTTCGGGAAAATAATATCTTCAGTGGTGGCAGACATCATCATGCCACCGATAGGGTTGCTGGTAGGCGGAACCAACTTCTCGGAACTGAGATGGGAATTGGAACCCGCCAGGGTAGTTGATGGAGTCGAACAGGCGGCCGTCACGATAAACTATGGAAACTTCATACAGACCATGCTGGATTTTGTGATCATCGCTTTTGCCATTTTCTTGTTCATCCGCCTGCTCTCCAATCTCAGGCGCAAAAAAGAAGAGACACCCTTGCCCCCACCTGTCCCGAGCAACGAGGAAAAGTTACTTTCAGAAATACGTGACTTGCTGAAGAAACAATGACGTTTATTCAAACGGTATGGACGGTATCGGGCAGGAACATATCTGAGGAACAGGCTACTCCTTGGCGGTGGAAATTTTCCTTTGTCCCTGGATGATAAAAATAGTGTGAACATTAAAATTCAGATATGACTAAAGCCGATATTATAAACCGGGTCTCTGAGGAGCTTGGAATCGATCGCAGGACCGTTGGCCTGGTAATCGAGAGTTTCATGAAATGCGTGAAGGATGCACTCGGCAGAGAGAGAAGTGTATTCCTGCGCGGATTCGGGACCTTTTCTTTGAAGAAAAGGGCGGCAAAGAAGGCACAGAATATCCAACAGCACACAACCATATGCATCCCGGCTCGCAAGATCCCTCATTTTAAACCCTCGGAGTCTTTCTTGGTTCTCCGGAAAGAAGATAATCGAAAATAGACCGGGAGTGAATCTACCCCTTCCATTGTCAGGGAGGGGTGGATTTTAATGTGCTTTATGGAAATTTATCAATCATGTTTTACTCCTGTTTTCCAGCCCCGTTCAGATATGGACTACAGGATCATAGATGACCGGACGATCATGTAGATTCCCGGTAAACCTGTAAATAGACTGTTATGCGTGTTTTCAATCTTTTATTGTTGATCTCCATGTTCATCCCCTTTCCGCTGCCCGCTCAGGTGGGCGAACGTTATATAGAGGTAACCGGTACTTCCGAGATAGAGGTAGTTCCTGACAGGATTCATTACGTTATCGAAATAAGGGAGTACTTCGAAGAAGAGTTTGATGGCGTATCCAAACCGGAAGAATATCGGACGAAGGTTCCTCTTACCAGGATAGAGGAGGAATTGAAGTTGGTTTTGAAAATAGTCGGAGTGCCACGGGAGGCAATCCGCACAAAGGATGTGGGCGATAATTGGCGTAAGCCGGGACAGGATTTTCTGGTTTCCAAATCATTTGATGTCACGTTACGTGACTTCACACTGATTGATGAAATTTTAAAACGGGTGGACACAAAAGGAATTCATACGATGTATATAGATAAACTGGAACATAGGGATATCCTGTCCTATCACAGGAAGGGCAAGATAGAAGCACTGAAAGCGGCACGGGAAAAGGCAGTTTACCTGCTGGAGGCAATAGGTAAGAGGCCGGGTGAGATTATCCGCATCGTGGAAGGAGGGGATGCTGGAAAAGAGATGTTTGCACAAGGTCATATCTTATCGGTTGCCCCGCCCCCATTTGAGAGAAGCCGCACGATAAAAAAGAGATATTCGATGCTGGTCCGGTTCGGGATCGTGGATCGATGAACCGTTATTATAACAAATCCCGGAATGGACTTGCAAGAGAAGATAACGGGCATTCGGGTTTGCGGTGAAATATCCGGCCTTTTCTCTGACCGGTAAATAGATTAATAGATTCAACTCACGATAAGATGAAAGATTATTACTTTATTATGAATGCCGGGGTAAAAGCCGGAGGGGAGATCACCCATGCGGTATTAGAAGGGAAAATTGTATCCGCACCGAAAGGATACGATGCCTTCACGGGGATTGAAGCGGCCAGGGAGAAACTGGCTTGCGGGAATATCCGTCAGCAGATGGAAGAATTCGGTATCGAACTTGAGATCGTGCCGGTAAATACTGATTTTTTACTACGATGAAGGAATATTGCGTTTATTGGTTTGAAAACGGAGAACCGAGGCACGAGGTATTTTCCTGTCTGGACGGGGCGGAGATGTTTTCCTGCATGATAAGAGGACAGGACGGCGTGGAACACGTGGAAATATCCGAGGAAGATATTTCCGCTCCGGAGGAATTCCGGGAAATATGCCCCGGAGATTTCTCTTGAACATATGACATGGATCCGGGGTCCTTTTTTGCCGTAGCCTGGCGATAAAGGGAACTTATTTGGTTGTAAAATCGGGCAGTGTCAACCATTTTTTTCACCGATTAATCGCATACGCAAGATGAAAGCTCCACGGAAAATTTATACATGGACCAGTATCCTGCTTTTCGTGTGCTGTTCCCTTATTTTTCTTTCATGTGAAAAGGAAGAGCTCGGGGAAGCCATGGCAAATCGGAAAACGTTATTCATGTTTCTGCCGTGGTCCACTGACCTGACAGGCTATGTTTACACCAATATCGCGGATATGGAGGCGTGTGTAAGCAGAAGGGGGCTGGAGCATGAAAGAATTCTCGTGTTTATGTCCACGAGCTCTACGGAAGCCACGATGTTTGAGATCATACATTCCAAAGGAAAGTGCGATCGTAAAACGCTGAAAAGGTATGGCACTTCGGGGTTTACTACGGTGGAGGGCATAACGGGGATATTGAACGACGTGCAGGAATTTGCTCCTGCTCCGGTTTACGCTATGATCATAGGTTCCCATGGCATGGGATGGCTTCCCGTGGACGGTACACAGGCGGATTCCCTTTTCCGGATGAAAAAGCATTGGGAGTATCAGGAGCAGCCGCTGACACGCTATTTCGGGGGACTGACCCGGGAGTTCCAAACGAACGTGGGTGCCCTGGCCCGGGGGATTGTAGGCGCGGGCGTCAAAATGGAGTATATCCTGTTTGACGATTGCTACATGTCATCCGTAAAGGCTGCCTATGAACTGAGAGAAGCCACAAGATTTCTTATAGCCTCTGCCAGTGAAATGATGGCATACGGAATGCTTTACGCCATTGTGGGGGAGTTCCTGCTGGGAAATCCTGATTACGGATCCCTTTGCGAAGGATTCCACGACTTTTATTCAACCTATGAAATGATGCCCTGCGGGACACTGGCAGTGACAGATTGCTCTGAATTAGATAATATGGCTGCTATCATGAAAAGTATCAATGACAGGTATGTTTTCGATGATTCCCTACAAGGAGAACTCCAGGGACTGGACGGATACACCCCCGTCATCTTTTATGACTTTGCCGATTATGTCCTCACCCTCTGCTCTGACCCTGTCCTGACAGCCCGCTTCAGGGAACAGCTGGAGCGGCTTGTTCCCTATAAAACCCATACGGGTAAATTTTATTCCAGGACCAAAGGGCCCCTTCCCATACATACTTTCTCGGGTATAACGATCTCGGACCCGAGCACCAATCCCATGGCCTTACTGAAAGGTACGACCTCTTGGTACAAGGCCACACACGAATAACCCCGTGGAAAACGGACAGATGAAAATACCCGCGTATGACGCAAATATTCCCCTTTCTTCATAAAATTTCCGATAAGTTCGGACAGCATCGAAAATAATTCTACACGTATGTACCATATATAATTTTGCAGTGATATTTTTATTTACAGTTTATTCGGGGTAAAAAGGTCACGAGAAAATCAAAACTTCAATTACTCTCGAACCGGAATGTGACAAATCTACGAACAGGAGGACAAACGAGGATACCTAAGCCGTAAATTGCACGTTTCCAGCATTCATCCCATATCTTTACGTCCGGTTTCAATCGGAACCTTAAAAATATTCACCATTTAATTTTTTCAGATTATGGACGAACAACCGGACAGCAGCCAGCAGTTAATGGACATCCTGCTCGTCATGGACG
>OIXG01003267.1_pt1 | contig 10968 bp, 15 predicted proteins | sample 1587731 | NCBI WGS metagenome assembly OIXG01 (sample SAMEA3888908, study PRJEB22519) | human gut metagenome | biome: human gut; feature: human-associated habitat; material: faeces | place: Denmark | collected 2010
AATACTGAGAAAAGTATTATTATAAATCTACCTGATGTAACAGATAAACTTTTCAGTCAATATTATTTATTAGGAGAGTATATACAAGTTACACCAAATGGAATAAAATGGAGAGGTGAATACTACAAAAAGCAACAATAATCTTAGTGTGTTTACTATTCAATATGTCTTTGTAAACAATAATTTATAAAAGTCCATCTTTGGTTCGAGTGTAAAATAAGCAGTGTTCTACTACAATGGGTAAACACAGTTTATTTACATTTCATTTCTTTATTAGGGCATAGTTATCCCGATTTTCTTTTTTAGGTTCGTTACCAAACGAATCTATCAGAATAATATGGTTGGTATCCCTCACCATATAGAATTTATTGTCACCACTTGAAGGATGCACAAGCATCAGGATGGTGTAGTCAAGCACTTGGAAAGTTCCTCTTAACCTTTCCTGTTTGTTCTACTTTTCATTGTATGACTGTATCAACAAATAGGTACCATCAGCATTTAATGTGAGTGTTGTTTCAACATTAGGTGGTAACACACCGTTATAAGTTCCAGCTATGGAATCCAAGCTGGCTCTATTTCCCAAAACTGCCGTATATTCTTCAAGCTTATCGGCACACCTGCCTCCAGCGTAATGAGGCTGGCGAACGAGTGTTGTCCCAAATGGTAGGAATAGGTAAATCCGTTTTCTTTTCCACAAGCACATCGAAAGCCTTTTGGATGGAAAGCAACAACTGCTCGATGTCCTTGTTGGTCTCCACGGCTTCCTTGCTCTTGTTCTCCTTTGGCTGCTTTAGTGCTTTATGTTAATCGAAGTACAATCACCGCAATAATACTATTGATTTTACGTTCTTTTCAAAAAAGGGGTTGTGCAATAGTGGCTTAAAGGCTAAAAGCACTACCTTTGAATGCTGTTAAATATGGTAATGTTCAAAGTCACTATTTGTGATATTGGAAAAATGAATATAAATATGACAGAAAAAATAGAAAAAAGGAGGCAACCTTTGCAGTACCGTACAATGGCGATGACAACAACGATTATGTCGATGGTAAGGGCTTCTGCTGCAATGACGGCAGCTTGGAAGCTGCGCAGGCACGAGCTTTGTCGAGAGCTGCAAAGAATAACTTCCAAGAGGGCGACGCATACGAGACGATGCAGTTCTACTACCACCCAGACCATTTGGGTAGCAGTAGTTACATCACCAACCTTGGCGGAGAAGTGGTGCAGCATATTGAGTATGTGGCTTTCGGCGAGGTGTTCATAGAGGAACGCAACAACATCACATGGGGTATAGAAGTGTCTGTGGATTACTATAAGCGTAGAGTTTATGGTAATGGCTATTTTCATTTTCCTAAAAGAGATGAGGAACAAATAGATAATGCAAAAATGTTAGTTCAATATTTGAATAAATACGATAAAAATTGGAGAAGCACGAATGGTGGGCATCCTATTATCATATTACATGCTTGCGCAACTTCTGATTTTGCTAAGGAGATGTCTAATGATGAAGAGTTTAAAGATGTCACATTTATTGCTCCAAATGCAACTTTTTTCTCATCAAAATATGGAAATGAGAAAGTAAACGATATTGCTACTGGAAAAGATTATAAGACTATTGTTTCAGCTAAATGGGAAGTATATCGTAATGGAGAGTTTGTTAAAGATAAGAATGGAAAACCTATTACATATCAAAACACCGACCAATCAGGAACAGTTGGCTTTGATTATAAATTTTAGTATATGTGGTATAAATGTTTTGCTGTAATAATTTTGCTCAGTTTGTTTGCTTGCACTGGCAAACAGACTGAACAAAATTTAAAGTCGATAAGGATTGAAAAGAAATGGGCTAAAGATTGTAATCAAAATTCTAAGATTCACATTTTAGCTTCTAACGCTCAATTGATAAATGGGAACAGGGTTTTAACAAGTAATCAGAAATATATAAAGATGACCGAAGATTGCATAAATGACGTAGAGACACTTATAATTGAGTATCTTGATAAAAAGGATAACAACCATTATTTTGACAAACAAAATAATGTATTAAATTGTTATTTTAGACAATATTTATGCTATAAAGATAATACGCAATTTTTTGTATTTATAAATCTTTATGCATATAGAATTACAAGATATGAAGAAAATACGACCAACGCATTTGCCAGTAACCCCCTTGTTGATGTAATAAATCCACTAAATGGCAACAATAAAGATTATAAGATGTTTATAGTGAACTTATCAGAAAAATCAATACATTGTTTCACAAAGGAATAAGATAATATTGTGAACTTCTATATAGCGGAAAGCAAAGGGCAAACCTGGCGATGGTTATCTTATGGTTGAGATCGAAGGAGTCCCATATTGGACAGATGCCATAGGGCAAATTCCATTTGCGTTGAATGAATATAGAAATGTATTTGAAAGAAGTAAAAATTCAGAAATAGCAGCAGGAGAAACAATAGACATTGGAAAGAAATTTGGAGATGGAAGTTTGATGAATATCATATTTCCGTCACCAGACAACAGCAATGGTTATGATAACGCTATGATAGTTCGTGCTGTGAATTGGGCAAAAAAACGATATAGGTTAACTCCTACTCGTATGCCTAATGGACAATACGAAATGAGGGTGGGTAAAACAAGTTATTCTCCTAAAAATATGCGGGCATACACTATCAAAAAGAAAAATAAGAGGAATAAAATATGAAACCACAAAAAATATATTCTATAATAATAGGATTGGTTGCATACATTATTATATCACATATATTCCATGTGTTTTTTAGAGGTAAAACTGATATAGCACTAAGCTTATTGTATATTTATAATGATATGTTATATATTGTAGGTTATATCTTTACATTTATGGTCTATGGCAGTAATAAGTTTAATAGAATCTTGTTTGGTACATTAAGCATCGCATTTCTGTTGTTTTTTGTATATAATTGGTGGGTCGTTTCATCTATGCCTTATGAGAGATTCTTATATATAGGCTTAGGATTGCTTGTTTATATATGTGAGTACATGTATTTAAAAGCTATACAAAACGATTTGTAAAATAATTTAAAATATGAATGATAATATAATCCTATATACTATTTCTTTAATATGCATAATATTGCTACTAATAGAATAGATTTTTATTAGTCACAAAAAATGTTAATTTTATCGAACTTTATTTTTACCTTTCTGCAAAGCTATTTGGATGTATTTTATGCCATTAGGACTATTATTCCTTAAGATATTCTTCCTTTAATTCTCTCTCTACGCTTAGAGATGGATGATTATATATCTGCAAACGACATACTTCATTTGGTATTTTTTCATAAGATGGTGTATTTTCTATCCATATAAGGTGATTATCATCTATAGAATAGAGGTATTTTGTATCTGGTGTAGTTATATAATCGCTAATATTTTTAATATAAAGTCTATTTGCTTTTTCGTTATACATATAAGGTAATATGACATATCCTATTTTTTGTGGTGGAATAAAATATAATAATCTAAAAGAAGTTTTCTTACGAATTTTATAAAAACCAGTACATATATCTCCAACGATGTCTCCAACTTTTAAACTGTCTAATATTACATTTGTTTTGCCAATAATATATGTTTTCTCCCATTGCCAAATTCTTTCATTATCCATATATTTATTTAAAGAGTGTGAAGCTACTTTCGGTAAAATAAAATAGTTTTTGCCTTTATATACTTGCATTCTAAAATGAATATTCTCAGAAGGAATATCTATCTTTAAGTTTGTCTTTGAATACCTTTTAGAAAACGATTGAAAAAAAGGAATAGATATTATGCAAAGAGTGACAATCACTCTTTGCATAATATCTATTTTATTTTTTTGGAGAAATATTAACATAAGCAGATATGTTAGAATTATAAGTAGCACGTGTCTTATGGGGATCTAAATATTGCATATCAAAGACGTTAAATAAATAATATCCATTACCTTGTCCTCCCCATCCCCAATTACAATGCACTAAAGGAAGAAATTGTTTTACTATTTATACTTTTCTTAAATGCAAAGTTACTAAAAATAGTTATTTGTTGATCACAATAAGTCTATATTTAACACTATTTACACCATAAGCCATATGCCATTTTGTTACCTAGGTGCGAGAAATGCGCAAAACACGTTTAAAGGTAGTCATAGGATACTTTTCATAACCTTACTTCCATCATACCACCATACATTTTCTGAAGTTTCTGTCGCAAAGCCTATGTAGTATTTCTGTTTCTTCTCTACAAATCCATTAAAATACTTGGCAAAGTTGAAGTGATGAACAATTCACCTCAGAAGGAACTTGTCACCCATCGCTTCGAGCCTACATCAAAGTATGTTCTTCTTTTCATTGGCGGCTTGGCTCTATCTCTCGTTCTCTCCATTTGGGGCAACCTCACCCAATGGCGAGAGTACCAAGATTGGGAGGAGGCAGACTTGAAGTATAGAGCTTTGAAGATGGTTCTGTCTGCTGATGACCCAAACATCTTATATATAGAGTAGCACTTCTCTGTAAACAGAGACGAAAATGTCATAGATTATGTCAAAAATCGTGTTGCAGCTTACGAAAATTCTGTTCTCAAATACAATGAAATGGTACGGATGGCTGCATACAAAGACAGTGTAGCTAATGAACTTCGCAGAGAGTCTAATAGCATAAAACATACTATTAAAAATTACCAATAATTTTTATCCAATACCCCAATGAGATGGAATTTACATTCAAATCCATTTCATTGGGACATATAATTAAAACTGTTTATTTGTTTCTAATAACATATTCAAATTCATCAAATTTCTCATATCCTAATTCTATTAAGACTTGGCGACTGTGTTTCCTGTCATCTTCGGTGTTGAACTTGGGGATTATGGGGAGACGAAGGATGATCTTGTCTTTATGTTTGGCATGAGTGTTGAGCCAGACAAGGTTGTCGATAACTTGCCGGTTGGGCTTACCTGTGTAGGCTTGATAGATGGCAGGATTCATGTCCTTGATGTCGATGATAAAGGAGTCAATGTATGGGGTGACTTTCTCCAAGTGATGGCGAGGTACGTTTAGACTCGTCTCCATCGTAAAGTGCCATTCCTCTGGGCATAGTTCACAAAACTCCTTTATGAATGAACTCCACAGAAGCGGTTCACCTCCACCAAAACAGATGCCGCCTCCTGTAGCTAAGAAGTAGAGGTTGTCCATCTCCACGTTCGCCATCAGCAGTTCTGTATCCACCTCCTGCCATACGCTGTCAGCATCAAGGCATTGGGGATTGAGACAGTACTTGCAATGAAGAGGACAACCATGAAATGCTACGAGCGTAGTAACCCCCTCACCGTCAATTGTAAGGCGATGACGGTCGATACAGATAAGTGGAGCTGTATTCATCTTATTCAGGTCTGAAATTTACAGGAACAACATATTTCATTTTCACAGCTTTGCCATTTTGTTTTGCAGGATTCCATTTTGGCATACTTTTCATAACCCTGATGGCTTCCTTGTCAAGTTCAGGGATAATGCTTCTAATTACCTTTACATCACTCAGACTTCCGTCCTCGTTTACAATAAAGACAACATTAACTCTGCCCATAGCAGCACCTTCCCAACAAATTTCTGGATAGCGTAGATTATCCTTGATGTATTTCATCAATGCAGCCATACCACCTGGGAATGAAGGCATCTCCTCTACAACACCAAATATATTGCTGTTTTCTATGGAGTCTGTATCAACAGCTGATTGCATTAAAGCGGTATTGCCTTTTTTTGATTTCTTGGATGTGGTACCTTTCCTATCATTTGAAGTTCGCTCTTTTGTTATTTCCATTCGAGGATTGCTTGGAATCTCTCCTAATTTTCTATTTTCTTCTTCTGCATATTTAGCCTCATCACTAAACGAGATATCTCCTTCCAATTGTCTGTCTCCAGGTTTAGGCACTTCTTCTTTCACTATATTAAGTTCACCTTGAGTAGCATCCGAAGATATTCTTTGTACCTTTCCATCCGAACAAGCTGTCATAGCGACAAGTCCTGCTGCTATGCCTGCTACCTTAATGGCTTTTCCAGCCATTTGTTTGAGGTGCAGCTCATATTCCAAGTCTCTTACATCTTGCTCACATTTAGGGCAAGTTCCCATACATTCACCCTTATAATTACATTCTTCAGGTGAATAGTCTATCCCATTGGCATCTGCTATTTGTTTGCGTATTGCCTTGAGCGTATCACAAATATTGCGTCCTCGAGTTTTCATAAATTGATGTTTTTAGATGTTCAACATTCTCTTTACTCACAAAATGAGTATATTATTAGTCATAATCCCTAAAAAATACTCATTTATAATTCTAATTTCAAAAATACGAAAAACAATCCACATACAAGAATAATTTTTGTTGTATTATAAGAAATGGGATTGTTTTTAACTTTTTCGCTGCTTTTGATGCCGTATATAGAATTTATCTGTGTTTCAAATATGCTGTGTTGTTTTAAAGAACCTTGTACACAACAAAAAATTAATAATATTTAAAAACAAAGCAAAATATATTGTTTTTCAGATATTAGATTTATCTTTGCACTCGTAAACAAAGCGTTCTTTGTATATTGCAAAGTTGTGAAAGAAAAAGAATATAGCTCGTTTCTAAATCGTTAGCAGTTACATTCTTTTAAATACTTAATTCGTTGATATTCAATCAATAAAAGATTTTGTTGTGACTCCACGAATGGTAGGAACAGGTAAGTCCGTTCTCTTTTCCACAAGCACATCGAAAGCCTTTTGGATGGAAAGCAACAACTGCTCGATGTCCTTGTTGGTCTCCACGGCTTCCTTGCTCTTGTTCTCCTTTGGCTGCTTTAGTGCTTTATGTTAATCGAAGTACAATCATCGCAATAATACTATTGATTTTACGTTCTTTTCAAAGAAAGGGGTTGTGCAATAGTGGCTTAAAGGCTAAAAGCACTACCTTTGTACGCAATATAACAACAATACGTTTAAGGTCACAATTTGTGATTTTGGAAAAATGAATATAAATATGACAGATAAAATAGAAAAAAGGAGAGCAGCGAACTGTGTATATCACATAGGTGCATCCATTAAGGACTTGGGCAAGAAGTGGTTTGGCTTCTCTAAGATGGAAATATTGATGCCTGATGAATTGGTGGAAAGAATCAACAGAGGATAATCTGTGATTACTTAGGTAGAGTGTTAAAAAGAATATAACCAACAAATAATTTTTGTTTATTTTCACAAACATATAAAGGTATGAAATTCAACATTCTATTCTTTATGGCTTTAGTTCTCGTTCTCATTTGTTCATGTAAGGATACAACTCTTTGTTATAAAATTCCTTTGGATAACAAAGAACTTGTGATATGTATTCCTGCATTTAGTGATTATGCATACCTTTATATAGATGCACATGAATCATGTGTCCCAACAGATAGTTTTGATTTTAAAATAAATAATAGAGGTGAAGCTACAGAAGTTTCCTTAATCTTAAATAAACACAAAGACGACACTATATATTATTCTGATAGATGGAATGCTGTCACATTAGTTAATAAAAATGGAAAATATAAAAGAGTTTCATGGCATGATGACAGATTTTATACAAAAGATATAAGAACTAATAAAATCCAAATAAATCAGAATTATATAGAAATAGTGATTAAAGATTATGCAACTTTTGTTGTGTGTCAAACAGACAATGGATACAAAATTTTAGAGCCTATTCAAAAATAGGAAACAACAAAGAACTTACTTGTAAAGATAGAATAGTATATGAAAATATTGAATACTCGCATATTAAAGAAAAGCGTGATAACACTTAGTTTTTTGTGCTATCTTATAACCTGTGGGTTCGTACCATATTATTATGATGAAGCAACTAATTTTTGTTATGGTGATGGCTTTTTAGACTTGTTCTTTGGCTGGTTTTGTTTCGTATTTCCGGAAATATTTACGAAAATATATTCTTTAGCATGGTTTTCAAACATAACATACATTGTTGCTATAAGGCATCTAATAAAGGGAAATAGAAAACACTTCGTATTGTGGATTTGCATCACCATAATATTGAGTAGCCTTTTGATTATTTGTCCAAGAACAGAAACTGACACTTGGGGGAATATACACCATTTTACGTTGACGATAGGTTATTATTTGAGAATTATAAGTTTCTTTATTTTATTTGTTGGTGGAATATATGTCCTGTTTGTACAAAATAGGAAAGGGGATAAAAGGCTGACGAATGATGGACGGATGAAAAGTAAGCAGCAAATATTCTTTCTGACAAAATCAGATATAGTCAAGATGATGTCTATGGTTGAAATAAGAATTTCAATAGAATATACCCTGATGGGGGCATTTAAACAGGAGACGATAAGAAGAGAAAACACCATATCAAATTTTTCTAAACTTGGTCATACAGGCTATGCCAATTGGATTTCTTTGGATAATAGATACATGGTGCTCCCCTTAAATAATGAGGTGAAGTATAGAATTGTGAAACAAAGAAATGGCTCTTTTCATTACATCGTAGATCTTGCATCTAATCCTACAGGTGTTGAGTTAAGTACTGGAGGAATATACGACAATGCAGAAAATGTTTTAATCGCAGGTCGTGTTGCAGTCTTTACTGATAGCTCAATCGAAGCCATGCAAATCTATAAAGAAATATTGAGAGCTATGAATAAATGTTTTACCAGGAAAAATAACATCTTTGTATCTCAAGAGGTGTTATCTTTATTGGAAGATGGATGGCGATTAACATGTAATTATAATGCGCCTTGTGAAAATGATTTCAAATAGTATATGTTGCAAATTTCAACTTTGCTATAAATAAACTTCGGAAGGAGAAATATGAATTCACTATGTTTATGTGTAAAAGAATAAAATTTTGGCTTTGCAAACTTCTCTATTCCCATAGAAAAAAGTCTTGTTGCATTTCCTTTTCATCAAAAGGTTTCAAGGTGATAACTCTCTATCGGATTTTTGAGGGATGCCAAGTAGAAGATAAACCAATTATTTTTCTTCCTGCTACAGCATCCGAGGAAGAATTGGCCAATGCGATATTTTTCTGTTTGGATAAAAGTAGTATGGTCATACGAACTTCAATAAATTCCACATCTGCTTATCTGAAGTTTATCAAAGAACGTTCGTTGAAAAGTTACTATCAACAATCCGTGGCTTGCATAGTAAAGTTGAATGTTCAAACAGGCATAATTCATTTAGAACTTTGGCAACAAGCTGATGATGGTAGAGGAATGACTCCTTGTCATGAACAGAGCCTTATGGCATTTGATGTAAAAGGCAATAGTCAACTTCTCGCCAAGTATGTCATGGAAATCTTAAGTGAAAGATTAGCTTTGAAAAAGGATAAAGTAGCTATGGAATAAACAATAAAAATTGTAGAATGAGAATAAACAAATGAAACAGATTAAATTAGCTTTTATACTTTTAACAATAATAACAGACACGTTTAACATCATAGATAATCAATTAGAGCCATAACCGTAATGCACCTGCTTGGAATTTAGCTCTTTTAGTTACCTTGTTTCTTGTTACTATTAATTCAAGTAATTATGAACATAGGTACACATTTTAGCGGACAACCGATGTATGGGCAGCTAATAGATTTGCTCAGCAAGAGATACTCCATTCGGGATGTGGCGAAGCTGAGTGGTAAGAGTGTGAGTACGGTGCAACGAGTTAAGCAATTACTAACAGTACTATCATCGCAATAATACTATTGATTTTACGTTCTTTTCAAAGAAAGGGGTTGTGCAATAGTGGCTTAAAGGCTAAAAGCACTACCTTTGTACGCAATATAACAACAATACGTTTAAGGTCACAATTTGTGATTTTAAAAATAAAGATAGAAATATGGCAGACATAACGGAAAAGACAGGAAACGGCGAACTGGTCACAAATCGTGACCAGTTGGTTGTCGTAGATAATATAGAGTCTCTAATAAAAGAAATTAGAGGACAGCAAGTTATGCTTGACAAAGACTTGGCAACGCTATATGGTGTAGAGACAAGAACTTTGAACCAAGCAGTCAAACGTAACATCCAGAGGTTCCCTTCTGATTTTAGGGTTCAGTTAACAATGGAGGAATGTTCAAAATCACAGATTGAGGAATATCATTCCTTCAGAGAAATTTAAAATAACAGGTATGAAATATTTAATGCAAATATTACTTGGTTTAATACTTTTACAACTGCTGCAATCATGTGATTACAGTAAGAGTCGCGATGTGTTGTGGATGAAAAAAAATTTTGAAAATAATGCAGAGCTTTTTTATGATGTTACTAATTTATTTAATAACTCTATTCCAATAAATTTAAAAAAAGAGAATTATGTTAATTTTAATATTAATGATAAAAATAATAGTGTTGATATTATTATAATAAGCAAAAAAGTAATCAATGGAGAAAGAGTCACTCAAAAAGCTAACTCACAAAGGTTAGATAACAAGAATTTTAATCTATTATTGAAAAACTTAGGATGGAACTATTCAAAAGTTGATTCAATACGAAATATGTTACAGAGGATAAAATGCAATACCATTAGAACCGTTGATTATAAATATTTTGATATTGAAATTTATAATAGCTCTAATTTATCGTATTCATATTTACATCTCAAACATAGTATAGAGTACCATAATATTAAAACAATATCAAATAACTCTAAATACGGTAATCTGTTTTCTATTTCTAACTAATAGCTTGTAGCCGAATAGTAAAAGAAAGCAATTGCAAGCGTGTAAAAAAAGACTGAACAAAATGCAATGAATTAAAGAGGAGGTGTACCATACCATTATAAAAAAAGGGAAAGAACATACTTTTTTAAACCTGTTGAAGACAAAAAATAATTTGATGGATTTATCCATTGGCTGGTAGCTTTCGGCTGGCAGCCTAAACTCTACAATTTTTAACGGACTATTTTATGAAAAATGTAATGAAATT
>OIXG01003270.1_pt1 | contig 10957 bp, 7 predicted proteins | sample 1587731 | NCBI WGS metagenome assembly OIXG01 (sample SAMEA3888908, study PRJEB22519) | human gut metagenome | biome: human gut; feature: human-associated habitat; material: faeces | place: Denmark | collected 2010
GCTTTTTGTGTTATTTATCTCTTGACATCACACCGCTGGACTGTGTCTGTTCATTCATATTAACTTGTCCTGAAAATGCCACATCGAATCATGTGTCTGATATCATATACTTTTCTTGTGATCTGTTTCAAAGCAGAGAATGTCACCCGGCGTATCTTCAGAGTATTTCATTATACCGGATGCAATTTCCTATAAAATAAAATTAGAATCGAATTAGAGTGACTTCACTATACACTGACATCTGCCACTTTACAAGCAGAACTTTTTTCAATAATTCACAAACTTTTTGTTCCAAAATCAGTCACTGATCTTTTTATTTTCTATAATCCTCTGACAGTCACAAGGATTCCCTGTCTTGTGCATTCTGCCAGACTGGTTACTGTTCACAGTACCTGTGACCAGCAACGCATCTCGCCATTTTAAATCGCCTTTGGCGATGGGCGAGATGCCATTCAAGATAAAACGTGCATCCTCCGTGCCAATCAGCGTAGTGATTGACACGGAAGTGAACAGTAACCCGGACTGTACTTTTTCCCACTTGCTTTTCACTCCCATATCGCTTATCCTTTTATTGAATATATTTATGAAAGAAGGCATACCTATGGCTCAATCTTCACATGTACTTCACGAAATCCATCCTGTATTTAACACAGACTCCCGCATTCTGATCCTTGGGAGCTTCCCTTCTGTAAAATCACGGGAAAGTCAGTTTTTCTACGGGCATCCAAGAAACCGTTTCTGGGATCTTCTTGCCACACTTACAGGTGAACCACTTCCTGCCGGCATAGAAGAGAAAAAATCACTGCTCCTTGCACACCACATTGCCGTCTGGGATGTGATCGCCTCTTGTGATATCGAAGGCTCCAGTGACAGCAGTATCCACAATGTCGTTCCCAATGACCTTTCAGAGATTCTTCAGACGGCATCCATCCGGCAGATTTTCACCAACGGTGGCACTGCATACCGCTTATATAAAAAATACTGTTTTCCACAAACTCAGCAAAAAGCAATCTGTCTGCCATCCACAAGTCCGGCAAATGCAGCCTGGTCAAAGAAACGCCTGCTTACCAAATGGAATCAGATCTGTCCTTATCTCGAATAAGAACCAGCAAACCGGCTTTAATCGCCCCGTTCAAAATGAGGTCAAGATTTTTTGAACTTTTTTCATTTTAATACTTGACATATTATTTTTTCTGATGTATACTTGATTTTGTTGTTGAGCAACACAGTTCAACACACGATATAAATGTGCGTTTAGCTCAGCTGGATAGAGCGTTTGGCTACGGACCAAAAGGTCGGGGGTTCGAATCCTCTCGCCCACGCTGAAGAAAAAGGAATTCTGAGAAATCAGAGTTCCTTTTTTCATTTTGTGGAGTTATAATCAGAATTAAGGTAACAAAACAACGGAAAGTGTGTATTGTTATTTTCACAGGAATTTGCTATATAATATAGGCAGAGTGTTATGAGGGTATAAAATACTGAATTTTTGCGATCGGGAGGAAGGCATTATGGCGCATAAGATACTGACAATCGGCAGAAAGCTGGGCAGCGGTGGCCGCGAGCTGGGGGAACGTGTGGCAGAAAGCCTGGGAATCCCGTTTTTTGATCAGAACCTGATTTCCATGGCTGCAGAGCGCGGCGATCTGGCGGAGTCCTATCTGGCACGGTTTGATGAGAAGAAGCATAACCCCTGGATGTACGAGATGGTTACCGGAGGAAATAAGCATGTGCCTAAGGGAGCGCCATTACAGGAGGCCCTGTTTAAACTTCAGGGCGATGTGATCCGCCATATTTCCAAAAGAACCGACGCGGTCATCATCGGACGATGCGCGGACTACATCCTCAGAGAGCGGACGGACGCCAAAGTCTTAAGCGTTTTTGTCTCCGCACCCATGGATGCCTGTATCCGTCGTAAGATGGAGCAGAAGGGCATTACGGAAAAAGAGGCCGAAGCCCTGATCAAAAAGGTCAACAAGGATCGCAGAAAATACTACGAATTCCATACAGGAAAGGACTGGAGCGCCCCGGACAGCTACGATATCTATCTGGACAGCAGCAGACAGTCCATGGAAGAAATGACAGAAGTTCTCGTAAAACGGTTTAACGAGCTATAGGCAGAGGAGCATTCTATTATGGAAGAAAAGAAACAGAAAAAAAATCCCATGGTGAAGATCGCGACCTTCATCGTGGATAAGCGCAACCTGTTTTTCCTGATTTACATTGTGGCGCTTATCTTCAGTGTTTTCGCGAAATCCTGGGTAAAGGTTGACAATGAGCTGACCGATTATCTGCCGGAGACTACCGAGACCCGGCAGGGCCTGGATATCATGGATAAGAATTTCATTACCTATGGAACCTCGCGTATCATGATTTCCAATATTACATATCCCCAGGCGGAGGCCCTGGTAGACCAGATTGAGGCCATCAAGGGCGTAGATCAGGTGGAATTTGATGATTCCGAGGATCATTTCAAGGGAACCAGCGCCCTGTATTCCATCACCTACACGGACGAGGCTGAGAGTGATGTGAGTGTGCAGGCTCTGAATGATATCAGGACCCTGCTATCGGATTATGATGTGTCCGTGGCCGGCGAGGTGGGCAATGACATGTCTGTGACCCTGGCCCAGGAGATTAACGTGATCATGGCCATCGTTATCGTGATCATTATTATCGTACTGTTGATCACATCACAGACCTACGCGGAGATTCCAGTGCTTCTTATGACCTTCGGCGCGGCTATCCTGCTGAATCAGGGAACGAACTTCGTGTTTGGCGAGATTTCCTTCGTCAGCAATTCCGTTTGTTCGATCCTGCAGTTAGGCTTGTCTATTGACTATGCGATTATCATGTGCCATCGGTTCAGTGAGGAGCGGGAGAACCTGGAACCCAGAGAGGCCTGCATTACGGCTCTGAGTAAGGCCATCATTGAGATTTCATCCAGTTCCCTGACCACCATGTCAGGTCTTTTAGCCATGATGTTTATGCATTTCCAGATCGGCTTCGACCTGGGCCGCGTGCTGATTAAGGCGGTTATCTTCAGTATGATCGTGGTATTTACCCTGATGCCCGGTCTTCTGATGCTTTTCAGCAAATGGATTGACCGGACCCACCACAGGAAGTTTATCCCGGATATCTATGGCTGGGGTAAGATTATTACGAAAATCTATCCGCTGCTGATGCCGATTTTCGTGGTGGCCATCGTTTTCGGCTGCTATTTTTCCAATAAATGCCCTTATGTATTCAGCCAGAACAACATCGATACGCTGAATCAGAGTGAGACCCAGCTGGAGGAGAAGAAGATCAAAGCGACCTTCGGCGATATGAATATCATGGCGCTGATTGTTCCGTCCGGACATTATGATAAGGAAAAGGCTGTGCTGGAGGAATTGGAGACATATGACGAGGTAGATTACACCACAGGCCTGTCCAATATCGAAGTGTCCATGGATGACGACAGCAGCTCTGAAAAATCAGATTCCTATATGCTGACGGATTCCCTGACGCCCCGGCAGTTCGCCGAGCTGGCGGATATGGATATCGAACAGGCGCGGATTATCTATTCGGCCTATGCGGTGGACAATGAGGAATATGGCCACATCATCAACAATCTGGACGGCTACGGTGTGCCGCTGATCGACATGTTCCTGTTTGCCTACGATCATCTGGATTATGTAAATCTGGACCAGGATCAGGTGGATAAGCTGGACGATCTGCACGATCAGCTGATCAAGGGTCAGGATCAGCTTCAGAGCGATAAATATACCAGAATGCTGATTAGCCTGAACTTACCGGAGGAAAATGATGAGACCTTTGAGTTCTTAAGCACCATCCGAAAGGTGGCGCAGAAGCATTACGGCGAGGACGCGGAGATTTATCTGGTAGGTAATTCCACCAGCGACTACGACCTGTCCAGCAGCTTCAGCCAGGATAACCTGATGATCAGCATCCTGTCGGCGTTGTTCGTTATTATCGTACTGTTATTTACCTTCAAGTCTGTGGGCATGCCGGTTCTGCTGATTATCGTCATCCAGGGAAGTATCTGGATCAACTTCTCAGTGCCTTATCTGACCGGTACGCCGCTGTTCTTCTTAGGTTATCTGGTAGTAAGCTCCATTCAGATGGGCGCGAACATCGACTACGCCATCGTTATCGCGAACCGTTATACAGAGCTGAAGAAGGAAATGTCCGTGAAGGAGGCAATTATCACGACTCTGAATCAGGCGTTCCCGACCATCATTACTTCAGGAGCTATTCTGGCGACAGCGGGCGTTTTGATTGCGCTGATTACGACAAACCCGGCGATCTACGGTATCGGCGTATGCCTGGGACGTGGTACGATGATATCCATGTTCCTAGTTATGGCCATCCTGCCGGCCATCCTGATTCTGGGCGATAAGATTCTGGAGCGCACCAGTTTCAATATCAAGTACCCGGAGCGCACCCACAGTGTCAGCGGCAAGGTCCATGTGGACGGCCGTGTGCGCGGTTATATCTCCGGACAGGTTGACGCGGAGATTCACGGCGTGGTAGACGGAGACATCAATGCAGTGGTGGATGTGAAGCAGATAAAGAAGCTGGATCAAGAGGAGGACGAAGAAGATGACTGGTAAAATGAGACATGCGGGGGGCATTCTTCTGGCGGCTGCCATGACGCTGTCAGTTACCTTTTCTGGTGGAAGTATCGTTTATGCGGATGGGGATACCATCACGATTTCCGGTGTGGAGGATCTGGAGAGGCTTGCGAAAAACTGTAAATTGGATACCTGGTCCCAGGGAAAGACAGTGGTGCTGGCCGGGGATCTGGATCTGACGGATTCGGATTTTAAGTCCATTCCCACCTTTGGCGGAACCTTCGACGGCGGCGGACACACCATTTCCGGCCTGACCTTTGACGGGGACGGTTCCAACGAGGGCTTCTTCCGATATGTGCAGGAAAGTGCAACAGTAAAAAATTTACATATAGAGGGAACCCTGACACCCACCGGTACCAAGAAAAATATCGGCGGCGTGGCAGGCAGCAACAGCGGACAGATTCTGTCCTGTACCTTCAACGGAACCATTGATGCCCAGACCAATGTGGGTGGTATCGCGGGTATCAATGAGGAGAGCGGATCCATCTATAACTCCTCTGCTTCCGGCAGCATCACCGGAACCCACAGCACCGGTGGCGTCGTGGGCCGGAACCTGGGGCAGATCATCAACTGCTCCAACGAGGCGGACGTCAATACCGGCGAGCATGAGGAAGGCGCGACGCTGGAGGATCTGAACCTGGATACGAACCTGAAACAGCTCTCCGACAGTGATGGAAAGAGCGACATTGTAAATACCACCACGGATACCGGCGGTATCTGCGGTTACTCTTCCGGTGTGGTGCAGAACAGCACCAACGAAGGACACATCGGCTATCCCCATATCGGTTACAATGTGGGCGGCGTGGCTGGACGTTCCGCGGGATATTTAAGCGGTAACCGGAACTACGGTTACGTAGAAGGCCGTAAGGACGTGGGCGGCATCACCGGACAGATGGCGCCGGACCTGACCCTGCGCTTTGACACAGATAAGATTGAGGAACTGCGCGGAGAAATCAATAAGCTGGGAGACCTGGTGGACGCGGCCCTTGATCATGTGGATGATTCCCGGTCTGGTATTTCCGATCGGATGAATAAGATTTCTGATTATACGGATGACGCTAAGAGCAGCGCCAAATCTCTGACCAATAAGACTACAGACTGGGCCGACAGCAACCTGGAAAAGGTCAATAAGTCGGAGGCAGCCATTAAGGCCGGCGCACAGGACGCAAAGGAGGCCCTGACCCAGCTTTCCAATGTGGCCGAAAGTGTCAATGAAGAGATTCAGAGAATCAACGCGATTCTGGATACCCTCAACAGCCCGGAGCATGCGGACGAGGTAAACAGCATCAAGGAGTCCATGAGCACGGCTTCCGATAAGCTGGCCAGCGCCTCAAAGAAAGCTTCCGACGCCCTGAACCAGTACCAGACAGATCAGAATCTGTCCAATCTGATCAACGGGCTGAGCGATGCGGCAAATGACCTGAAAGAAGGCATGAATGCGCTGAACGACGCGCAGAATAAGCTGAATGACCTGCTGCAGGATCCGGATATTCAGGACAAGACGCAGGAAGCGCTGGACGGTCTGAAAACCATGAACTCTGAAATTGAGGAAGCACTGAACGCCATGAAGGCGGCTCTGGATAAGCTGGGTGCGGATGTGTCAGGTATGGACCTGTCTTTTAATCAGCTGGGCGACGATTTCCGGGCGGACGGCGATCGTCTCTACGCGGCGGTAGGCGGTATTTCCGAGCAGCTTGGAAAGCTGGGTGATCAGATTTCCGATATGACGGGAGACATGATCGACGACTTCCAGGGCATTAACGCCCAGTTCAATAAGGTGATGAACACCATGGTGGATCTGGTGACAGACGTCACAGACACCGGCGATTCCATCGAGGATAAAATTGTAGACGTATCAGATGAACAGATAGAGAAAACCACCCGGGGCAAGGCCTACGGCTGTCAGAACTTTGGTGAGATTGAGGGCGATGTAAACGTGGGCGGCATCGCCGGTTCCATGGCCATCGAATACGATACAGACCCGGAGGATGATATTACCAGGCTGGGCAATAACAGTCTGAGCTTTACGCTGGAGACCAAAGCCATCATCCAGAGCTGCGTCAATAAGGGTGAAGTGACGTCCAAGAAGGACAATGCGGGCGGCGTTGTCGGCAACATGGCTCTGGGTCTGGTGACAGACAGCGAGGGATACGGCAGTATTTTAAGCACCAACGGCAGCTATGTGGGCGGTATCGCGGGTTATTCCGATTCCAGCATCCGCCGTTCCTATGCGAAATGCACCCTGGAGGGTGGCAGCTATGTGGGCGGCATCGCAGGCTGGGGCCACGACATCAAGGACAGTGTCAGCATGCTGGAGGTCACCAAGGCCGATGAGTACATCGGAAGCGTGGCCGGTGATGTGGATGAAAACGGAGAACTGTCCGGCAATATCTATGTGGGCGACGAGTATGGCGCTGTGGATGATATCAGCTACGGTGGAAAAGCAGAGCCGGTAGAATTTGCGTCGCTGACAGAAAAAGCGGACGTACCAACGGACTTCCTGAAATTTGAACTGCGTTTCGTGGCGGACGACGAAGTGCTGAAAACGGTGCCCTTCGAGTATGGAGCGGACCTGTCCGACGTGGAGTATCCGGATATTCCGCAGAAGGATGGATATAATGGAAAATGGGAAGAGGCAGATCTGTCTGATATGACCTTTTCGAAAGACCTGAACGTCCTGTATACCACAGAATCCACAGCGGTAGCCAGCGATCAGATGCGCGATCTGGTCCACTCCACCTTATTGGCAGAGGGAACCTTCAGTCTGGATGCCAAGCTGGTGCTGGTAGAGGCAGATGAAGATATTTCCAGGGTGCCGACCAGAGGTCGCGTACTGGAGCAGTGGACTTCCACCCTGCGGGATCCGGTTCTGACTGACGGCACCTCCTACAAGCTTCGTTTCATTGCGCCTGAGATGAAAGGCAAACCGGGATTGTACCGGCTGAATGCAGATGGCAGCTGGAAGAAGATTTCCTATCAGAAGGACGGCAGCTATCTGGTATTTGATGCGGACAGCACCGAGAACACCTTCTGCGTGACCGAGGAGCCGGGCGGAGCGCTGATGTATATTCTACTTGGCGCGGCCGTGATAATTCTGTTAATTCTGCTGATTATAATCAAGAGGCTGAAGAAAAAGAGAAAAGCGCGGAAGGCAGCGAAAGAGCAGCCAGAGGAGAATTCCGAAGGCGTGGAAGGGGAAGCGCCGGACGAAAGCGCGGAGCCGGAAAAACCGACGGAAAATGTGGACACTGCGACAGAGACGGAAGAATAAGTTGACAGAAAATACAGGGATAGGCTATGATATAGGCACTGAACAGACAACAGAGTTGCCAGAGAAAGGCAGAGGTAGAGCATGGACAGAAATGAATTTGTAAGCACACTGCGCGCCGCCCTGACTGGGGCAGTCTCCCCGGCCATTGTGGAAGATAACGTGCGCTATTATCAGAACTATATATCCCAGGAAATCGCGTCCGGGAAAAGCGAAAAAGAGATACTGGATGGTCTTGGCGATCCCAGGCTGATCGCCAGAACCATCATAGATACACAGGGGGATGGTAGCTATGAAAGCAGTCAGACCTATACCTACTATGACGACGAGCCGGAAGAACAGAAGGGCTTCCACGCCGAAATCAACGACGAAGGCGGCATAGACATCAAATATAAGAAGTTCAACTTTAACACCTGGTACGGCAAACTCCTGGTGGCCGTAGTCATCATCGCAGTGATTGTCCTGATCGGCGCCATCATCGGCGGCATTCTGTCCCTGGTACTGCCGTTCCTGATACCGGTGGTGATAGTGCTGCTTTTGGTGCGGCTGATTATGATGATTTTCGGTGACTGGTAAAAAACCAGAATCTGGAAAAATAATTTACGTCATACCTGCCATACTAGAAGTGTAAATCAAAAGCATTTCACAAGGAGGCAGAAACCATGGCAAACTACACCGACAATATGAACAACAGCGAGAGCAAAAGCTATACTGACATGAACAACGCCAAGAGCTCCGCAAAAAACACCACCGGCAAAAACAGCGCAAAGTCCAAAAACTCCGCCAAGAGCAGCAGGAACGCTAAAAGCGGGTCCGAGGACTGCAGCTACTAAATTATTTTAGTCAATACAGCAACAACCGAATCGCCCGCTCTGCTTTGCAGAGCCGGGCGATTTTCACGTGAAGCCAAATGCAGAAACTCTCTACTCCAAAAAGAAATCCGAATACCTCTCCAACAGATAATCTGTAGCCTCCCTCTCCTCCATTCCCCGAATTTCCGCAAGAAAAGCCCCGATCTTCAGCTTCCGTCTGGAGGTAGAAAACCCCATATGATTCAGCAATTCAAAATCCTGCTCCGTCAGATAAAAATGCAGCTTTACACAGGAGTATCCCAGCGAATCCAGCATTGTGGAGATACGGTTCGAAAACACAATCAAAAAATCGTAATCCAGCTTTTCCAGCAGATACAACTCATTGATATTGATCACATCCAGAAGCTCCACATCCACCCGGAACTTCATGCGTTCCATGAAAAAATCAATCTTCTCAATCGAAGAATTGGTCACGATCACCAGCTTCTTCCGATTGCGTCCGGCCAGCTTGTTGCGATTGGTAAACTTTCGGAAAATCAGGGTCAGAGAAGCAATCTGAAAATGACTCAGCCGGGTCTGATAAGTTTCCTCATAGTCAGAGATAGCGCTGCTTAGAATATCATAGAGCCGGTGATACTGCTCTTTTGTTTCCTCCAGCTTATTATCATAAAAAGAAAAATGATAGGTATTTCGTATCAGCGATTTATGGAGATACGCATATACCTCTTCATAAATAAAACGGTCGTCACAAATCCGGGTAATGATATTATTCTGGACTTTCCGTACCAGTTCCCTGGTGATGGCAAAAAGGTGCTCATTTACCGGAGGCATGACCCGTGTGCTGAAATCCAGGGAGGAAATCAGATGATTGACAAAGGTATTTTCCGCAGTGCGCTTCATCAGATGATAATCCTGTACCGGAACGGGCAGCTCCCGGGAAGTCTCCAGTGGATGTCCGAAATGCTGACGGAAATACGCGCAGGACAGATAAATATACAGGAACTTCACAGACGCATAGGAAATTCGAAAATGGCAGGTCTCAATAAGCTGCATTAACTGAGTTCGTACCGTCTGGATCTCTGCGTCAGCCTGAATCAGAAAATATTCAGCAATCATGGTCTGCAGCGGATGATTGGCCAGACGCCGGGTGAGCTGAAAATCCTGTCCAACCTCCAGATAGCGGGACAGAATACTGGTGACGCAGATACGAAAGGTCAGTTCATCTCCCACAATCCGAACGCCGGTTTTCGGAACCACTTCCGTGCCGAGATTCTGCGTTTTCAACCATTCCGACAGGGCGCGGCTATCTTTTTTCTTAGTCGAAGGGCTGAAATGAAGCGTCTCATATAAATGAGACATATTTAAGGCCGGATTAAAAAAGGCATAGATAACCATAATATCCAGACGCTCATTCTGGGAGGGCACATAATCCTCCAGGGTCAGAGATTGAATAAATGCCAGATATTCCGGATAGGTCATCTGAAAAATAGCCTGATTGTTGCTGATGAGAATCTGTTGTGCAGGCGCCAGATATTCATTGACCGCAGCGATGCTCCGCTTCACGGACGCAATACTTTTGCCTGAAAGCCGACTGCATTTTTCCAGAGACAGCGTCTGCTTTTCCTGGATAAAAGCGCAGGTCTGTAAATCGTAAGAATGAATACTCATAGTTCATTTCCCCCATATAGCCGTATTATAGCAGATCTTTCGGCTTAAGGGTCATATTTTGTAATTTTTTCAGGTCGAAAGGTGACCTTGAAGAGAAAACGCACAAGGGCTATAGTATAATTAATCTTTGGCCAAAGGATGCAGAAAAATAAGAGGATGAGTAATTGTTAAGAATTCAGGAGGGTTATGATGAGCAAGAAAAAAGCGGGAAGCTTTAAAGACGGAATCCAGACCTTTGGACGTTCACTGCTGCTTCCGATTGCACTTTTAGCACCGATTGGTATGGTTATGGGTATCTGCAGCGCTTTGGGGCAGAGCTACATGATTGAGAAATTTCCGATTCTGGACGCAGCCGTATTGAAACTGATTATCAGTGGAGCGAAGGATATTACTAGTATTATTTTCAACAATATTCCGATTCTGTTTGCCATGGGCGTAGCTCAGGGAATGGCAAAGAAGGAAAAGGGAATCGCCGTATTCGCATCTGTCGTCGGATATCTGACGCTGAATACGGTCATGAATGTATTCCTGAAAAATACCGGTACGCTGGCAGACACCGATACCATGGCGCAGGTAGG
>OIXG01003272.1_pt1 | contig 10952 bp, 11 predicted proteins | sample 1587731 | NCBI WGS metagenome assembly OIXG01 (sample SAMEA3888908, study PRJEB22519) | human gut metagenome | biome: human gut; feature: human-associated habitat; material: faeces | place: Denmark | collected 2010
AACGAGGACGAATATTAGTGCGTTTTTCAAGCGCGAAGATGATTGGCAAATCCCTGTCGGGCGATTCTCCGGCAGGGATTTGATTTGTTTGGACAGCGGCGCTGCATCGCCTCACATAGTGCAGCTTGATAGAATCAGCAGATTCTTAGTGGAGAAAGGCATATAAGCTGGCAATACGGAGCAGGAGTGCTCGCGACTGCGCGTGGCAGCGTGTCCGCCAAAAAAAGAAACGTAGCAATGTTCTCCTTTGCCGCAGGCGGAGCACGTTAATAGAGGAGAAAGTTTTTTCGTCAGGAAAAAACAACGGGGATCAAAAAACGATCTATGGTAGAGAGTATAGGGTTGGGAAGTCGGTGATGTCAGGCAAACGCGCAATGTTCTCCTCTGCCGCGCGACAGCACGGCAGAGGGGAGGTGTCGTAGGCGGAGGGATTCAGAAAGAATCGATGTCGCCGCTTCACAAACTTTTCTGCTTTCAACTTCACTGAAAGGCCGCTTTGCAGCTGACGACCAGCCGCTTGGTTCGTCGGCTCGCCACTTCCCCTATCGCCGCCGGAGGCGACACAAGGAAATGCATTCGTGGTAGCGGCAACTTGCGACCACGAGTTAAGTGATAGATGTAGTTTGGCATATTCGCAATCATTGGTGTCCGCTAAAACTTATCAATCTATAAAAACCATGCCTGCAACGCCGGCAAACAGGCGTTGCGAATGTCCTTTTTGAGCAGCCAAGCCCCGTCAGTCGAAAAGAGACAATTCCGGAGGCTGTTCTTTTGCCTCTTCGAGGATTTTGGCCCAATCCTTTTCCGGGTTCTCAAAAAAGGTGTAGCAGTTCACGTAATACATCAGCATAATCCTGACCAGCGTGGCCAGCCCCGAGAAACTCCACGGGCGCTTGATGCGTTTTTGCAACACCAAGAGCAGCAGGTTGGCGATAAGCGTCACCCATACCTGTATCTTTATGGCATTGGCGCTTTCCCCATAGAAATACCTCAGCGGGAAGTTTTGTTTCAACTGCTTGAACAGCAGTTCTATTTCCCATCTCTTGCGGTATATGGCGATTATTTCCGCCGCATCCATCTCCATGTCGTTCGTCAGCAGCGAGACAAGCCTTGGTTTCTTCCCGTTGACGTCGGGATACGTGATTATTCTCGCCTTGTGCCGTATCTCGTCTCCCCCTTTGGCGCGCTTGGTGAATACGGCATGCCGCACCCTGGCCTCCATAAGGCCTTCCGGAAGCATGATCATCGTGTCCGAAACAGTTTCATGGACAAGGTTCTTCTTCATTTTCGTGACATAAACGACGCCCTGCCGTGTCAGCTCTTCAAACTTCGAGTAGTCGACATACGCCCTGTCCATCGCGATGATATCGCCATCGGCATAACTGGAGGGCTTGAGCATGAAGCCGTCGTTGGTCGCGGCGGAGGTGAAACGGATGTCTGACGGGACTCCCTCGTTGGCATGGATGTTCATGTGGACTTTCAGCCCGCCTTTCTTCTTCCCCGACTTCGGATGCCGCCCCACGCCCTTGAATATGAGATTGGAGAACAGCGTTATCGTGGTGGAGTCGATGACTTGCAGGCGTTTGAGCCATGCCGGCGCCTGCCTTCCGCGGCTGTCCGAGGAAAGCTCGCCCTTGTACCTGTCGTACAAACTGCGGTAGGCGAGCTCGAACACCCGCTCCGGCCTGCGGGCGTTGGCATCGGACAGGGTGCTGCGGCGGGGCATCATCCTTATGCCCAAATGGGACAGCTTGCGGGCTTCGGGAGCCATGGTGTCGCAGATTTCCCGCAAAGAGTCGAAACGCCTGATGACGGCATAAAGCATCACGACCAGATGCTGCCAAGCATCGAAGTGCTTCACGTAGCGTTCGCCACCGCTTTCGCGGCTGAACTCGAGAATTTCAGGCTTGGACATCAAGTTTATCAGCTGTCCGAACATCGGCTGTCCGAGAAAATGTGTACTTTTGCTCATCGTTACAGTGTTTTGTGGTAGAAACAAAAGTAACAAAAAGGGCTGGATTCTTCGCATGGAATCCAGCCCTAATTTTGCATCGCTAAAAATGTTTAGCGGACAGCAATGATTCGCAATGTATTTTCCGTGTTTTGAGAAAGGAAAATATACTAACTTGGATTTTTTCAAAATCATGATTTCTATTTCCTGTCGCCCAGCATGCCTTTGACTTGTTTGTCAAAATCAGAATCTATTCGTTGAGTCTTATTGAATATGTCATATTCGCTTTCCGCCTTTGTTTTGGCTTGCGTTGCAGAAATACGCCCTTTGTCTGGTAAAATCTGGTAGCGACGAAATGTAAGGAACTTATTGACGCTGTCTGAGAATTGGGACATGTTGAATGTGTTCTCTCGCTCGATAAGGTCTTCAATGTAATCAAAGAAACCTGTCACGGCTCGTTCCAATTGGCGAATTTCCTTTTCCTGTAAATAGTTTTTGGCTATTGATACGTCAGATCTCAATATTCGTCCATCCGGAGCATTCTTCCATGTTGTCAACCCCATGTGCTCCTTGCTATGGTCTGCCTTTGTATAGATAATTTTGGCAGCCGTTTGTCCTGTGATGGCGTAATGGAAACGGTTTTGTACCATAATAGCATAAAAATCACGTGTCGTAGGCGAGTTTTTGTCATAGTCGACACTGCATTCTGCATATATGTCGGTAATTTGCTGCCAGATACGGCGTTCGCTAGCACGGATAGAGCGCACTCTTTCCAGCAATTCGCGGAAATAGTCTTTTCCGAATACAGCCGTGCCCTGCTTCAAACGTTCATCGTCAAGTACAAAGCCTTTTCGGATATACTCGTTCAGAATCCGAGTTGCCCATTGCCGGAATTTTGTAGCTCTTGCCGAATTAACCCTATATCCTACGGCAATAATTGCATCAAGGTGATAGAAATCGACAGAAGATGTTTGTGTCTTGCCCTCCATGGCGCCATGCCGAGTGGTTATTTCCATTTTGGAAACAACCACTTCTTTTTGCAGTTCGCTTTCCTCAAAAATATTCTTCAGATGCTTGCTGATAGCAGGAATCCCAACCCCGAAAAGTTGCGCCATAGCCTTTTGGGTACACCAAATTGTTTCGTTTTTGATAACTACTTGCACCTTTCCTTGGTCATCAGGCAGGTTATATAATAAAAACTGGATTTCGTTACTCATGGTTAGTTCAAATTCTTGCGTTTATAATTGGACCACTCTTGTTGTAATCTTCTAATTGTTCGCATTTCGTAGCAATGTATTATTTATTACTTCATTTACATTAAAATGTAAAGCATCCAACTGTTTCATTATTTCCTCAGGGCGGTTATTTTCCGCAAATAGCCGTGACAGTTCAAGCTTATGATCTTCCATATGGGTATTTACCTTTTCTGTAATATCCACATGGTCAGATTGAATATTGCAAATATAGTGAAAGTTGAGTGTAAAAGAAAATGAATGAATTATTTTTCTTCTGCTCTCAACTTTCGCTGTATTTGGATAATACAGGATGCGTCTCGGCAAAACAAATTCAAGCAAGCTTGATTGTTTTGCACTCAACTTTCACTGTATTTGGATAATACAGGATGCGTCTCGGCAAAACAAATTCAAGCAAGCTTGATTGTTTTGCACTCAACTTTCACTGTATTTGGATAATACAGGATGCGTCTCGGCAAAACAAATTCAAGCAAGCTTGATTGTTTTGCACTCAACTTTCACTGTATTTGGATAATACAGGATGCGTCTCGGCAAAACAAATTCAAGCAAGCTTGATTGTTTTGCACTCAACTTTCACTGTATTTGGATAATATAGGATGCGTCTCGGCAAAAGAAATTCAAGCAAGCTTGATTGTTTTGCACTCAACTTTCGCTGTATTTGGATAATACAGGCTGCGTTTCAGGAATGCAAATTGAGCAAACTCTTTGCATTCCGTTCAACTTGCGCTATATTTGAATAATACAGGATGCGTCTCGGCAAAACAAATTCAAGCAAGCTTGATTGTTTTGCACTCAACTTTCACTATATTTGCATAATGTATGTATCATTGTATCTGTGTTTGTATCTCTCTATGAAGAAGACATATACGAATGGATTCCGTGTGTCGCCGATTGGCAGGTTGATAGCCGATGCTATGCAGTCGAGTGCGTTGTACTGTGATTTGAAAGATTTAGAATGAAATGATTATGGTGGATAAATGTTTGAAAATAGGAGACTTGTCGGAAAATGGACAAATAGAAATTCTTGATCAGGATAGGTTGTGTTATAAGGTGGCATCACGAAGTAAAGGTGCTTATGGAATTCGAACGATTTCAAAGAAATTGTTGGCAGAATTCTATAGATTATATATTGAAAAACCCGATATAACAGCAAATGAGGCGCGCGATATATTAAGTGGTCACTCGGATATAGATAAGTTTGAATATGGGTATGCATCAACGCTTTGGCAGATGGCAAAAATGTTAGAGGCATGTGGCGATAAAGAACAATTTTCAGATGCATCTCTTGCTTATCAGCAAATTTTCTACGGTGCTCCGGGGACTGGGAAGTCGCATAAGATAAAAGAGAGGCTTCAAGGCGTGCCGACAGAAAACATATTCAGGACGACTTTTCATCCGGATAGCGACTATTCCACATTCGTGGGAGCATACAAGCCGACCATGAAGCGGCAATATCGCTATGAGGGCAAGGTGAAAGCCACATACTATGAGGACGACGACCTTGCCGGTTCGAAAAAAGGCGAGCCTGTCATAGAAAAGGTGATTGAATACAGTTTTGTGCCGCAAGCATTCTTGAATGCTTATATCCGTGCCTATCAGACGGATGAAAATGTATATCTTATAATCGAGGAGATAAACCGAGGCAACTGCGCACAGATTTTTGGCGACCTGTTCCAACTACTCGACCGCGACGCAAACGGCGTGTCGGAATATGCAATCAAGGCCGATGCCGACCTGCGGGCGTTCGTGGAAGAAGCGCTTGGAGCGGACAGCCCCGGCATAAAGGACGGGGAACTCTCTTTGCCTTCGAATCTTTATATTTGGGCAACGATGAACACTTCCGACCAATCGCTATTCCCGATCGACAGCGCTTTCAAACGCCGTTGGGATTGGGAATACGAGCCGATAAGTTACAAGAACGCCGGTTGGCGGATAGCCATCGAAGGGAATGAATATTCGTGGACGTCGTTCCAGCGGGAGGTGAACAAGAGAATATTCGATGCCACCCATTCCGAAGACAAGATGCTCGGCGACTATTTCGTGAATCCGGCAGATGGCGTGATCTCTGCGGACTTGTTGCGCAACAAGGTGCTGTTCTATTTGTGGAACGACGTGTGCAAGGACGGCGAAGGCGACATTTTCCGCACGAGCGAAACGGACGAAATCCAATTTTCGGACTTGTATGGCAAAGACGGCTCCCGAAAGCTGCTTGCAATGATGGATTATCTGCATGTCGAGACGTTCGGAGAATCGCTTCCAGACGATGAATTGGAATACGGCGAAGATGAAAGCGGCAGCTCCCGGAAATATACGCTGAACGGAACCCCGATTTTAAAGACCGACATAGCCAAGGCGGTTTTTGAAGAATATGCTCGGAAAAATCCCAATCTGTCGGTTGAGGAAGTTCTTAGAAAATGGGAAAATGTTAAAAACGAGGCGAATAGCAATAGAAATAGAGCGACAACCCTTGCAATCAAGCATCTGATAGTCGATGCCGCCGGTTTCAATAATTATGTGGAGCAATCTAAAAATAAAGAAAGAGCCGAAAAGCGCTGGACGAAAGTGGGCTACCGAGGGAATGACTTGTATGTGTGGAACAATTGGGGCGACAAGACAGATAGGAATCTCGGCAATATAGAGTCGTTTGTCAATGAAGTCGGAAAACATTGGGGCATAAATATTGTTGGGATATAAATGTTGAGAAAGCATGCTGCTGTTTGTCGAGGGATATCCATACGATCTGAACCATCGGGTTAGAGACGGCTTGACGGTCAGGGATGTGCTCAGGGATGTCGTTTCTGTCCCGGCGAAAGAGGACAAGTCGGCATTTGGGTATGTGGGGTATTGCTATAGCAAAGCGGCCAACGACGTGGTATTCTTCCTCCCGAAAGTGGTGTTGACCGGAGAGCAGAACGAAGAAAACGGCGACGACACGATTTTCGGCGCTTCCCCGCAGGAAATCATCGATTTTGAATCGGACAGTGTGAAATCCAGATTTACGGAGGACGGGTGCAAGGAGTACAAGGAGTTTCTCTCGACGCTCTCGATATGGATATATAGGGTCATAAGCGTGTACAGGCAGGGGCACGATGACAACAGCATATTGGAGAGCAAAGAATACCAAACGGAAAGCCGCGGGCGAAAGCACCGGCACAATACGTTGCTGGACGTGATCATCGCCCTTCGCGATTTCAACAGGGACAATCAGGAGTATTTCACATTCATAGCCAAAAACATCCACTCGGGGTATAACAGGATTCATTGGAACAAGACAATAACGTCGTCGCCGGCTATCATTCAGGGCGGCACGCCTGTTTATGTGAAGCCGGTGAACAGGAAAAAGACGATCAACTTGGACGAAGAACTGCTGATCATCTACTTTTCGATTTTGAACTATATCCGCGAGGCGCACGGATTTTCTTTCGACATCAACTTGCAATATGACCTGATCAGTCCTGACACGCTAAAACGTTCGTATATCGACAAGAACCGAGGATGCCGCCGTCTCCGGCAGATCAAATACAAATATTTTTCGGACAAGGCATTGAGAATTTGGGACTTGTGCTATGCTTTCTTCGACAGGGAATATAAGATAGCAATGAACAGGCAGGCAGAAGATTATTTGCTTGCAAAGAATTTCGAGCATATTTTCGAAGCAATGATCGACGTCCTTGTCGGGGGCAAAGACAAGCAACGCCTGCCTAAGGAACTTGTCGAGCAACGGGACGGGAAATTGGTCGATCACATGTTCATCGGACAGGGACTCATAGAACATTCCGATCTCGCCGCGGAGCAGACATATTATATTGGTGACAGCAAATATTACAAGCGAACAAAAGGCGACCGTGTGGAGCTCGGCGATAAGGCGATTTACAAACAGTATACATACGCGCGAAATGTCGTGCAATGGAACATAAATCTGTTTCTTGACGACAAGGATTCTGATGGTCAGCCGCAATTGCGAGACTCCCTGACCGAAGGGTACAACCTTATTCCGAATTTCTTCATCAGTGCAAGAATTCCGAGGAAAGACGCCGGCGGTCGATTCCTGTCGTTTGACGATGGGACGCTGAAAGCATCAGACGATGGAGTGCAATTGAACAGGCAATTTGAGAACCGGCTGTTTGACAGGGATACGCTCTTGTTGTGCCACTATGATGTCAATTTCTTGTTTGTCGTTTCTCTCTATGGAAGAGACCGTAAAAACAAGCAGGCTGCATGGAGGGAATATGTGCGGAAAGAATTCCGTAGCAGAATTCAAGACACGTTGAATCGATTATACTCATTCCACATCCTCCAACCGAGGGAGGGGATGGACTGCTACCAATTTATACAGGATAATTTCCATAAGTTCAATGGCAAATTGTATAGGCCTAAGGCAGATAGCAATTATTTGGTTCTCGCTTTGATGAAGGAAGAAGAGCGAGGCCTATGGGAAACGCTTGGAGTGAAGCCGGAGTCGGTGGCAAGGGAAATTGCTCGAAACGAAGAATTGCTGGATGCGGCGCAGAGCCATTTTTACGTTGGCCATCCGTTCCGGCTTGCGCCGGAGTTTCATGTGGACGTTGTCGGCAATGTCGGGACTTTGGAAAAGCTGCCAAAGCCGGAGAACAGGAATGTTCTGACAGGTTTGGTTCGCAAGACGGATGCCGACTATACGGATTTTTGCAACCATGCGGCAAAAACTTATACGATGGAAAGAATCCCGACAGCTATTAATATGATGGATATCAGATATTTCTTGCCTATGGTCGGTGGGAATATCGATGGCTATTATAAAGTGGAAAAAGTATATTTCGGCACAAAGAGTGGCAGACCATGCTTGAAGTTAAACCTGTCCACTTTTATTCCCTTGGGAGAGGACAGCATTCCTATATATCGCATTAAAATGCAACCGGGAGAATTGATTTCGCATGATTTGATGGTGAAACTGTATGGAAAACAAGGATGATTGAAGCAGGCTAAACTTTCAATTGTTTTTGACCTCCTCCGCCTGCGGCACCTCCCTTATCCGCACTGCCGTGTGGCAGAGGAGAACGTTGCTACGTTTTCTCTTTTGGCGGACACGCTGCCACGCGCAGTCGCAATTCTTCCTATTCTGCATAGGCAGCAGCTAACAAACCATTCTCCACTAAAAATCTGCCGGGGCGAAATAAAAAAGGCGCGGCCTGCGAGGTCGCGCCCTTTTTTATTGTGAAGTTGCTTGGGATTAGTCCAAACCGGCTTCTTTCACTGCTTTTTCAGTTGCTTTTTCTGCTTCTTCTTCGATTTTCTCCTCTCTGTCTTTGAGTTCTTCGAAGCGCTTGCCTTGCTCGCTGGTGAGCTTGTCGTCGCTGTCGGCCACTCTAAGCAGGCGCTTTTTCGCTGACATTTGAGCACTGTTGATGCCCAACTCGATAATGTCGTCGGTTGCGCCTTCGTACCAATCGAGATAGTATTCATAGTCGTCGAGCACCTTGTCGGCATCTTCTTCGCTGCGGATTTTTTCCATTCCTTTCGATTTGTCGCCGCCTCCGCAAGAAGCAAACGCGCCTGCCACCACTGCAATCAGAGCAAATGCAAAAACTTTCTTAATCATAATGGGTTAAATTTTAGGTTGTGTAAAAATGATGATTGTTTTCACAAAGGTATGATATTTTTTGAAAATATCAACATTTTTTCCGAATTATTTATCGGAGAATGGAAAAACAGCGAAAAAATATGTAAGTTTGCGATATGAAAGAGGCCGAAAAGTTCAGTTGGAAGAAAAGGGCGAAAAGTTTTTCGTATGCCTTTGCGGGCATTGTGCGGTTGCTGCGTTGCGAGCACAATGCGCGCATCCATGTCGTGGCGGCGATAGCTGTCGCGGGCTGCGGTTGGTGGCTTGGGCTTTCCGCCATGGAGTGGGTGGCGATTTCGCTGTGCATTGGCGGAGTTTTTGTGGCCGAGGCGGTCAATTCCGCTGTGGAGGCGCTTGCCGACAGGGTGACCGGCGAGCGCGACGAGGCCGTGAAGCATGCCAAGGATTTGGCGGCCGGCGCGGTGCTGCTGATGGCGCTCACCGACGTTGTTGTCGGGTTGATTGTGTTTTTGCCGAAAATCATGAGGTATTTTTAGATGAGGAAAGCGGTTGTTTTGTGTCTTTTGGCGGCGTTTTTGTCGTTGCCTTCGCATGCGCAGGAATTGAGCGGCGGTCGCAAGGCCGTGAAGTATTCCGGCGATGCGTTGCTGTTTGCCATGCCTGTCGCGACGCTGGCTGCCGTCGTCGTGCAAAAAGATTGGACGGGGCTGAAGCAAGCGGCGTTTTCCACGGTTTCGACGCTTGGCGCAACCTATTTGTTGAAGTACACCGTGCGCAAGGAGCGTCCCGACCATAGCGATTTCCATTCTTTTCCGTCGGCCCACACGTCGATTCTTTTCGCCAACGCGGCGTTCGTGCAGCGCCGCTACGGCTGGAAGTGGGGGCTTCCCGCCTACGTGCTTGCCACCTACACGGGCTGGAGCCGCACGTTCGCGCGGAAGCACGATTGGTGGGACGTGGTGGCCGGCGCGGCGATTGGCGCGGGGTGTTCGTACATATTTACCCGCCCGTTCGCGCAGAAGCATGAGCTGACGGTTGTGCCGGTGAGCGACGGACGGCATTTCGGCATAGCCGCTTCGTTTCGTTTATAAAAAAGATTACGATGATAGTTTACAACACGACTTTTCATGTACACAACGATGCTGCCGAGCAGTTTCTCGGCTGGCTTCGTGGCGATTTTGTCCCTGCAGCGATGGCCGACGGCCGTCTGACGGATGCCCGGATTGCTTTGGTGCTTAATGCCGAAGAGAGCGACGGGCGCAACTATTCCGTGCAGTTTCGCGCTGCCGATGTCGACGTGTTGCAGGCGTGGTATGTGGAAGTGGGGCGCGGTTTGGTTGAGCGCATGGCCCGGCAGTTCGGCCATCAAGCCGCCGGATTTTCGACCTTGTTGGAGGAGGTGGATTTGTGATGGAGTGGGACCGCATCATCATCGGCATCGACCCCGGCACGAACGTGATGGGCTATGGCGTGCTTGGCATCAAGCATCGCAAGCCGACGCTGATCGCGATGGGCGTGTTGATGCTCAACAAGTTCGACGACCGTTATCTCCGTTTGCGCCGCATTTCCGAGCGCGTCACGGGGTTGATAGAGCAATATTTGCCCGACGAAATGGCCATCGAAGCTCCGTTCTATGGGAAAAACGTGCAATCGATGTTGAAGTTGGGCAGGGCGCAAGGCGTGGCAATGGCTGCCGCGCTCGTTCGCGACATTCCGATCGCTGAATATGCTCCTTTGAAGGTGAAGCAAGCCATTACGGGCAATGGCGGCGCGTCGAAGGAGCAGGTGGCGGAAATGCTTCGCCGCATCCTTTCCATTCCGCAGGACACGCTCGATCCGCATCTCGACGCCACCGACGCCTTGGGCGTGGCGTTGTGCCATTTCTATGAGTCGTCGCGTCCGCAGACGGTTCGTTCTTATCGTTCGTGGAAGGATTTTGTGGCGCGCAATCCGGAGAAGATAAAGGGTTGACTATGGTTTTCTGGATCAGGTTGGCTGTTGGTTGCTTGTTCTAAAAGTGGTGGGTAGGGTATTTGTTTATACCCTTTGGCTACCCAGCAAAAGAAAGACGGCTGAAACTCAATGAGTTGTCAGCCGTTCTTTGTACCCGGAGCGGGACTTGAACCCGCACAGCTGCAATAGCCAAAGGATTTTAAGTCCTTCGTGTCTACCATTCCACCATCCGGGC
>OIXG01003278.1_pt1 | contig 10939 bp, 8 predicted proteins | sample 1587731 | NCBI WGS metagenome assembly OIXG01 (sample SAMEA3888908, study PRJEB22519) | human gut metagenome | biome: human gut; feature: human-associated habitat; material: faeces | place: Denmark | collected 2010
TTCTTGATGTCCAGTTTTTTACATACTTCAAGTCTTAGTCAGAACGAAGAAGGGGGTTGACCTCCTTTCTCGCCCGTGCCTGCTCTGCTCCGTCCTCAATGCCTAATGACCTCAAGTACAAGGCCATTGTAACGAAAAGATGCCGGGACGTACAGGTGGAAACTCACTCGCATAATCGACCACATTCGGATTCCCACTCAAGAAATGACGAATAGTTTAAAAGCCCAGATGATTTCCAAAAGTGAGTTTCATATGAATCTACCCCATTGTTTATGGCATATTTAATAGATGCCTTTAAGGAGACAAAGTGTTTTTGTAAAAGTTCTGCATTATAAAACAACGTAATGTTTGCGTTATGAGCAAAAGTCATGGCCTTTTCTTGTATAGTATTTTTTAACTCAGTTGGTTTTTCTACCTCTGAAATGATTTCTAGCATATCAAAGTGTACAAGCCTAGCCCCCATAAGAGAAAAAACATTAGAAACATAATTGCACACATATTGTGCACCAGATGAATGCGTCAATGTAAATACCATTAGCTTTTTCCCTGTGAGTTTTAAGATATGTGCCCACGAAATCATTCGATCAACCAGGGATTTCATTATACCAGGGACATTATTTGCATATACAGGAGTGATTATTGCAATAATATCTGCCTTTAAAAATAGCCGCCTAATAGCTCCCATATCATCGTCTTCATCAAGTGGACAATTACCGTAATTGAAGCAGCATCCGCATCCTGTGCAATAGTTTACCTTTTTTTCGGATAAATACAGGATTTCTTTTTCTATAAGATTGTATTTCTTACACAGTTCCGCCGAAAAGTGTGTTGCAAATGCACTTGTTGTAACACTATCAGCGTTATTTGTACACGATACTGTAAGCAAGCTCTTCATTTTTTCCTCCGGTTCATCATAAACTCTATATTTGCCTATAATGCAAGTTACCGCCGGTATGTTATATGTAGGAATTATATAAATTAAAATATATGCCTTCTTTTTCTATAAGGTCTTTATGTGTTCCGTTTTCAACAATTCGTCCCTGATCGACAACGATGATTCGGTCCGCGTATTTTCCAACTTTAATAATGTTGTGTGAGCATATTAAACCAATTTTCCCGCTATTTATTAACTTTTGATATTGTTGCATAATCATCTCTTCCGAATTGGGATCAAGAGACGCACTAGGTTCATCAAGAATGTACATATCCGCGTGTTTAAAAAGCATTCGTCCTAAAGCAATTCGCTGCCATTCACCACCTGATAACTGTATAGCATCGTCGAACCACGAACCCAGTACGTTGTCAGGATCAATTCTTTGATTGCCTTGTTTGCAAAAGTCTACACTTAGAAGGGCTTTCTGTATTTGCACATCATCCTTTATGGAGCTTATATCGCTACAGGCAATATTTTCTCGCACTGTAGATTCATATTTCATATAATCTTGAAAAATACAACTAACTCTTTTAGAATACGAGGCCTTGTTAATTTGTCTCAAATCAATATCATTGACTAGTATTGTTCCTGTATAGTTGTCGTAAAAGCCAAGCAAAAGTTTGAGAATCGTTGACTTTCCCGACCCATTTACTCCAACCAGAGCAATAGATTCACCGGCAGATAGCTCAAAGGAAACATTATTCAAAGCGGCTTTGTTGCTACTTTCATATCTGAAGGTAACATTTTTAAAGCAAATAGAATTGATTTTATTAATTTGCTGCGGACGGACTTCTTCTGTTGGTATTTCTATCAACTCAAAGTAGTTGCTCACATCAAGAGCATCTTTCAGCATTCTTTCTATAGTTGAAAGAATTGACTCCACATTTCCTTTGATTCCAAAAATTAATTTATTATAAGTAATGACATCGCCTATTAGTATTTTCCCGTGAATGCTGTCAAGAATTATTAGTGCAAAAATAACGCCGCTGATAATTACCTCACAGATCCCCAAAATGGTTTGTCCAATGCAACCTTTTTTTGCAATAGACATATCCTCATCAATTATTTCCGAAGTAATTGTATCAACCTTTTTTGCCCAAAAATCCGACAACCCAAACAGCTTTAGTTCTTTTGCACAGATCCCGGTTTTAACTATATACCCCAAATACCATATTGTGCGCTCCTTCCCAGTTCGTCGTTTGCGCACGGTATATTGCAAACGACTTATTCTGAAGAGAAAAAAATATTCACACACAGGAACAATGATAATAATTAATATCAAATATAAGTTGTACCCACTCAAAACAATTAAGGAAGAAAAAACTGATGCCAGCACACTTAGCATTGCAAAGAATCCGGATATAAAAGAGCATATAGAATTTGCACCCTCTTGTGCGCGCTTTAATTTGTTGTGTATTTCTGCATTTTCAAAATCCGTCAGACGCATTTCGCCGGCCTTTCGCATAATAGACAGTTGAATATTCTTGTTGATTATGCGGAAGCATTTATTTGTTTCATAACGGTACCTGAGGTTTAGTATCACTATTAATATCTCAATAATAATATAAACTATGACATGAATTGCAATTTTCTGAAAGAGAGTATTATGCATTTGGATAGCATTTAACACTTGCTGCATTACCAGAGTAGACATAATAGGAAGCAACCCTAAAGCAAGGCTAAAGAAACACGACAATACGATGTATGATTTTCTCCATTTGAAAACCAACTTATTGCTTTTGTGAATACATCTGACCAGACTTCGCAAGTCAATTTTATCGTTATGCATAAAGCACCTCTTTAGCACACAATCTCAGCCATGAGCAAAACTCAAAAAATCGAGTAACTGCAATGGTTCCCGTCCATGGCTGAAACCGAAAATCACTCCATTGATATAGAAAGCGGAGCCCCTTTTGGGTAAAATTAGCTTGCAAAGAAAACCAACCAGAAAGGGGCTGGCCGCTATCTACCGACAGGAAATCATCCAGGATGTGACGCCGTTCACATCCCAAAGTGCCGCCATGTTTTACGACAAGCTTTTCAGCAGCTCGGACTTCACGCTGCCCAGGGCAGCAACCGGGCGGCGGGGCTTCCCCAAAGAAGCCATGGTCTGTGCTTTTATCTTTATGAAATGCGAGGGTTTCGCGCAAATCACAGATTTGATGGATTATTTGGACAACAATCACCTCATTGCCCATTACTGCGGCTTTAACATCATGGAGCCGCTGCCGGCCTATTGGACTTATGACCGCCTCCTTCGGCAGTTGAACAACGGTGCGTTGAAATCGATCATGGCCGATCTGGTACGGCAGCTGTACGAATTGGGGATCGTGTACGCCTCCTTCGTTGGTCTGGATTCCACGCCCGTCATGGCGGACACCAAGCAGAACAACCCGAGATCCTTTGCAAAAAGCAAATTCTCCAAGGAAAACCGCCCGAAAAGCGACCCAGACTGCGCCCCGGGTGTCCATTCAGATTCCAATCAGCACAATGACCGCCGGTACGAGTTCTACTGGGGGTACAAAAGTCATGTGCTGGCGGACTTCATCTCCAGGCTGGCTCTATACGAACTGACCACCCCAGCCAACATCATGGATTCCACAGTTGCCGTTGACATCCTCGCCGCAGCCAACCGAATCCTCCCTTTGCATGGGTGTTCCTTCTTTGCGGATAAGAGCTACGATGCGAAAATCATCTACAGCACCGTGAAATCAGTCTATGATGGGGAAGCTTTTCTCCCCATCAAAAAACGCAATTCCAAGGGCAAAGCTCTTCCGGCAGGTAACCTGATCTGTGATGCTGGAGTGGCTATGCACAAAGATGGCAAAACCACCGACAATAATCGTACCCGGCAGAAATTCTGCTGCCCCTTCCGCCAGTCCAAAACGGGCGCGTGTCCCTGCAGCCACAAGAATTGGAACAACGGGAAGAAAACCGGGGCTGTACCAGGTATAAGACCATTCCAACAGACTACAGACTTTCCATTGACAGGAAATGCCTGCGTTTTAAGCGTATCTATGCCTTGCGTACAGAGTGTGAGCGTTATAATTCCCGCTTTAAGGCATCTGTTCAAGAAAGGATCTGGGTTCGAAGTGGCAGCAGTGCTGCTAATCTCAACACAGTAGCCCACATCTCCGCCTTAGCGGTTGCGCTGGCCGCCGTTCTGCACGGCTCTCACTCCTACCGTTTTGCCAAACAGCTTCGGCGTTCCGCCTGATTTGCCTTTTCCATACATTCTTCAGGCGCGGGGTTTACCGCGCTGTAGTTTTTGCGCCCTTAAGAGGCCCTAGACTCTTTTGATTCCCATTTACCTGTTTCTGGGCAGCTCCTTCCAGCTGTTTTGCTCATCTCTTCACAATCTTGTTATTATTTAACCTTACGATAATAGTGAGTTCTAAAAATTACGGGAAGAACAACGTAAAATCAAAACTCCTCATATAAGGATTTCTCCTAAAAACAATGGGGATAATATTATACAAGCATTAAATGTTGAATTGCAGATATATCATTTTTGTAAATTGACAATAACACAATCAATTCCCCAACGACCCCCTCTAAAAATGTATTTTTCCCGGACGAATTATAAAAGAATGTTCCGGACTGAATGACTCGATTGTAAAGATCAAGAATTCTCTTTTCATTTATGAGGGAAGGGCATTCTGTTTGGTGTGACAGGAGCGTACATATCAGTCCGGTATACCCGTGGCATACTATGTTCGAGGAGTCTCCCGGAAAAGCTATTCTTTGGCTCCGTTCCATTAAGATGTCAAACAGCTTAGATATTTCTTTGGCTTTGCGCTGATTCTTTTGGGTCTTATTTGCCGATTCACAGATTCTTAGAATACTCGGCATCCCATAGCACCAGCTATAGTTTTCTACACTCCCACATTTACCTAAAATATAATCTGCTGGAGAAACTTTTGTAGGCCAGTAGGCCAGGTCTCCCACTATTTGCGCGTGGCTTTCAATAGTATTGAGGAAGATCTGTAGAGAATTGATGAGATGGGAGTCCTTAAACCCTGCGTTATACGCTGCGGTTAAAAAAGATAGCGGACCGGTGATCCCGTGCGACATACTGAAATTTAAATGTCCCAACGGAAAGTATAAAACATCTTCGGTGGTTGCTTGGTTTTTAGCCTTTATATGCCAATTGGGGAGGTTATCGCTGCCAACCTCGATTAGTTGGCACATATAGTCGATAATTTTTCGCAATAATGCACACTCTATGTCGGTTTTTCTATAGTTTAACAGAATGTAGTACCCAATTCCTGATAAACCAGAAATCGCATCGTAATGAAAGAATCTCAATTCGTTGGCATTTTTAAAACAAAAGTCTACATACAAATTGGATGTCATAAGAAAGTGCGAGTAAATAGCGGAGCTAAATTTCTCGTAGCAACCCGTGGTTTTGCAAAAATGATTTACGATAAAAGAAATTTCGGCAAGTCCGTCAAAAAAACCTGGCCAATTGTTCGTGGACTCTTCAACAAACGTTTTAATGTTTTTTAGAATAAGCGAACCTTGATGAAAGCAATCGCGTTGTTCTTTCCCCTCAAAAAACTCAATTGCTAGGCTAATAAGCCACAGATGGTGGATGTCCGTGTACCCAAAAGAACGTTCGAGCGAAGTGTGGGCATGATAGTCGTGAAGGTAGCGGCCAATGTGGGTTAGTAGAAGTTCACCTGTATTTTTGCTAATGTTAATAAGACTCATTGTTTACCTCTCTATCTCACTGTAAACAGTTGATGTATTTCTGCGGCGGCTAGGATAGCTCTCTTTTGCGAATACTCTTCAGGATTAATTTAAGCGTCAGCCGCTGACTATGGGAAATGGGGTATATTCTAGAAAAATGTTAAAGAGGACGTCTGCATTGAGCTGTTATGTCCAATGTCTAGATATTTATAAAAATATCACAAATATTAATCGTCCCCCAAAAGCACCGCTAATTCTTGCTCTTAAAAATATAAGTCTTCAGTGTTTTCATTGCATATGCAGTTACTTCTTGCTCCCATATTCGATTGCCGCTGAGTCTATTTGCTGTCATGTGGACAATGCTACGGACTATGTCACTTATTTGGTTCGTTAGAGGCAATAATTCAAACTGTTTTTTCAATCGAAGGCATATAACCTGTCGCTCTTTGACTGACTGAATAATTGCCTCATCATTAGCATTAGAAGATGTCAAATTGCTGTTGATAAGGGAACTGATCCGGTTTTTGATAAGACGGTATCTGTGATGAGCGTCCTTACTTATGGGTGGAATAAAAATAACGTCTTCAAGCTTACCCGCAGGAGTAAGATCGAGTACTGTTTGTGCAAAAATCCATGCACATAAGGAATCCACGGTTTGTATATCTAATTGTTTCTTGTAATCTAACAGCTTTATCGCCAAAGCGCTGTCTGCGGAAAAAAGACTCTCTATAAGCCCTATGCATTGTTCGCCGCCATATCTTTCTACCTCTCGCTCGTATATCGTAAATGCGTAGTTCTTTACTTCCTTGTTGCGGAAAACCATATTAGCCCATTTTTGAATATCAATCAAAAACTCAGTATAAGACACCCGATCCTTTGCACGCAGTCTTAGCCTAATATGGAAATTCGGATCTGCATACCGAATGAAAAAGAACTTATCCAACCTCCCACTTTTATACAAATTTTGAACGAAGGGAGCAAGAGAATCGCTCAAAAACTTGTCCGCATACTCCATGTCTAAATACAATTTCAAATAGATATAATTATCATCCCCCATTGGAACGCAATACTTCGTTGTGTCGTTGCGCTCACAATGTGTTTTCTTCACAGAAAACACCATTGAGTCGCTTTGCTTTAAAAGCATTGGAACAATAAGCTCTGTATGTACTGCTTGACCCGCAGGGTTTAGGCTCCATTTCTCGCTCGGTAGATTACACTTTTGAATCACAATTTTCTTGCTCTTTTTTATTTGTCGAAGCAAAAAACGCATGCAAAAATCATTCTCAGCATCAATGAGAATTTTTCTATCAAAATCGCAGATAAAAATATACCTATTGAAGCCAAGTCTATTTTTCTCATTTATAAATGTATCCTTAAATTCGGCGAACTCTTTTTTCGTATATACTGTAGTATGTATTGTCCATCTAGCTTCTTGAAGCAGCACATTTTTATACCAAACGTCGGGAATGAATTCAAAAGGACTCTCTCTCAGCAGTGCTATGCTAGAAAGGGGATTTATTTCATAGCAGTCAGAAATTTCACGTAGGAGTCTAAGGACATGGTTTGTAGAAAAAGAATTTAGAACGCCGTCTACAGTAACCTTCACTATCTTTTGCAGCTTTTTAGACTTAATATATAAACGATCGGTTGTTTGATTATATCCAATATATAAATCATTCAAAGATAAGCTATTGTTAATGCCAGCCATCCCAAGATTTATCGAAAAGGTGAGAGATGTGTTAGGGTTGGAGATATTCGCTATCCTGCTATTTTGCGGAATTTCTCGAGCAAACACTTCGATATATCGGTCTTGAACCAGCCGTTGCTTGCTTTCCTGTAATGCTTGATATTCACAGATAACCTCTTGAGGCATACCTTCCTGAAAACGTGACAGATGTGCGCCGCCAGTTCTTGTCCCAATATTGTCCATTACTTGTATTGAAAAGTCGCCTTTCATAATGGAATCTGTGCTCTCTGCCAAAATGTTAATGCCTATATCCAGAGAAGAGGGAAACTGCAATCTGTTGTTAAACTCGTGCAAAGGCTCAAAATCCTTCTCTGTAAAGACGACTTGTTCTTCGTGCTTTGCCAACGCTAAGAGAATTTTGGACTCTAGAATATTTTGCATCGCCTTTTTCTTAGCAGATGGAGGGCGGCTGTTGGAAAAGACGCTGTTTTTTAATGAGTAAGGATCCCCAATGCCACAGTTATCATCAAATAAATCCAGAAACTTGACTTCAGCATATGGGCCGAATCTTTCCTTAAAGATTTGTTTCCATGAAAAGAGTTGAGGGGTTTCGTTGTCGGGCAATGCTGTTTCAGTTAAAAATCTTTCTAATGAATACACAGAATCAAGAACAGTTTTTCCAAGTGTTGTAGAGCATTGAGGAGCAAATGCAGCAACATTAATAGCATCCGTAGCTCCAAATTTTTCATAGCATAATTTGGACAAATGCTCGTATGTGCGCAACCATTTTTCTAAATTTGTTTCTACATCCAATTTGGCAATTAATTGGCCAACAATATCGATGTCTTCGCAGATTGCTCCGCTTATGCCGCTTCGCCTACAAACATCAAGAATTTTAGAGACTCCAGCACACGCATCGAAAAACCTCAACTCACTAATCAAGAATTCATGCTCAATTAAGTTCTCAATATAGTCATCTATCTTTTCTTTGTTAACTTTTCCGCCATTATGCACATATAGAAGAGTTGACAGATCTTTCACCTTGATTGGTTTTTGGGCGAATCTCATAACGGCCTCAAATTGCTTACTTTTCCGAATGCTAATTTGCGAAGTATGGTCTCTCGACTGACCTAGATAGCTTACATATGGGTTCTTTACCCGGATATTTGAGGTGTACAGATTCGGATTTATAACTACACTTAGTTGAGCACATGTGGCGCGAGAAGCTTCTAACTTTTGTATCATCTTCCAAAACAGGCTTGCATCAACGCGGCACGACAAAAAGCTTTCGTGGTGTGCAGTGTGTGTAACGAAAGTTTCTTTGCCAGTTTTTCCAAACGAAACAACCGAAAAAGCACCAAAAGGCGTCGCCCTTGCCGTTGAGCGAGAAATATACTTAAACATAGAATCCCTATATTTATCTGAGTTATACTTTATATCAGAGTATTCGCAGTGATATCTATAGAAAGTTGGACTCGAAATCGATATGGCTCTCAAAAAAATCGGGTCGCGCGAGAATGTTTCAATAAAATCATCAACATTGTTGCTAAGACTTATGTTTTGATATTTTTCATAGCTGTATATTGGCATTCGCACCATAATGGGGTTGGCAATTTTATACATTTCGCACCATGTCCCTTTCCTAACAATATAAATAGTAGTACTGAATTGTAGCATCAGCCCCAAAGGGCTAAGTATCTTATGCTGTTTCGCTCTATGCAATTGGTGATGCAATAAACAACACTAAATAATGTAAACAATATTTCCTTACCAGTTTTAGATAGAGTAATCAAGCAGAAGAATAGACATCCTTCTGCTTGATTACAAAATTAATGATCGCTATGATTTAAGCTGCTAGAAGGATTGAAGACTTGGCTATTTACAGATTTACAGTGACATTGCATCCGCAAGAGGTTGCCGACGTGCAATTATCCGAGCAACCATCAGAACAAGTCTTAGAAATGATGCACTCATCAGAACAACCAGTGACCACACTTCCAGAGATAATAGTCGAGATTGCCAAAGAAATATCTGCACTCACCCCCTGTGGGCCAACCGCTCCCGAATTACCTTTGGTCCTTACGAGATCGAGATCGAATTCATCGAAAAAAGTCATCACTTACACCTCCTTTACAGTTTTAGTGAAACATCGCTTTCATCTTCCAGCAACTCAAACACATCTTCAACCATAACATCAAAAACCTTGGCAATTTCCATGCCCAACTTCAGAGACGGGTTATACTTTCCGTTTTCTAAGTTAACAATTGTTTCTCTCCGGACATTAACGATTTCGGCGAGTTCTTTCTGCGTAATATTTTTTTTCTCTCGATAGAATTTAATCCGCGTTGACAAATGCGACAATCTTAAATACCTCTTTTGCTATTATAGAATACAGAAATGGCGCGAATGATTGCAACCAAAAGCATAAGCCCCGAAAGCAATGAAATCAATACGGCTGATGATACCACGATTTCACTATTATAGTTTTTCGCACACAGCAGAATTATCACAACCATCAACCCTGACTGTGTAATGGCATCAGACAGATTGTTCGCTCGTGCATACAATGCAAGAACCATCTCGTCTTCGCATTCTAAGGGAACTACTGCAGAATAGATTGCAAATACGACAAGCAAGATACTACCGACGATTACCACGCCATTTATTATATTTTGCGGGATTGTATAGAGGCATTTTAAAACACTAAGGCAGAATAGATACCCACACGCTGCTATCCGCAACCAGATCTTTGAATAAACACTTCTTTTCATAGATACCTCCCAGAAAATGATTAGCGATCATTAACAATGCGAAAGCCGTTTTAATTTGGCTAAATTACACATATTTGCCCGGTTTAACGAGTCTATGCTGTGTTATTGGACATGTCATGTGATATATTTCGCACTTTCATTATACATGAGATAATATAAAGCGTCAAGTCGTTTTTTCTAAATGCCCTAAATGATACAGGCGCCAGTTATGCAAATGTCGATAGTCAGACTATTATGGTTACTACATATGCATTATCAGCACTAAGGCGTCACTGGTCAGCTCACTGGTTCGGTAAAGCTTCTGACAAAAGGGTTTCAGGCTGAAATCCATGTCTGCCTGCCCTTTATCCAGCAAAATACCCGTTACCGTGAAATGATACGCGGCCTGTGCCGCCTGCAATTCTTGCTGGCAGGCATCGGGCAACTCACATTCGCCATCCGTGATGAAAACCACATCGGCCTTTTCAAAGCCCTCAGTGTCCATCAATTGGATCACTTCACGGATGGGGCGTTCAAAGTTGGTACCGCCACCGAGGAATGTCTCCGCAGCGGACAACTTATCCTCCAGCGTGTATTCACCCGGGCGGAATATGTCCACCTGGCAACTGCTGCTTCCGGCAAAATGGATCAGTGCAAAACTTCTGTGGTCCTCTGCGGCAATCTCCAGCAGGGTCATGGCTACCGCCTTCCCCCATGCCGCAGCTTCGCCTTCGGTGGAACTGGACTCATCCAGGCAGCAGATAATGTCGCCCATACCTTTATAAATAGGTTCGCGCCGACGATACTGTTTGATCTGCTTTTGCTGATACTTCCGCAGGAATAGCGGGATAGTCTCCGGCGTGGCCAGCATGGCAA
>OIXG01003279.1_pt1 | contig 10938 bp, 10 predicted proteins | sample 1587731 | NCBI WGS metagenome assembly OIXG01 (sample SAMEA3888908, study PRJEB22519) | human gut metagenome | biome: human gut; feature: human-associated habitat; material: faeces | place: Denmark | collected 2010
CGACGACCTCGCAGTTGTTGTAGTTTTCCTTCAGCCAGGGAATGATGATGGAGGTATCCAGACCACCGGAGTAGGCCAGAACGACTTTTTTAATGTTTTCCTTTTTCATAATAAACGCGCTCCTTTTAATAAAAATACACTTTTGTACCCTGATGCGCACTTTCCCTTCGCATCCTCTGTCTTTGATTCGTGGTTGATGCTTTTATTATACACAGCGCGGCTTTTCCGTCAATGCTGAAAACTGCCAAACATGCCGCGCATTTGCGGCAGGATTTGTTACACTTTGTATGTTTATGCAATATTATTTGTTTATATTCAAATTTTATGCAGTTAAAATGTATATATGAAATGCAAAAAAGCGCCCCGAAGGACGCTTTCTTTATGCCTGGTATCTTCCCAGGATCTCCTCCACCTGTTCCTGTGTCAGTGAGTGGGTGGGCTCCGGCTTTTCATTGCCCCTGCGCAGGGGCAGCCACCAGGTGGACAAGCCCAGCCAGCCGAACTTATAGGCGGTGTGGGGCTCACGGCCCACGCAGGTGAAGCCCAGGCGGGCATGGATACGCTCACTGGCGGGGTTGGGGTCTGCCACAAGGGCGTAGACATTCCAGTAACCCATCCCGTCCAGAATATCCAGCAGGGCGCGGTAGAGGGTATCCCCCACACCAAAGCCCCGGGCATCGGGGGCACAGTAGATGGTGCTCTCCACAGCCCAGTCGTAGGCCTCCCGGGGGTGGTAGCGGTGGGCGCAGGCGTAGCCCAGCAGTTTACCGTCCTCATCCCGGGCCAGCAGCAGAGGGATCAGCGCACGGGTGCTGTCCACCCAGTCCTCATACTCCGGCAGGGAAGAGGGCGTCACCTGAAAGGTTGCCGTGTGGTGCAGGACATACCAGTTGTAGATGTCCAGGATCTCCGCCGCATCGGCCCGGGTGGCCAGCGAGAGCCGGGGCAGGTTCTTCTCAGCCCATTCGGCGCACAGGGTTTCCTTCTGCGCCTTGGTCAGCTTTTTCAGGGCTGCTTCCCGGCGCAGGGCGGCAGATTTGTCTGTGCACCGTTCCAGATACGCGAACCGCTGTGCCCCCAGCGCACGGGTGCACTTGGCTCCCTTCCCGCTCTTGTGGGCGTGCAGGCGGCTGGCCGGGTCATTCGTCCAGCCCGTGTAGAGCTGGCCGCCTGCGCAGCGCACCATATAGACATAGGCCAGCGCCGTCTTCTCCGCTTCCCCGCTCATATCACAGTCTCCCGTTGTTTTTCAGCACCTGACGGCAGGCGGCCAGCGCCGTCTCCTTGTCCTTTGCGGTGATGAGGAACCGGCTGGCGTGGCAGAAGCTGATGCCCTCGATGCCGCTCTTCTGCTCAATGACCTCCTGCGGCTGGCCCGCCCAGCTCTGGGGGAAAGGCAGCTTCGGCTTTTTGGTCTTGTGGTCGGTCACGCACTGGGCACTCCACCCGCCGCGCTGGCTGGGGTAGATGACGAAGAGGGCATCGGTTTTGTACAGGCCATTCTTCCAGGGCAGGTAGCAGGGCAGAATCACGATGCCGTCCCGGGAATTCTTATAGGCCTGCTGCACTTTCTCGTCGGCACGGTTCACGGCGTTCGCGCTCTCGATCTGGTTTTCCAGGATCTGCTTTGCCACAGCCACCGCCTTGAAGAAGCAGGTGTCCTGATCCTCCTTGGAATCCCACACCGGGTTGAAGAAGCCGATGGCATCGCACAGGCTGTTCTGCTCGCCGGTGTTATCGTTCAGATCAAGGGGCTGGATAAAGTTTTCATCGATGAGCCGGGCCTGACGCTCCCCCACCAGCCCCGGGCCCAGCACCCGCCACAGCAGGCCGAAGGCCGCATAGGGGATGCCGTTGGCGCGGTACTCGCGGGGCTCCTGATGGTGATCGAACATGCCAAAGCCGATATCATACACGATGCCGTCGAAATCGTCCGGCACCACAAAGCCGCGGGTGATCCTGATGTCCGACCGGATGATCTGCAGCAGCGCCGTTGCAAATACGTCGTCCGCATGGAACTTGCCGGCGTGGGTAAATCCGTTTGCAGGAATTTTCATAACAGCAATACCTCGTTCTCTTTCTTTGGGAACAGTATATCACATTCTGAAGCAGGGGACAATAAAACCCCGGAACATGGAGTTTTCTTCCTTGTCCCGGGGAAATTCAAAGTTATTCTTCCAGAATCCATTTTCCCTTGCGGGAGCTCCCCATCCGTTTCAACTGCCCTTGTTCCTGCAGCTTTCGGAAATAATATTTTACCGTATTCGGATTTAGTCCTAACTGTTCTGCAACTTGTCTCTGTGAAAATTCCGGATTCTGCCGAATAACAGCCATGACAGCTTTGATCTGTTCCCACTGGTCCGATCGGGTGGTGGATTGGGTGGTGGATTGGGTGGCGGATTGGGTGGTGGATTGGGTGGTGGAGCCTATTTCTTCTGTTTCACCCCCCAGCGGAACCAGGATACGAAAAATATCTCCTTCGACAAACTCCGGTTCTCTGCCGGAATAGTACCGACTATATTTAAACAAATTTCTTACGCCAGATCCCAATTGATCTGCATAGCCAATATTCCGAAAGAAAGATGCAATAATAGGATTTTTAGGATTTGGTTCCAGGTTATCCAATGTGATCACCGCTGTCTGTGTTGCACGATTTGCATTTTCAACGTACATGCACTCTCGTTCTATCACGAATTTTGCTTGATAGGTGCTGGTATACTCCCTGTGGATCAAGGTATTGGCAATCATCTCACGTGTTATAATACTCCGCAGACTTTTGCGCTGGTCTCCTTCTAAAAAGAATTTATCCGGCAGATGTTTTCGTCCAAATTCCATCAATCGTTCATAACTTTCCACCAAATTTGTTTTTATGATCTCTCTGTCATCGTAGCGGTCTACATTTTCCCGTTTCAAAAGTGCATCTGTCACATAAGCAGGCACAACATCCATAATGAGATCATCTTTTCCAAGCAACATTACTGCGGCCAAATTGAACCCCTGCTGCCCTGTCATACGATCTTTACCATAAAGATGTGCACTCCTCAATAGTTCTTCATCCGTCATCCCATTCCACGGATGATTTTGACCACTGTTGTTCTCTGCCATTCTCCGCAGTCTTGGAAGCAGGTCCAAACGCAGATCTTCCGCCTGCACATAGGGATAAATTTTCCGTTCCGTGAAGATTTCCTGCTTTCTGATATACATTTGCGCAATTTGAGCAGTTGCCGTCACTTTAACGTCCGCATCATCTACACGATCATAGATCACACGTTTATAGCTATGCACCTCAGCACTGGGCGGAACATGAACGTGAATAATCGTTTTTCCCCTATATTTCAGAATTTCCGGCACAAGGTAAACGGTCGGTGTCAAAAGTGCCGGGTTACTGATACTGCTGATAAAGTTCTTCACCATATCAGATGCCGCTCTTTCCGGGATTCCCAAGACTGTGCCGTCATCCAGCACCCCCATAAAGAGATCCCCACCAAAGCGGTTCAGAAAAGAACATACCGTCTCATAAACATCATTTTCAATTCCGTTCCCACAGCGTTTGAATTCCACAGCAATGGTTTCTCCAATTTCAAAAACCGTTTTCAGCGTTTTAGCATCCATGCAAAGAACCTCCCTTACCTTGTGGGGCGTTTTGAATCTTATGAAATCAGTATATCACATTCTGAAGCAGGGGACAATAAAACCCCGGAACATGGAGTTTTCTTCCTTGTCCCGGGGCTGTTCTCTAGCTTCTGGTTACTTTCTCTTCCGTGCTGTCTTTGTAACGGCGCGGGTGGGGGTTTTGGTCACAGCCGTGGTGGGCTTCACGGCGGGGGAGAGGTTCGGCTTTTCGGTGAGGGCGGTGGTGGTGGGCTCGCCCAGTGCCAGCACCTCGGCCAGCTCCTTCTGCACCTTGGCGTTGACAGGGTCGTTCACCGCCAGCACATCGGAGTAGAACTGCTCCATCTCTTCGCGGGTGGAGAAGGTTGCAACGTACATCTGGTTGCCCATGGCACCGGACAGAGCCTCGGGGATGCGGTCCACCATCCGCATATTCTTCTGGTACTTCTGCATGATCTGCTCATGGCTGTACACAAAGTTCTTGCCATCGCGGCGGCCTGCAAAGGGGCAGTAGTAGTGCTCGCCCACCGGCATATCCGTGCCGCCGAAGGCGATCATATCTGCCCAGATCTTGTACACGTTGGTGGAGCGGGCAAAGTTGATCATATCCGGGGTAAAGCCGCCGCAGGGACGCATATTGACCTCCAGCGCCACGAGCTGGCCCTTTTTGCCCATGCTGGCCTGATCCTCGGTCATGCGGAAGAACTCAAAGTGGACGAACCGGCTCTTCACGCCAAAGCTCTTGACGGCGGCACGTCCGGCGGCGCGGGTATCCTCGGGCAGATCCTTGATGATATAGTAGATGGAGTTATCGTTGTCGTTGACGATGTCCATGATGGACACCGGGCTGACGTTGCCCGCCTCAAAGATGGGGTTGCCGCTGCCGTCGATGATGGCATCGTAGCTGTTGACCTCGGCATGGACGAACTCCTCCATGATGTAGGAGAGGTCGGGGTGATAGGTGCTCTTGTAGAGCAGGAAGCGCTTCAGCTCCTCATCGCTGGACAGCTTATGGGTATCGGAGGCACCCACACCGTTGTCCGGCTTGACCACCACCGGATAGCCCACCTCGTCGATGAACTTCCTGCAGCCCTCCAGGTCGTCCACCATGTGGTAACGGGCGGTGGCGATGCCGGCCTTCTGGTAATACTCCTTCATCTTGCTCTTGTACTTGATGCGGGGCATATCCTCGGTCTGGAAGCCGGACTTGATGTTGAAGTCCGTGCGCAGGGCCGCATCCCGCTCCAGCCAGTACTCATTGTTGGATTCCAGCCAGTCGATGCGGCCATACTTGAAGGCGAAGAACGCCACCGCCCGGTAGACCTCGTCATAATTCTCCAGACTGCCGACCTTATAGTATTCGTTCAGGCTGTCTTTCAGCTCCGGCTTCAGCTCATCATAGGGCTGGTCACCGATGCCCAGCACGTTCATGCCGTTATTTTTCAGCTCCCGGCAGAACTGCCAGTAGTTGGTGGGGAAATTGGGGGAGATAAAGATAAAGTTCTGCATAGCTTGATGATTCCTCTTTTATCCTAGAATATAAGGCATATAATACACGACCTGCTGATACCACCAATCCCAGTCGTGCTTGACATCATAGCCCCACAGGTCCACCCAGACAGGGATGCCTTTCTGCTCAAAGATCTGCTTGAGCTGCCGGGTGGTATCGGGCTGCTCCCAAGCGCCCTGACCGCAGCAGATGACCGCCTTCCTGCTGCGGTAGAGGTCCATATAGGGGTGATCGGTGGGGAAGTTGGCCATGTAATCCACGGGGGAGTTCTGGTAGACCACCTCGTCCATGTAATCGCCAAAGCCGTATTTTGCGGTGTAGATGCCGCTGAGGGCCAGACAACCATCGAAAAGATAGGGGAACCGCAGGTAGAGGTTGACGGCATGGGTCGCGCCCAGGCTGCAGCCAAAGGCGATCACGCCGGGGAGGCTGTCCCAGCCGTTGCGCTCCTTGGCGATATATTGGATCTTGGGCACAACTTCCTCCACGATGTAGCGGATCCACTGCTCATAGCGGCGGATCCGCCAGTAGGGGTCGCCGTTGGTGTCGGACCAGGTCTCCTGATCGATGGTGTCGATGGAGATGACCATGATCTGCCCGGATTCGATCCACGGAGCCAGCGTACCGGCCATGTGGAAGTCCTCAAAGTCGAAGAAACGGCCATCCTGACAGGGGATAAAGAGCATGGGGCGGCCTGCGTGGCCGTAGACCTTGCACTCCATCTCCCGGCCCAGTGCGGGGCTGTAATCCTTGAAGTATTGTGTTTCCATGTAGTTCCCTCCTCTATAAAAAACCTCTCAGGCGCTCCGCGCCTCTCCTACCAGGAGAGGTGGCATCCCGAAGGAATAACGGAGCGGTTCAGTCCAACTCGTACATCAAAGTATGGAACACGAACGGCAGCTGCTTTTCCCAGCTGGCTTCGCTGTGGGTGCCGCCGGGCACCAGGCGGCCGGTCAGGTGGATGCCCCGGACCATGATCTTGCTGCACATCTCGGCAAATTCCCTGCGCATTCCCTCGTGGCTGCCCATCTCCTGGGAACCGTAGTCCATGTAGAGCACCGTGCCGGGCTCCAGCTTTGCGCGGCCCACCAGACCGCTGAGCTTTTCAGGAGACACCCAGATCGACGGCGACAGGGCTGCCGCGCGGCTGAAGGTATCGTTATACTGCAGCAGGGCGTACAGGCTCATCAGGCCGCCCATGGAGCTGCCGCCGATGAACGTGTGCTCCCGGTCCGGCAGGGTGCGGAAATTGTGGTCAATGAAGGGCTTGAACCGGTGGATGAACCAGCTCATGGTCGCCTGCCCCTTGCCGTCAAAGTGGCCATAGGTCGGGTCATCGAAGCGGTAGGGCGAATACTCCACAAGGCGCTCGTTGTTGGGGCCTGCATTGCACTCCACTGCCGCCACGATGAGCGGGGTATCGGTGTAGTCCAGATAATCCGCCACACCCCAGCTCTTGCCGTAGGTGGCATCCGCATCAAAGAACACATTCTGGCCGTCGAACATATACAGCACCGGATACCGGCGCTCCGGGTCGGCTTCGTACATGGTGGGCAGGTAGACATACACCCGGCGCTGCTCCACACCGTTCACCGCAGGATAGCTGACGCTCCATTTTTTGACCATATTCCAGTTCCCTCTCGTTTCTGTTTTTCTGCACATAGTCTAGCACTGTGCAGGCGGAAAAGCAATCGGGAGACAAAACCTCTCCGTCAATGCTTCGCATTGCCACCTCTCCTAGCAGGAGAGGCAAGAAAACGGTATCGTAAACTTGGCTCCCCTGACTAGGGGAGCTACCGCCGTAGGCGGCTGAGAGGTTCTATGATACGGCAAACGCCGCCCGGCATTTCCACCCGGCGGCGTTTGCAAAAATTCTGAACAGAGAGAAGCGCGGGAAGGATCAATACTTTTTCTCAACCGGAACGATCCAGCCCTTGGTATCGGGGATCTTGCCCCACTGCATCCCGGTCATGGTGTCGTACAGCTTCTGGGTCACAGGGCCGATCTTGCCATCGCCAATATAGGCGTGCTCGCCCTTCCAGACCAGCTCCTTGACAGGGGAGACGACTGCGGCGGTACCAGTGCCGAAGACCTCCTCCAGCTTGCCCTCACGGGCGGCCTGCATGATGTCCGCAATGGCCAGCTTGCCCTCGATGACATCATAGCCCCAATCCTTCAGCAGCTCGATGCAGCTGCGGCGGGTAACGCCGGGCAGAACGGTGCCGACGGTTGCAGCGGTGTAGACCTTGCCGTCGATCTTGAACATGATGTTCATGCTGCCGACTTCCTCAACGTACTTCTTCTCCACGCCGTCCAGCCACAGCACCTGTGCGTAGCCCTGCTCCTCGGCCAGCTCACCGGCCTTGATGGAAGCAGCGTAGTTGCCGCCGCACTTGGTGAAGCCGGTCAGGCCGGGAGCGGCACGGATGTATTCATCCTCAACGTAGATGCGGACGGGATTGATGCCCTCGGCGTAGTAAGCGCCGGAGGGAGCACAGATGATGCAGAAGATATAGTGCTTGGAAGCGTGCACGCCCAGACCCACATCGTTTGCAAAAATGAAGGGACGGATGTACAGGGAAGCGCCATCGGTATGGGGCACCCAGTCGCGCTCCACATCCACCAGAGCCTCAACAGCCTGCACAAAATCCTCTTCCGGGATCTTGGGGATGCACAGACGGTCAGCAGAATCCTGGAAACGCTTTGCGTTGCAATCAGGGCGGAACAGCTGAATGGTGTCATCCGCGGTGCGGTAAGCCTTCATGCCCTCAAAGATCTCCTGCGCATAGTGGAACACCACCGTGGCCGGGTCCAGCGGGAAGGGTGCATAGGGGACGATGCGGGCATCGTGCCAGCCCTCGCCCTCGGTATAATCCATCACAAACATGTGGTCGGTAAATTTCTTGCCGAAGCCCAGCTTGGTCTCGTCCTGAGGCTTCTCCTTGGGAGAAGTGGTACGAGTGATCTTAATATCCAACATGATATATTTCCCTCTTTTCTGATCTCACACAGCAGATTTTGCGCGGCACGCGCCCGCACCTGAAATGCCGAATGTTGTTTTCTATTATAGTAGCATGAGCCGGATTTGCAAGGAAACGCAAAATCTTTCATGTTTGGGGGCTGTAAGTTGTCGCAAATTGTGATAAAATGAAAATATAAGCCCTCTCAGTCAACGCCGATGGCGTTGCCAGCTCCCCCAAAGGGGGAGCCCATTGCGGCTTTTAGATTTTGGTTTTGCGAAAACCTTTCCCAAGAGGCAGAACAGCCTCTCCCTTCGGGAGAGGTGGCATTGCGAAGCAATGACGGAGAGGGTTATAATAAAAGGAGTTCTACCATGATCAACGGCGTGATTTTTGATATGGACGGCCTGATGTTCGACACCGAGCGGATGTGGGCCACTTTCTGGGAACCGGCGCTGGCGGCGCTGGGTCTGGAGTACAAGAAAGGCCTTGCCGAGGCTGAACGCGGCACTGCAGGCGAAACTTCCCGTAACATCGTGCGGCAGTTCTACGGAGAGGACTGCGATGCCAACGCCATCATCGACAGCCTGCACCGGGTGGCCGATGAGGAGTTCCAGAAACCGGTGCCCAAAAAGCCGGGGCTGGACGAGCTGCTGGCCTGGTTGGATGCCAACCACATCCCCATGGCAGTGGCCTCCTCCAGCCGTGTCCATGTCATCGAGGGCAACCTGAACAACTGGGGTCTGACCCACTACTTCAAGGCGCTGGTATCCGGCCAGCAGGTCAAGCACTCCAAGCCCGACCCGGAGATCTTCCTGCTGGCGGCGGAAAAGCTGGGCACCGATCCCGCCCACACGCTGGTGCTGGAGGACAGCTACAACGGTGTCCGCGCCGGTGCCGCCGGGGGCTTTGTCACCGTCATGGTGCCCGATCTGCTCCCCGCCGACGATGAGATGCGCGGCCTGTATACCATGGAATGCACCAGCCTGAACGAGGTGCTGGCCAAGCTGAAAACGGGAGAACTGTAATTGAGGGAAAGCTCCGCAAAATCGCCCCGTGTTCCGGGGTTTTATTGTCTCCCGTGTTATGTTACAATAAAAGAAAAGAAAAAAGGAGACATCCCCCATGAAGATCGCAATTCCTTATGAAAACGGTATGGTATTCCAGCACTTCGGCCACACGGCAGAGTTCAAGTTCTACGAGGTCGAAAACGGACAGGTGACGGCCAGCGAGGTCGTTTCCACCAACGGGCAGGGCCACGGCGCACTGGTGGGCTTTCTGGCCCAGCACAATGCCAATGCGGTGTTCTGCGGCGGCATCGGCCCCGGGGCACAGAATGCCCTTGCACAGGCAGGCATCCAGCTGTTCGGCGGGATCAGCGGCCCGGCAGACGCGGCAGTAGCAGATTATCTGGCCGGAAAGCTCCGCTTTGACCCCAACGCCCATTGCGACCACCACGACCACGGCGAGGGCCACCATTGCGGTGAGCATCATTGCGGCGGGCACTCCTGCGGCCAGTAACCCGTAACATCACAAACCCCGGAGCGATGCATCACCGCAAACGTTCCGGGGTTATTTTATGCCTTAGAAGAACCGGCAGAAGCCAGGGCAGTGCCGTGAGCGCTCGGCCTCATCTTGACAGCATTTTATTGGGACACAAAAGAGACGCTCTCGGTCTGCTTCGAGTCGGCCGGGCGGGGCGGGTCTGCCTTGGTCAGCATCTGCTGGAATTTCCGCGCCGCCGTGTTCAGCGGACGGTGGCGGTCGTAAACAAGGCAGATCGAACGGGTCGGGATGATCTCCTGCAGATGGAGCTGCACCAGCTCGCCACGCTCCAGGCCATCCCTCGCCATGGGTTCCGGCACAAAGGCAAGGCCCAGCTCGCTTTTGACCAGCGTGAGCATCTGGTCGGTGGTGGCGGCTTCCGTATCCGGCTTGAGGACCGCGCCGTGATCCAGGAAGAACTGCCGGTACAGGCTGCGGGTCACGCTCTCGTCGCTGAGGGAGATGAGGGGATAGCTGCGCAGCTCCTTCAGGGTCAGGCTCTGACTTGCCAGTGCGGTGAAGGTCCTGCCACCCACCAGCACCTCGTAAAACGGCTTCAGCTCCACCATTTTCAGCCCCGACTCGATCTCCGCCGGGGTGCTCACAATGGCAAAATCCACCTCGCCGTTCTTCACGGCCTGCACCGCCTGCGGGGTGGAGTGGTTCGAGATGCGCAGCCGAATGCCGGGATATTCGGTATGGAAATCCCGCAGCTTTTTGGAAAGATAAATGTTGAGCGCCGTCTCGGTGGCGCTGATGCTGATGGTTCCGTGCTCCAGCGTGGCACTGGCGCTCAGCTCCTCTTCGGCATCCTGGATCTGCACCGCCGCCGAAGCAATGCGGGAGTAGAGCATCTCGCCTTCCGGTGTCAGGGTCACACCCCGGTTGGAGCGGATGAACAGCACGCAGTTCAGCTGGCTTTCCAGCCGGTTCATCGAGTGGGTGATATTGGGCTGATTGTTGCCCAGAACCCGCGCGGCCTTGGTAAAGTTTTGATACTTCGCCACATAATAGAAGATCTTGTAATACTCCCAATCCACATACATGATATGCCTGCCTCCTCCATGTAAAAATCGCATTGCTGCCTTGTGCAGAATACTTTTTGCACATTTTATTCCTGCCCGTATCATAACAACTGCAATCGAAAATTGCAAGAGGAAATTGAAAAATAGTACACCTATCAGGATGAGCACGGCAAGAGCTGCGACAAATGGGAGAGCTTTCCCACCCAAGAGCGCAGCATCTGGGAGGTGGACGAGATGCGGGCAGCACTGGACAGCATGGAGGACCCCATCCTGCATCTGGCGGTGC
>OIXG01003280.1_pt1 | contig 10934 bp, 10 predicted proteins | sample 1587731 | NCBI WGS metagenome assembly OIXG01 (sample SAMEA3888908, study PRJEB22519) | human gut metagenome | biome: human gut; feature: human-associated habitat; material: faeces | place: Denmark | collected 2010
TATTTTTTGTTTACGACCGCATAAAGATAACAATTTGTTGGCTAAAAGGGTTTATTAAATATAGTGTTTATCACTTAATGATTTAAGGTTAATATCCTGTAGGTTGCAGGGAGAACAAACGGGAACAGCCGTTCCCGCCCCTTTCGGATTGTATGCCAGCACCCCTAAAAAATGCCTTGTCAAAGACAAGTAGTAACACGCCTGTGTTACGTTTTCGACTTTTCAGCCGTCCGACCGCCACCCCGTCCGATTTGACTTGCCTTTGAGGTTATATATGCAAATGCAGGAAGCCCCCAGCGAAAACCCCGCCGGGGGCAATATTTTTAAACAGGCTTTAAAAATACACGTTCAGCATAAGGTATAAAAAGACGTTCTTATCCTTAGTGCTGTGGTGTTCAAGTTCGAATTGGATTTTGTCCTCACGTGCGAGCCACCCGGCGGCGAGTGCGGTTTCATCAGCCGCAAAATTTAGCCTTCTCGCAAGCTCGGCAATGGTTATAAGTCCGGTTTCTCCTAATTTTTCAAAGATGATCCCGGCTTTAAATCCTATATTTGCTTTTTCCATGATAAAGTTTATATTTTAATGGTTCAAAAATATATATATATTTTATTATTCAAAGCGTGTAGAAATACAAATTAGAATTTACCCCGTTGATAAATTTTAACAATATAGATATTACGTTCTATTCATTTCATTTTGCGGATGAAAAGAACTTTACAACTCTATCTTATAGGGGGTTAATTTAGTAATACCTTACTGAAAAACAACGCTCTGAAACATTCCCTGTCACCGTTAAACAGGCACAAATATCTCCCCTTTACATCCTCAAAGAAGATATAATACAGGCAGGAATTAATGCCGAATCTATTTGTTCCGATGATCTTTGCATGGCTTAATTTTTGGCGTACTTGTTTTTCCGTCAGCCCTTCGATGTATATCAACCCTTTCATGTTTCCCATTTGTCCGGGGGTGATCTTAAGCGAACTAAGTAGTTCTTTGAGGTCAAACAGCTTAGGAGTGTTTGACAAGCAGTTTAGGGACTGTTTTCGCTGTGTCTTTTCCATTGCTATAAGGATTTCGCTTGTGCCCTACACCAAGCCAATAAACATAAAAAAAGCGGAAGGGCATTCGCCTATCCGCAAGCGAGGGAGTCCAAGCCCTATACACACAAACAGGAGATACCCCCCGCATATCACGGGGAGCATTTATCTGTTTCTCTGTGTATAATGCAATTTTTGGACTTTTCGCTTGCACAGAAATCAGCTAAACGCTTTTTTTCTCAAAATGTAAAAACACGGTCGGTTTACGACCGCACAAAGATAACAAATTGTTGGCTAAAAGGGTTTACGAACCTTTTATTTTTTTGCCCTATTATCTTAAATTCAGTGTTTATGAAATACCAAGTTCTTTTTGAACATCCTTGTTTGCAGATGAAAAGATACTTTTGCAGTACCTTAATGTTGTCCGCATGGTGGGAGAACCGTACCGATCAGCCGGGTGCGCAATATCATTTTATAATAACCGATAGGTTGTTTTTATGGTGTAACGCCCCGATATCGCTTTCTTTTTTTGTATCTTTATGTAGAAAATATTGCGTATTAACTGTTAATTTCGAAAAATGATGTATCTTTGCGGCTTTCAAAATTGTAAGTATAGAATTTATAATTAAAATATTAGGTTTCAAAAGTATAAAGGTTTTTGGTTAGTTGCTCTTTCTGGGGTAGCAGATATTTTATAGTAAGTTATATGCAAAAAAAACAGAAAAAAGTTGGAAATATTGATTTTTTTTATAAACACACACACACACACACACACACACACACACACACACACACACATTTAAGTAGTCTTTATGCTTATATATATGCAAATCAGGAAACTGGTTTGTGTGCTGACACCGTAAGGTATCTTGCGTATTCCATGCGCAAGGAGGTTGGTTGTGGCTGTTTTTCTTTGCTTTCGGGCAGGGGGAAACAGCCTTTTCGTGTTTCAAACGGAGTATTATCTTATTCAATTGATGTATTATGATAAGAAGATTATTGATGTTCACAATTTTAGTTGGAGGGTTGTCGTGGGCGGCCGTTGCTCAAAACGTGGCGCTCAAGACCAATCTGTTGTATTGGTCTACTGTGACACCCAACCTCGGTCTTGAGGCCTCGATAGCCCGGAAGCATACGGTGCAGTTGTTTTACGGGCTCAACCCTTGGGAGCCTTCCGGAGGGGAGAGTTTGAAGCATTGGGTGGTTCAGCCCGAATACCGTTATTGGTTTTGCGAGGCTTTCAACGGGTGGTTTCTCGGTGTGCATCTGATGGGCGGCGAGTTTAACGTCGGCGAGGTGGACCTTCCGTTCGGCCTGTTCGATGATTTGTCAACCCATCGTTACGAAGGCTGGTATGCGGGCGGCGGTGTGACGGCCGGTTACCAGTGGCCCTTGTCCAGGCATTGGAACCTGGAGGCTTCGCTCGGTGTGGGGTATGACTACATCCGGTACGACAAGTTCAAGTGCGGCGAGTGCGGCGAGAAGCTCAAGTCTTCCCATGCCAATTATTTCGGGCCTACCAAGTTGGCGATAAGTGTGCTTTATGTGTTCTGATATTAAATTATGGCGTATGAAAAACTTTAGATTTCTATTATATATATGTATGGCCGGTATGGCAATCCCTTCCGGCGCGCAGGACGGGGCCATACGCATGGCGGGAAATGCGGTGGGCTTGGAAAACCTGAAGGTGGAGAGGTCCGGGAGTAATTTGGTCGTGGATATGGATTTGAGGCTGGACGACTTGAAGTTGCCTTCCAATATCCGCTTCGTATTCACTCCTTTGGTCAAGGGGAGTGTCAATGTCCGGCAGATGTCTCCCGTGGTGGTGAACGGGCGTCGCCAGCAAATATCCTACGAGCGGTTCGCCCGCAAGGACTTTGCCGGGAACCCGGTGGTGGTCCGCCGCAGGAACGGCAAGGAACAGACGGTACATTACACCGGTGTGTTGCCTTACGAAAGTTGGATGGAGAACGCCAACGTCGTGTTGGCCGAGGACCTTTGCGGGTGTGGGGATTTGCTGGACCAGAACACGGCTGTGTTGCAGCGGTTGCGCAACTACCGCACGGCTTACATCCGCCCGCAGGCTGAAGCGCGGAAAGAACGGCATGAGGAAGGCAGGGCTTATTTGGATTTCCCCGTCAACAAAACGACCCTTTATCCGGACTACCGCAACAATCCGCAGGAATTGGAGAAGATACTCCGTACCATCAACGTGGTGAGGGAAGACCGGAACACTACCATCACGCACATCAGCATACACGGGTATGCTTCGCCCGAAGACACGTATGAACACAACAGCTATCTGGCCGAGAACCGCGCCCTGATGCTGAAGGATTATGTGTGCAGGTTGCTGGAACTGGACGAAAAGTTGTTCAAGGTGGAGTACACTCCCGAGGATTGGGACGGCTTGCGGCGTTACGTGGAAGACAGCAACCTGTCCCACAAGCAGGAAGTCCTGGAATGGATAGACCGCGACATGGATCCCGACGCCAGGGAATGGGCCATCAAGTCGAGGTATCCCGATGACTACCGGATGATGTTGCAGGCCTGGTATCCGGCTTTGCGCCATTCCGACTATGTCGTGACCTACCATGTGCGCCCCTTCTCTGTGGAAGAGGCCAAGGCCCTGCTTTACACCAAGCCGCAGCAGCTTTCGTTGGAAGAGATGTTCCTGGTTGCGCAGACCTACGAGCCTGGCAGCAAGGAGTTCAACGAAGTGTTCGAAATAGCCGTGCGCATGTTCCCGGACGACCCGACGGCCAATCTTAATGTGGCCTGTGCGATGATAGAGTCGGGGCTGTACGACCGTGCGGAAGCCTATCTGGCCAAAGCCGGCAACTTGCCCGAAGCTGTGCATGCCCGTGGGGTGATGGCTGCCAGGCAAGGGCGTGAGGACGAAGCGCGCCGCCTGTTCGGGCAGGCGGGCCAGGCCGGGGTGAAGGCGGCGACGGAGAACCTGAGGCTGATGGATATGGAGTGACTTTTGAAGATGTAAACCTTATTATACATTTATTTATTAACCAATTTATTTTTTATGAAGAAAAAGTATTTGTTTCCCTTAGCGATGGCGGGGCTGTTGCTGGGAGCTTGTTCAAATGACGACATTTCGGAAAGTCCGAATGGCGGTGGTACAACGACATCGCCTGATGAAGGGTTTGTTGCGGTGAGTATCAATCTCCCGATGGTGTCCGGAGCATCGTTCCGTGCTGCGAACGATCAGTTCGCAGACGGTATGGATAGTGAATATGAAGTGAAAGACGCTGCTTTCCTCGTGTTTGAGAAAGGTGATGCTGAAGAGGAGAGTCAGGCTGTTTTATTGAAGGCGTACGACATTCCTGATCTGAAGCCGTGGGAACCGCAAGATGGAAATGTGACCACGTATGCCAACATGGTTCAGGAAGTGCCGGCCTTGACCGAAGTTGGGGATAAGCGTTATGCCTTGGTGGTGCTGAACAAAAACAATCGTTTTACGATTAATGCCGATGGTTCGGTAGAATTCGGAGATACGCAACAAAAAGCAATGACCTTCGGAGATTTTTTGACTGCCAGCGCGATGAACGTGGCTGACATGACGGGTGACGGCTTCTACATGGCAAATGCTCCTATCAGTTCTGATGCGGCAGGAACGAAGGTTACCACGTTGGTGCCCATTGAGGACAAAATCAAACCGACGAAAGCAGAAGCGGAAAAAGTGGAGGCTGCTGATATTTACGTGGAACGCGGTATGGCTAAGGTTACTTTGGCCGAACCTCGTGGAGAAATGGATGTCACGGGGGAATCGTATCAGGGTGACAAAGTAACAATGACAGCTTGGGCTTTGGACGTGACGAACAAGCCCTCAAAACTGGTACGTGACGTGGACGGTATCGATACATGGAAAGGTTATGTAGTGGAAACTGGCGGTCAAACGCGTTTCATCGGAGCTGTTGCTGATCCCTATCGTGTATATTGGGGAGTAGACGGAAATTATGATTGGGCTGTTGATGAAACGAAGAAAAATGGTCAGGAGTTGACGGACGAACAGTTGGCGCAAGTGAAAGGCAATTTCAACGTGTTGGAAGATAATGCGGGAGTGACATTCACTCAGTTCGGCCCGGAAGCCCCTCAATATTGCTTGGAGAACACGTTCGATACCGACAATCAAGCTGAATATGCCACGACCCGCGTGATATTCAAAGCCAAGTATGTACCCGAAAATGCAGACGAAAACGGCACGTTCTACCAGTTGGGTACGACTGCTTCCATCTACAATACGGAAACGTTGAAGGAGAAAGTATTAGAATCCATGAGTGACGCTGAGCGTCGGGAGTTGGGTATTTTTGATGAATATAATGCCGCGGAGGTAACTCTGCCTACAGCGGAAGAAGGTAAAGCCGGTGGTAAATATACTATGGCCGAAGGTGGAAAGATAACCTATACAAAATATGAGCGTCGCAAAACTGGAACAGATGAATGGGAGGTTGTTACTAAAAAAACTTATGATGATGCAGCAGATGACGGTAACAGAAAGAAGACAGAAAACGCGTCGGTCGATAATAAATATCTGGAATCTATCGACGGACGTATGGGCACCATCAAGTACTTCAAGGCCGGTGAAAGCTACTACAAGGCGTTGATCAAACATTTCGGTGACGATTTGACTCCGTATGCGATAAGTGGTGAACAAAATATATATACTGAAGCAAAGCATTTGGGACGCTACGGCGTACTCCGTAACAACTGGTACGAACTGAGCGTGACTTCTGTCAGCGGTCCGGGTGATGCGGAAGTACCGTCTATTGAAGACGAATGGGACGATCCCAAAGAAGCTTTTGTGAAGATTCAGGTGAATATCCTTTCTTGGGCTAAACGTCAGCAAAACGTAGATCTTTAATTTATAATCATAGTGGAGGGCATGTCGGTCGCTTCGGCGGCCGCATCCTCCGCTTTTTAAAAACAATTCTCTCCCCGAAGGCTTTCGTGAAAGGAAGCGGCCGGTACCGTTGAGGCTGGGGGTGACGACGGGAAAGACATCCGGTGCGGACACCGTGCGTTTTAAAGGCAGGGTGAAAAGGAGACGCTCCCAACGGAATGGAACATAAGGAGGCAAGTCCCGATAGGGGACTCCCACGACATATAGTAAATGAATAATGTGAATGTAGTACGAAAAGATAAGTCTTATGGGGTATATGATTAAAAAATGGTTTGCAGTGTGGTGCGGGTTGATATCCGGTGCCTTGACGGTGTCCTGCGACATGATGCACGACGAGACGGAGGACTGTCCTACAGGGCTGTATTTGTCGTTTAAATATGACTATAACCTGCAGCGTGCCGACATGTTCAACGACCACGTGGGGGCGGTGAGCGTGTATGTGTTTGACGAAACGGGGCATTATGTGACCTGCCGTGAGGTGAAGAACGAGGGGGACTACCGGCCTTTGGCCGACCCGCTTTATGCCATGCACATGGACCTGGCACCGGGCCGTTACCAATTTCTGGTATTGGCAGGGCAATGTTGTTATGACGACATGCTTGCTTCAGACCGTGCCCGCTTTTTGAGGGCTTTGCCCGAGTCCGGTGATTCCCTGTGCGAGGTGGGCGTGCATTTGGAGTGCGAATCCCGTACTTTTTCCGGCGGAACGTTGAATTGGGTGGACAACGGCGGTCTGCCACTCGACACTATATGGCACGGTATGGAATGTACCCCGGTGGAAGTGTTCGGACAGCGTCCCACTTACCATAAAATCTCTTTGATGCGCAACACAAAGAAGATTAACGTGTCACTCCGTGAATTGGATGATCCTACGGATATGGACGTGGAGAATTACGATATGAAAATTGTGGACCGCAACATGCAGCTTCGTTGGGATAACTCGGTGGACGAGAGTATGGGGCCAGTGGTTTACCAACCCCATGACACGTGGAATACGGACGACCGTACACCGGTGCGTGCCGCTTCGGACGATACGGAGGCCGTTATGGGCAAGATAGCCCATGCGGACTTCATGACTTCCCGCATCATGTACCATGAGGATCCGGCGGACGATGGTGTGTTGTCCATTACAGACAAGCGCAACGGCAACGAAATCGTACGGGTGAACTTGCCCGACATGTTGTCGCGCCTGCGCAGCTCGGAGGAAATCTACCGTTACTCGCCACAGGAATTTCTGGACAGGGGGTACGATTACCAGATGGACTTCTTCCTGAAGGGGGGCGAGCTGGCTTACGTGAACATCGGCATCAGCGTGTTGAACTGGAGCGTGAGGGTGCAGTTCGAGGAACTTTGATCTTTCTTATATATAATAAAGATTGGTGTCGGGCCGCAATACGGCCGAACAGAGCTACAAGGTGCAAGAATACCTTGACCGTGAATATAACTACGAGTTCTGCTTCTTCCTTGTGGGAGACCGTTGGGCTTATGTGGATGTGACTGTGGGCGTGCAGAGTCGGCGGGTCCGTAACCAGTCAGTAGAAATTTGATACAACCGATAAAAGGCAATGAGAAAAACAATGGTTCATAATTTCCTGTATGGCAGTTTGTCTTGGGGTATTCTTTGGATGGCCCTGCTGTTGGGCAGTTGCAAGGACTCCGTAGAAGAGCCCGGATTTGACGATGCGTATGCTCGTGTGCCGCAGTCCGTTGTAATGCAACTGAATGTCGCACTCTCCGCACCGACAAGGGATGTGCCCGATTGTGAAAAGGTGAAGGAACTGCGCGTCATTCTGTTGGATGAAAAAACTAAGAACGTAGAGCTCAACGAGTTGATGGACGTCGAAAATTACAGTGTCCCCGAAGATAGCCGTTTCCTGTATGAATATAAAAAGGAAGGCATCATGACAACGGTGGGCAAAAAGATATTGTATGCCCTGGCCAATTCGGAAGAACTGATTCAAGATATAGTCACGCTGCCGGGAGCGGAAATGATAACCGGGCTGGACAGCTTGAAGCTGACCAACGGCACCGGAAACTTCCCGTTCCCCAAACATGGCAAGGTTCCTATCGCTTCGCGCAAGGAGCACATCACGCTTTCGGTGGATAACGGAATGGAGGATTTTGTCACTCGGGCCACGCATGTCTACCTCACGAAAGTGACGGTGGAACTGGCCTATGTGCCCGTGAAATTCTCCTTGAGCTATGAGAACGGGGATAATGCCGTTCCCATGGAGGTGTTGGAATGGAAGATAGACCAGTTGGCCAAGACATCGTATCTGGTGCCCCGCATGAACGACAGCGAGTGGGACAAATTGGTGAACCTGGCCGGGACGACAGACGCACAGGAATGGGTGAGAAATTATGAAGTGCCGGCGGAATCCGGATTTCACGGTTATAGCCATGTGTATGAAAAGCCCATAGCTATTAAGTATGATGATGGGCAGCCAAAAGCCGATGAAAATACTTATTATCTGCATGAAACCAAGTTTCTGGGCAATGTGAAGAGGGATGATGTACAGAAGGATGATGCACAGGAGAATAATGTGCAGGAGTATTATCTGACGTTGAAGATCCGCAAAACAGAGGAGGGTGCGGATCAAAATCCCGTATCGGTGTCGGCCAAGCTGCCCAATCTGGAATCGTTGGTACGCGGCACGCATGTGGTAATCAAGGCGAGAGTCAGACAATGGCCTGAACCGGGAGACAACTCTCTGGACGTAAGGGTGACCACCTGGATAGACGACAAACCGGTAGACGGAGGATGGGAAGAAGTGACGCCGGGCGGCATATAACAATAAAGATGGTAAGGATTATGGATAAACTGAAATATATCATACCGATAGGGTTCCTGCTGTTCGGGGCTTGCACCTCTCCCGAAGAGATGGCGGTGTCGGAGAGCGAGGATTCGGGTGTGCATTTCCGGGCCATAGTGGGCCAAGGGGAGAATGCGCTTTATGAGTCCGAATATTTTCATGAGGGCGATGAAATCCGCGTCTACTGTCCGGTGAATTATTCTCAGCCGAACTTTAAGGACGAGTATGGAAACTATTATACCTATAGATATACGCATACGAACGATACTGTAGGCCCCGACGAATATCCTTATAAGTTTTCTGCAGCGGAGGGGGAGGGCTTCAACTGGCTTACGCTTGTCCCGACTTCCATTTATTTCCCTTTCGAGGCCGTACACTTTCCCGGCAAGCATTATCTGGACGAAGTGCCTGATGACCAGAGTGCAGAGGGGGCGTTGGATGAGGCCGATATGCTGATAGCCTATCGGCGTCAGCTCTTGAGCGAGCGCGGTAAAAGGGTACCCCTCACCTTCCATCATGCGTTTGCCATGGTGCAGGTGAAGGTGAAACTTCCTGTGGGAGACAATCCGGCAGAAGGACCTTTCCCACCGGAAGCGGTGCAGAGTGCCTATTTGCGCAGTATGTTGCGGGCATACGAAGTGAGCTATTCGGAGGTCATCGACAACGACGGGCGGCGCACTGTCCGTGTGTCGGATGCCGATGACAAGACCGAGGCCGGTTCTGATAGGAGAAAGAACGTTATCATGCGGCGCACGGTTTCTCCGGTCAAAACGGACGATACGGAAGCACGCTATCAGGAATACCTCTTTCAGGCCATCGTGCCGGAGCAGAGTTTGTTGAACGAGGGAAAAGACTTTCTCTATTTTAACGTAAAGAGAAACGATGGTAACGAAGGTACCACACTGTATAAATTTGTGCCCAATAAGGCGGAGATTTCTTTAAAGGCTGGGCATCGACTGAACTTGTCGTTGGCCATCGATGCCGTCACCCACGAGGTGGTGGTGCTGACGGCGATATTGGAGCCGTGGAGCAAAGCCGAGGTAGACATGGAGTTGGTGCCCGTCAAACCCAAAACACAACCATAGGAACGATATGAGAAACAGATATTATATCCAAGCGAGAATATGTATGGCGGCAGTTTTGCTGCTGTGGACGGCAGCTTGTGCCGATGAGCCGGGCGTTGGCATGAAAAGCGACGTAGACGGAAACAAACCGGTCATGGTTTGTGCCGCTACCGGAGGGCTGGGCATTGCTACTCGGAGCGGTGAAGGACAGGTGGGAGAGGAAGAAGCCATCACTAGCCGTACGATGCTTTTCACATATCCCTCGTATCCGGACGGGGAAATGGCCAGTGCGAAATGTGTGTTCGATGAAGCAGGATACGGGTATGTCTATACCAAGGTGGAGACAAAGGAACCGTTGATGTGGAAAGACATTTATGTACAGGATAAGGAGAAGAATCTTGTAGAGGCGGTTTATCTGGACAATCTGTATAACTATCCGGTGCAGAAGGAGGAACTAAATCCGGGTTTTGATGGAAAGACAGATAATCGGCGTTATTTGCAGACGGATAATTTCAGAATGATGTATTTCGGGCCGCAGGATCCTCCGGTAGCAGATGACACTTTGGGTAATCAATTCAAGCGGATGATCGCTCCCTTGGGCACTCCGGCGGCGGAAGAGGCGGATATCATCTGGGGAAAATTGGAGAATGTGGGATTTGGTACCACGCTTCAATTCCGTTTGGAACACAAGATGACTGCCGTTGGCTTCAGTTTTCATAGTGAGGTTGGCGAATTGCAGCAGGTACTGAAAGGGAACAAAATCAGGGTTTGGGTGGACTATTTACGAATATGGATGGAAACTCCGGGGTTTGAAGGCAAAGAGTCAACGGAAGGCAACCAGGCATTTAGCCGTATGAAGGGGGAAATATATCAGGACGGGCAACCCGGTGCTGGGTATTCTCAGAAAAATGTTTTTTGGGTCAAAGATTCGCTCCTGCAACCTGATGAAACGAATACGGTTTTCTCCACCCCGGTATGGGTGCTTCCGCCGGATAGGTCTCAGTTTCGTGTTTTTGGACACAGACCCGAATTGTTTATCGACTTGGGGGAGGACAAGGTGTTTCACGGACTGTTTCCGGAGACTATGGACTGGTGGAGGTATGA
>OIXG01003285.1_pt1 | contig 10922 bp, 7 predicted proteins | sample 1587731 | NCBI WGS metagenome assembly OIXG01 (sample SAMEA3888908, study PRJEB22519) | human gut metagenome | biome: human gut; feature: human-associated habitat; material: faeces | place: Denmark | collected 2010
TGCAAATGTATTATTTTATAAGAATATAACGCTATCTTTTCTTTTATTTTTTTTTGTTATTCTTAATAAATTACAGGCTATGAAACACTCATGGTGGCGATTTTAAGAGAGAATGCATGTTATTTTGTACGTTCCTTATAAATGGAATATCGCATATTGCTCAAAAAAAACAAATAACATGATTCAGTGGGATAAAGATGTTAAATATCAGTTTCAAGGATCATTTTTCCTAATCGGTTTATGAAAGACTCTTCCTTTCCCCTCCTTTTTCTTGTTAACCATTCACTATTATTTCATCTATTCACAAATCTCCTTATCATCTTTCTCATCCGGATAGTCACTTTTATGTAGCAAAACAAGTAAGTGTACTTACTTCGTCATTTTAAGTATACTTACTTGTTTCATGAAGTGCACTTACTTTTTGCAACTTCAATATGAGTGAAATTTATGCCGGTATATGTTTTTTATATGCTTCAAAGACAAAACGTATTTCATCGTAAGAAGTATATTCGCCTAACTTTTCTTTTATTTCCTTCACTCCTTGTGGCAGAGAGGAGAATTTCTGGAGATGAGCTGTAATATAATTTATTTTTTCTTGGTCGACTAATTCTTGTAGTTTGATATCTCCGGTCCGGACATAGTGTAAAAGGTGGTTGCTGATGGTACCGGTAGTCAATTCCCGGAATTCAGCGATTTCCTTTACCTTCATCCCTTCTTTAAATAATCTGAAACTGACCTTTTTGGTGTCTTCTTTATTTTTTTTTATTTTCCCGGGGAACAAATACGGTTCTTATTTCAGGGCGTTGCAGATTTTGTTCTTTCATATAATTCCGGATAATTCCCAGAAGTTCCAAACCATAATTCTCTACCCCCTTACGTCCGAAATAAGGGACAGCTTCCAATGATTCTGCATCATTAGGCAATAGATTGACCATTCCCAACAGAGCTTTTTGCTGGATAATGACATAGGCCGGCATACCGGTTTCTTTTGCTTTAGTTCCACGCCATTCGGTGATTTTCCGATAAAGTTCTGGATGGAGTATGTCGTTGGGAACTTCAATTCTCTTCCGTTCTCTGGATACGCGTTCTCTGGGGGTGCGCTCTTTTCTGTCGTGTGCCGTTGTACCTGAGGAGTTTTTATTATCGGTTTCGCTTAAAAGGATATACGCTTTTTTACGTAGATAGTCACTGGCGTGAAAACCATTATCTTCTACATATTGTAGCAAGGAAAGTTTCTGTGTCAAAGTGTTTAAGAACTCTTCCAAGGTGTTGTTCGTTTTCTTTCTTAGTTCTTTATTGTCCGTGGGAAGATTGGTCGCTTCAGCCAGTTTATGGAAAGGGCGTAGTTTTTGTTCAAAATAGGCGGCTCCTTTTATGATGCGTATTTGTAGGTCGTTATTCGTATTATAATCAGTAGATTGTGTTACCAGACGTTCATATTGTTTGTGAAAACGATAGGATACATCCACTATCTCAGTAATAAATATTTGTATCTGCTTTTTATATTCTGCCAGTAACTGAGGGAAGAGCTTGTAGAAATGTTCGTCAATCAGTCGGGCTTGCTCATTGAATGAACGGGCTATCGGTGAGAAATCGAATAGTTCGCTAACGAGATTGAGAAAATAAGTTTGTTGCATGGCACAGAGCAATTCTTCATTGGGGGTATGTGTTTCTATATACTGATTATAGTCATCGATTATTGTATCGTTGATAATGGCGTTGACGGAAAGTGGGGAACTGAGAACCATCCCTTCCAATGTTTTGCATCGGTTCAGGGCAACGTATGCCTGTCCGTGGGCGAAAGCGGAGCGGGCGTCAATAATGGCGTGTTCAAAAGTCAGTCCTTGGCTTTTATGAATAGTGATGCCCCATGCCAGTTTTACAGGGTATTGCTTGAAGACTCCTTCTTGTTCTTCGGTTATTTCTTTTGTTTCTTCATTTAGCACATATTTGCTGTTTGTCCATTCCTCGGGTTGGACAATGATTTTTTCATTCTTTTCTTTGGTGCGGACGGTAAATCCATCCTCATCTATAGAAGTGATTTCGCCAATCATACCATTGTAATAACGTTTTTCCGGGGAAGGGTCATTTTTGACGAACATGATTTGCGCTCCTTTTTTCAGCATCAATGTTTCATCTGTAGGATAAGAATATTCAGGAAAAATTCCGGTGACTTCTGCCTTGTAACTGAAAACCGGTTCTTTGATGAGTGAAAGCTCGTGATCATTAATCTGTTGTGCTTGGTAATTGTGAGTGGTGAGTTGGATATATCCTTTTTCTTTGGCAGGATGGAAATTGGGAATATATCTTTGGTTCAATTCTGCGAGTGTCTGTTCGTCGGCTTTATTCTCCCGGACTTTGTTCAGCAAGGAAAGGAAATAGGGGTCGTTCTGGCGGTAGACTTGTTTCAGTTCGATGGTGGCGTAGGTGGTTTCTTTCAAGGCGCGGCTTCCGAAGAAATAGGAGGTATCATAATAGTGACTCAGCATATTCCATTCCGTTTCTTTCACTACGGGGGCAAGCTGTTGCAGGTCACCAATCATCAGCAATTGTACGCCTCCAAAGGGTTTGTATCGGTCCCGATACCGGCGGAGTACGGAGTCGATGGCATCCAGCAGATCTGCCCTCACCATACTTATTTCATCAATGATCAGCAGATCCATGCTTCGGATGATGTTAATTTTTTCTTTGCTGAACCGGAAATGTTTTTGTTCGGTATTGAACGTGGTATCGGGGATGAAAGGTGCAAATGGCAGTTGGAAAAAGGAGTGGATGGTAACGCCTCCCGCATTGATGGCAGCTATTCCGGTGGGGGCGACTATGACTGTGCGTTTGGGAGATTCTTTCTTCAGATTGTGTAGGAAGGTTGTTTTTCCGGTTCCTGCTTTTCCGGTGAGGAAGAGATGGGTGCCAGTATTCTCTATTATTTGCCAGGCACGCTGTAGTTCTGGGTTGTTCATTATTTCCTAATGTTAGTATATTATTGGATAAAGTTACTGCTTTTATTTAAGGCGGGGAAACTTTGGAGGAATATTTTCTTTGTTTGGTGGATTACTATCGTTGTTGGAGGCATAAAATTTGAGGTAGCTTTCATTTGCTTTTAAAAGTAAAAGTGTATATTTGTACCATTATTCTCCTTTTATTTAATACGGTTTGATAGGCAATGAGCATTGATTTGAATGCATTTAATAAATTCTTTATAGACTACCAGCAACGTTTTGTCCACTTAGCCTGTACTTATGTGCATGATGAAGCTGTTGCCGAAGATTTTGTTGTGGAATCAATGATGTACTATTGGGAGAACAAAGATCGTTTGTCTGCTGATACTAATATTCCGGCTTATGTCTTGACCACGATAAAGCATAAGTGTATTGACTATTTGCGCCATCAACAAGTCTATCAGGATGCTTCTGACGAAATAGCCCGAATCTATGCATGGGAATTGTCGGGCAGAATCATGACTTTGGAAGATTTCGAGCCCTATGAGGTTTTTACAAAGGAAATACAGGAGATTGTTGATAGGACACTGGATGCTTTGCCCGAACAGACTCGGAAAATCTTTGTGATGAGCCGTAATGAAAATAAATCCCATAAAGAAATAGCAGAACTATTGGATATTACAACCAAGGGAGTGGAATTTCATATATCGAAAGCTACCAGGACGTTACGTCTTGCATTGAAGGATTATCTGCCGGTATCCTTACTTTTTTTCTATTTGCATTAAAAAAAACAGTTTTTCACTAGGGAATGTTCTTTCCCATCCGCTATTACTATAAATACGTAAAACAAAAGTGTTTATGGATAAGGATTTGTTATACCGTTTTTTTGAAGGTCATGCTTCTTTGGAAGATATGAAAGTGGTTAAAGAATGGGCCGGTGCTTCTGAGGAGAATGCCGGGCTGTTGCGTAGGGAACGCAAACTGTTTAATGCTATGATTCTTGCAGGTCATTCCCGACGGACTGATATACAGAGAATGAGGAACAGGAGGAACTATTTTATTAGGGAATTCCTGAAAATAGCTTCTGTAATAGTGATAACGGTGAGTGTGACGGCTGTATTATTTTCAATAGGTAAAGATAATGGAGGTATGTATTTAGCGATGCAGACCATTACCGTACCGGCCGGCCAGCGTGTTAACCTCGATTTGCCCGATGGGTCAAACGTTTGGCTGAACGCCGGAACTACAATGCAATATCCTGTTTCTTTTATGACAGGCAAACGGGAGGTGATATTAGATGGAGAGGCTTACTTTGAGGTGGTTCATAATGAAAAGAGTCCGTTTGTGGTACATACAAGTACATTGGATGTAGAAGTATTGGGAACAAAATTTAATGTGGAAGCTTATTCAGCACGAAAAATATTCGAAACGTCTTTGATGGAAGGCAGAGTAAAGGTAAAATTACCTCACGATGAAAAGAATTCCGTCATCTTGGCACCCAATCAGAAAACGACTTTGATAGACGGCCGATTGGTGGTGAGTAAAATTGATGATTATAATGTATATCGTTGGAAAGAGGGGTTATATTGTTTTAGAAATAAACCTTTTGCTGATATTATAAAAGATTTGGAGAAATATTATGATCTGAGCATACAGATGGATAAAAAGGAAATAGCAAAGGTTGCATTAACTGGAAAATTCAGGATTTCTGATGGATTGGACTATGCGCTGCGTGTTCTGCAAAACGATGTAGCCTTTACTTATCAGAGAAATCGGGATAATGACGTCATTCATATAAAGTAAGAAATGTATTAACCTTCTAAAATGGAAAATCAGCCTATGAAGCAATCCTAATGAAAAACAACTAAAGAGCCGATGGGTGTTTGCACCACCCACCGACCCGACTAACACAATTATTTTTAATAAATCGTATTAATAACCATTTGCAAAGATATGAAAAACATTCCTTTGCCGGATCTTTATTATCTTGAAAATCCGGATTTAAAACAATTATTTAGAATTATGCGAATATCAATATTCTTATTGTTCTTCTGCCTGTTCAGCCTGATGGCCGAAAATAGTCACTCACAGAATGCGAGGGTAACTATCAATAGAAGCGATGCCCCGTTGGAATCTATATTGAATGAGATAGAGTCTCAAACGGACTATCTTTTTATATATAAGGAAGATGTGAACGTGAAGATGCGTAAAACCATACAGGTGAATGGTAAACCTGTGTCCGAGGTGCTGCCTATATTGCTGACCGGCTCTTCCATCGGTTATAAAATGGAGGGAAATCATATCATCCTTACTCGTGATGTTGCATTGGCAGCGCAGCAACAGGGGGTAACGGGAGTAGTGACCGATGTTTTGGGCGAACCGCTGATTGGTGTTACTGTGATGCTGAAAGGAGATATGCAAGGCACGGTGACAGATATAAACGGAAGATTCTCGCTGTCCGCTGAGCAAGGAGATGTAATAGTAGTAAGCTATATAGGCTATGCTTCACAGGAGATAAGATTGAAGGATACAAAGTTACTTCGTATTATGATGAAAGAAGATGTGGAGCTGTTGGATGAAGTGGTAGTAATAGGTTATGGTTCCATTTCAAAGAAGGAACTGACTAGTGCAGTTTCCCACATATCAGGTAAGGATATGTTGCAGATTGGGAGTGGTAATCCTGCCATGCAGATTCAGGGAAAGGTTTCAGGTCTTGCAGTAGAGAATTCTACTCCTTCTGATCCTAATTCTTCACCCAGTACGTGGAGTATCCTCGCGTTCAGCCGGATTGGGTCCGCTGATTGTAATTGACGGTATACCAGGCGGTAGTCTTGATAATTTGAATGAAAATGATATTGGATCTATTGATGTCTTGAAAGATGGGGCAGCTTCGGCCATTTATGGAACCCGTGGATCGAATGGGGTGATTGTAGTTACTACCAAAAAAGGTACTATGGATGGAAAAATTCATACTTCGTATTCGGGATTTGTGAATATAACTACACCTGTCAGAGAGTTGAATGTATTGTCGGCTACAGATTTTAGAGAACAGAAACGGGGAGATGATTATGGCGCTGATACTGATTGGTTTGATGAACTGACTAAAGTGGCTGTATCTCATAGTCATACTTTGCAGGTTATGGGTGGTAATACTAAGACTAATTATAAAGCAACAGTGGATTATAAAAATACAGATGGTATAGACTTGCGTTCGGAAAGGCAGCAGGTAGGGGCCCGTTTGTCATTAAATCATACAGGAAAAAGTGACTTGTACAATGTCATTCTGAATGTGGCTCCGCGCACAGTGAAGTATCAGGATGCAGATTATGATACTTTTCGTTCTGCATTGTTGATAAATCCCACTATTCCAGTGATGGACCCGGAGCAACCGGGTAAATATACTCAGATAACTACTTATTCCACCAATAATCCGGTTGAAATCTTGAAGTTGGAGAAAAGTGGTGGTGAGCGTACTATCTTAAGTTGGGATGGTACGTTTAAGTTGAATTTGTTTCCGCTGTTGTGTAGAGATAAGAATCATTATTTAAGTACACAAATTACATTGGCTCAGCAGATTATAGAAACCGATTACAGTTGGTTTCGTCCTTCGATTTCTACCATTGAAGACAAAAGTGGATTTCAGGGAGAAGCTAGCCGTAAATATGACAAGAATAAACAAGAATCTTTGGAATGGTTGGTAAATTACGGTTATGACACTGGTAACCATCATGTAAAGTTTATGGGAGGATATTCTTATCAATACTTTGTAAATGACGGATTGAATGCTGAGAATAAGAACTTTGCTTCAGATTTGTTAGGACCTGACAACTTGGGTGCTGGAACTTACAATAGTGAAGTGGAGGGACGCCTAGGTATGGGGTCTTACAGGAATGATTCCAAATTAATTGCTTTCTTTGGTCGTCTGAGTTATAATTTTAGAGATAAATATTTTGCTACATTTTCTCTTCGTCATGAAGGCTCTTCCAAATTTGGTGTTAGTAACAAATGGGGATCGTTTCCAGCCGTTTCTGCTGGTTGGAGAATCAGTGAGGAGGATTTTATAAAAAATATCCAATGGATTAGTGATTTGAAATTGAGAGGTGATTTCGGAGTGACAGGTAATCAGGAATTTGATAGTTATAAGTCATTGGCCCTGATGCAGGCGTATGATTTGATTTATTATAATGGAACATATATTAAGGGTTGGGGATTCAGTTCCAATGCTAATCCTAATTTGAAATGGGAAAAAGGTAAAAACTGGAACATCGGCGTGGACTTCAGCATGTTTAAAGGAATATTGAGCGGTTCGGTCAATTACTACAACCGTAAGCAACAAGATTTGCTGGGCGACTACAATGTGCCCGTTCCTCCGTACTTGTTCTCTACCACTTTTGTCAATGTAGGTACCATGCGCAACACCGGTATTGAAGTCGATCTGAATATCCAGGCGGTGAAGATGAAAGATTTCAGCTATACCGTCAATCTGGTAGGCGCCACCAATGAGAACAAGTTCCTCAAATTCTCCAACAACGAGTTCACCGGACAGAACTATTACGATCTGGCGAATATGGAAAGTCCGAATCAACCGGGCAAGTTGCAACGCATAGAAGAAGGACAACGCCTGGGTAATTATTACACCTGGAAATATGCCGGTATTGATGCCGATGGCGACTGGGTAGTATGGAACAAAGACAATACGGAGATGATTAAAATATCTGATGCCAAAGAAGAAGACAAACGGGTAACCGGTAACGGACTTCCCAAGTTCACAGCTTCCATGACCAATACCTTGACGTATAAGAACTGGGGATTGACCATCTTCCTGCGTGGTGCTTTCGGCTTCGACCTCTTCAATGTACACGACTTCTATTGGGGCATTCCCAGTATGCAAAGCAATGTGCTGAAAAAAGCATATACCAAAAATGCGGCCATTAAGAAAGGTAAGAATGTGCTGACCGACTATTTCATTGAACGCGGCGACTATGTGAAGCTCGATATGGTAACCCTGAGCTACACTTTCCAGATCAATAACAAATGGCTGGATAGTGCCCGCCTCTACGTCACCGGAAAGAATCTTGCCACCATTACAGGTTTCAATGGTGTAGATCCTTCGACTTACCAGACCAACGGATTGACTCCGGGTGTGAACCTGAACGGTACGGAAGGTACCCGCCGATACTATCCCTCCACTACACAGGTAATGTTCGGTGTTCAATTAGACTTCTAAATGTATAACCTTAAAAACAATAGAAATATGAAACTCAAGAATATATTAACCGGTTCGCTGGCAGGAGCATTGCTTCTCGGCTCCCTCAGCGCATGCACCGACCTTACGGAAACGGTATACGACCAAATTATGTCTACCAACTATTACAATACAAAGGATGATATTATCAAAGCTACATTCCGCCCCTTCGAACATGGATTCTACAGCATCGGGCCGCGCCAGGTTTTGCAAGAGTGTTGTGCCGATCAATTGGGTACCTGGGCACGCGATGGCTGGTGGTATGACAATGCCAAATGGCAATATCTGCACTACCACACCTGGGCTGCCGACAATGAATCCATCAAAAGTGAATGGGAAAACTGTTTCACCGGAATTATGCAGGCCAATTCCGTCATAGATGACCTGCAAAAGCTGGACCCTGCCAAATTCAATATGTCACAGCCGGAAATGGATAACTTCATCGCGCAGAACAAAGCATTACGCGCATGGTTCTACATTCGTCTGCTGGATGCTTTCCGCAATGTACCGTTAGCTGTCAGCCTGGATCAGAGCAAGAACTCCGTCGGGCAAGTGACGCCGCAGGAACTGTTCAGCTTTATCGAAACGGAACTGAAGACGTCTATCGAAGCATTGCCTGCCAAAAATGGTAATGCCGGAAACGGGATAGCACAAGGACAATGGACCAAAGCCGGTGCAGCCGCATTGTTAGTACGCCTCTATCTGAATGCAGAAAAATGGACCGGCACTTCTAAATATACGGAATGTGCCACCTATGCCCAAAATATTCTGGACGGTGACTATGGCTTCTACGAACTGGGAAAGACCTGGGACGAAGTTTTCGACTGGACAAACGATAAATGCAACGAAACCATCTTTGCTTTCCCGTCGTCCTACGGGCGTAGTTACTGGCACTATTCGGGTGATACATACTGGTGGGCCGTCCCTGTCAATGCGCGTTTCTACTTCGGTGCTTTCAAACAAGGAGACTTCAATACCAAATATGCCTTGCAACCCAGTCTCGACCTGAATAATAATGAATACAACTTCAAACTCGGTAAATTTGTCAGCAAATTCAAGAAATATCCGAAAGATTATCGCCTGACCATGTATAAGAACCTGGGCAACAGTACCCGTGAAGGTATGTTCCTTTATGGCTACCTGCCTTATATCGCCGATGACGGCACCGAAAAGAAAGTAACTTCCCCCGTAGGAGGATATGAAATCTACATCCGCGACCAAGTAGGAGTATTTCACGAACTCGCTCCGGATCAACTTCCCGCCGACCGCACTTCAAACATGAATACCGGCGACCATAACTCCGGATGGCATTTTGTGAAGTATCCCATCTACAGTGACGAAGACGCGGGTAAACGCGAAGCCGATTACAATGAAATTCGTCTGGCGGAAATCTATTACTCATTGGCGGAATGTAAGTTCAAAGCAAACGATGTGGACGGGGCTGCAAAACTGCTGAATGCGGTGCGCAAACGTAACTATCCGCAAGATACATGGGCAGAATACCTGTACAAACCCGAAGGTACAGTAACCCTGACGCAAGATGAGCTTTACGATGAATGGGGACGTGAATTCCTTGCCGAAGGACGACGCCGGACTGATCTTATCCGCTGGGGATTGTACTGTACGGAAGAATGGTGGGACAAGAAGCCCGATGCAGACTCACACTGGGATATCTTCCCTATCCCACGGGATATGATGGGAGCGGATCATACACTGAAACAGAACCCGGGATATAATTAATACGAACCGGTAAAAAACATCCCCTTAGGTGAACAATAGTTTCATCATTTGAAACTCTCAGTTTCATACCGAGAAACCAACAGTTTCATTGCTTGAAACCAGGAGTTTCATGCCTTGAAACTACCAGTTTCACACCGGGAAACAAACTGTTTCCTCAAAGGGAACTCAAATGCCGATGAAAGGCTCTCGGATATAACAACTTACAATTTAAAATCAGATAACCATGAAGAAAATAATCAATAAGCTTATATTCATCTTTGCCCTCCTCCCCCTACTGGCAGGATGCGAGAAAGATAAAGAAATTGTTGTAGTGGAACCCGTTGAAAACTACACGCAACTGTACGGACTCGGCACTATATTCAGTTGGGATTCCAATGTCCCCACAGAACTGAAGTTGATTGAGCAGAATACGTTCACCATAGATAAAGTCATCAAATACTCCGAAGAGAACAAGCAATTCAAATTCATCCTCGAAAAGGGAGACTGGGACAAAGTACGTTATCTGGTACCTACCGCAACAGATGATGGTACTGCCGTGAAAGTCATCACTCCCGGAGAATACGATATGCTGATGTGCTCCGAAATGACAGGCGACCTGCGCGACCACTTCTGGGGAATACCCGAAGGAAGCGATGGCACCTATCGGATTACAGTGAACGTAAAGAAGCTGAAACTAACCCTCGAAAAGATCAGCGATGAAACAGAAGAACCGGAACCGGAGATAAAGACAATTTATGGTTTAGGAAGTGCATTCGGATGGGACTCCGGCAATCCGAATAGACTAACACCCGATCCGGATGAAGAAGGAATCTATACGGCAGAGGTAAACCTGATCTACAGTGACGAAAACAAGCAATTCAAATTCTGCCTTGAAAAGGGAGATTGGGATAAGGTTAATTATCTGGTGCCTGAAAGTGTAGACCATAACGGAAACGTCAAGATTGTGACACCCGGTGAATACCCCATGTTTAAATGTTCAGAAATGGAAGGTAACCTGC
>OIXG01003299.1_pt1 | contig 10868 bp, 10 predicted proteins | sample 1587731 | NCBI WGS metagenome assembly OIXG01 (sample SAMEA3888908, study PRJEB22519) | human gut metagenome | biome: human gut; feature: human-associated habitat; material: faeces | place: Denmark | collected 2010
AATATGGGTAGAATTGTGGGAGTGCGTAGCACGAAACAATCCGTAGGCATCAAAGTCGGGGCTTTTCCCCCTGACATCATAATATTGTATAATGAAAATCAATATCAGGGAAAGAAGGGCAGGAACCATTTGACTGGAACCTGCCTTTTGTTTTTGGAAAAAACCGAACATATGCTCGATAAAATATGCTGTAATCATTGCCAAATGCATGGGAACATGGTACTATAAACAAGTATGAAACAAATAATAAAAAAGCATCCGACAATGACAATCTGTATTTTTGTCCTGCTGCTGGCAGGGCTGCTGATCGCTGCACAAAAGGCACTTAGCACGGATGGAGCGGTGCAGGTCGTGGTGACTGTGGATGGAAAAAGTTATGGCACGTACAGCCTCAAACGGGAACAGGTGATCCGGATAGAAACAGAGTATGGATATAACGAGCTGACAATCAAAGACGGAAAGGCAGGTGTAACGGCTTCCGACTGCAAAAATCAGGTCTGTGTCCATTCCATGGCAATTTCGCAAAACGGACAGAGTATCATCTGTCTGCCGCATAAGTTTATCATACAGATAACAGGATCCGGGGAAAAACAGATGGATGCAGTTGTAAATTAAATGATCCGATAAGGAGAGAAAACAGATTGCAGACAAAGAAAATAACGGTTTTAGGACTGTGCGTGGCACTTGCCATGATTTTGTCTTATATAGAGAGCATCCTGCCTGTTTTTGTGGGAATTCCGGGCGCAAAACTGGGACTGCCAAATATGGTGATCGTGCTGCTGCTTTACCTGATGGGGGCAAAAGAGGCGGTCTGCGTCAATATACTCCGCATTCTGCTTTCCGGATTTTTGTTTGGTAATCTGTTCAGCATTTTATACAGTCTGGCAGGCGCTACGGTCAGCTTTTTTGTCATGTGGCTGACAAAGAAGAGGCATCTTTCCATCAGACCGGTCAGTGTGCTGGGTGGTATTTCTCATAATATAGGGCAGTTTCTGGTGGCACTTGTGCTCCTTGGAACAGCCATATGGTATTATCTGCCGTATCTGTTGCTCATGGGTATGGTAACAGGGCTTTGTAACGGGATTATTGGACAGCTTATGTATGACAGGAGAGCAGCTTTTATTCACAGTGACAGGAAATAAATGATGTATGAAGCAGAAGCTCCCTATACAGGTTTTTAGTAATAAACAAAGGTAAGGAATAGAATATATGATCGGATATGTAAAAGGTATTTTGGAAGAAATAGAAGAGGATTGTGTGATCGTAGATGTCAACGGTCTTGGGATCCGTATTCTGACAGGCGGCGCGCTGGCATCGCAGATGCTGGCACCCGGCAGTGAAGTAAAGATCTATACTTACACTTATGTCAAGGAGGATGCGTTCCAGTTATATGGCTTCATCAGTAAAGAGGAGCTGTCTCTGTTTAAAAAGCTGATCACGGTCAGTGGTATCGGACCGAAAGGTGCAGCTTCTATTTTGTCTGCATTTTCGGCGGAAGATCTCCGCTATGCAATCTATGCAGGAGATATCAAGACGATTTCCAAAGCACCGGGCATTGGCAAAAAGACGGCAGAACGTCTTGTGCTGGAGTTGAAGGATAAGGTAGAGCTGGATTATCAGGCAGATACGCTGCTGGGGCAGCTTGCGGATGAAACGGTGGGAAGTACGGAACCGAATAACCGCAAGGATGCAATAGATGCCCTGACTGCACTCGGTTACAGCAGTATGGATGCTGCAAAAGCAGTGAAACAGGCAGATCCAAATGCGGATATGGATGCGGAGGATATTTTAAAGGCTGCATTGAAATATTTGATGTAAGGTTTATGAAAATAGCATAAAAAGCAAATGCTGTAATTTGAATGATACAGGAGAAAGTCAGAATGGCTGGTAGAATCATAGAGACAAATTTCACACCGGAGGACAGTAAGGTAGAAGAAACACTGCGGCCACAGCTTCTGGATGACTATATTGGTCAACAAAAAGCCAAGGAAAATATGAAGGTGTTTATTGAGGCGGCAAAGCAGCGCGGGGATTCACTCGATCATGTCCTTTTGTACGGACCGCCCGGGCTTGGTAAGACAACGCTTGCAGGGATCATTGCCAATGAAATGGGCGTAAATATCAAAGTAACAAGTGGACCAGCGATCGAAAAACCGGGAGAAATGGCTGCGATTTTAAATAATCTGCAGGAAGGGGATGTCCTTTTTGTGGATGAGATCCACCGCCTGAACAGACAGGTAGAAGAGGTTTTATATCCTGCAATGGAGGATTTCGCGATCGATATTATGATCGGAAAAGGAACAAGTGCCAGATCGATCCGTCTGGATCTGCCTAAGTTTACACTTGTCGGAGCAACGACAAGAGCCGGTCTTCTGACAGCACCGCTGCGTGACAGATTCGGTGTGATCCATAAGCTGGAATTTTATACAGTGGAAGAACTCAAACAGATCATCCTGCATTCTGCCAGGATCCTTGAGGTAGAGATAGAAGAAGACGGTGCTTACGAGCTTGCCAGAAGAAGCCGCGGAACGCCGCGTCTTGCCAATCGTATCTTAAAACGTGTCAGAGACTTTGCACAGGTCAAGTACGATGGTGTGATCACAAAAAAGGTGGCAGATACCGCACTGGATCTGCTGGGTGTGGATAAGCTGGGACTGGATCATGTCGACCAGAATATCCTGCTTACCATGATCGATAAATTCGGCGGCGGTCCTGTCGGACTGGATACACTTGCCGCAGCGACCGGGGAAGATGCAGGTACGATTGAGGATGTTTATGAGCCGTATCTGATCCTGAACGGTCTTTTGAACAGAACACCGAGAGGGCGTGTGGTAACGGATGTGGCATATGCACATTTTCACAGGGAAACACCCTGACAGGATAAGGAGAAGTTATGAATGATATTATATTAGGTTCCCATGTGGGAATGTCCGGAAAAGAAATGTTTTTAGGCTCTGTAAAAGAAGCAGAAAGCTATGGTGCCAATGCACTGATGGTCTATACGGGAGCACCGCAGAATACACGGCGGAAGGATGTATCGGAGCTGCGTCTGTCAGAAGGACTTGCCTATGCAAAAGAATGCGGTGTAAAGGAGATCATCATTCACGCACCGTATATCATCAATCTGGCAAATACCGTAAAGCCGGACACATATACGTTTGGGGTATCGTTTCTGGCACAGGAGCTGAAACGCGTGGCTGCTTTTCAAAGCAAAATCCTTGTGCTGCATCCGGGCTCTCATTTAGGGGCGGGAGCAGAGGCCGGTATTGCGCAGCTTGTGGAAGGGCTGAATACAGTACTTGCGGAAGATGACAGTGATGTTCTGATCGCGCTCGAGACAATGGCGGGAAAAGGCGGTGAGATCGGACGGACCTTTGAGGAACTCCGGATGATTTATGACGGCGTGCAGAAAAAAGATCGTCTCAGAGTCTGTTTTGATACCTGTCATGTACATGATGCGGGATATGATCTGGTGCATGACTATGAGGGTGTGTTCCAAAGGTTTGACGAAGTGATCGGACTTTCCCAGATTGCCGTTTTTCATATCAACGATAGTATGAATCCGTGCGGTGCACATAAAGACCGCCATGCCAATATCGGAAAGGGAGAGATTGGGTTTGAAACCTTGTATAAGGTAGTGCACGATCCGCGTTTTCTGGGTATTCCGAAAATTCTGGAAACACCGTATCTTTGTGCAGAAGGAGAAGAAAAAAAGACTATCCCGCCTTACAAGGAAGAAATACAGCTTTTATTGCATAGATCATAGCGAAATATTCATTGGGGTGATAGAACGGCTGCATGTAATTGTTTTGACTTATTTATGAAGATTCTGTGTGCTTGTCGATGTTGCTTGCTATTTGAGAAAAAGTATGCTATGATACCACTTGTGTAACAAAATTGTAACAAATGCATGTTGCACTCTGTACCCATAGTTTAACGGATAAAACAGCTGATTCCGGTTCAGCCGATGGGGGTTCGATTCCTCTTGGGTACGCTATGTAGTAAGGAGGGACCCACGAAGTGGGAGGATGCCTTACTACTTTGCGCAGCCATTGCCGAAGGCAATTTTCATGCTGCGCATCCCGTGGAAGTAGGAGCAAATAAATCCCGAGCGAGGGAGGATGCCTTACTACTTTGCGCAGCCATAGCTGCGTATCTTTGTTAGGAGTGAATGATATGAAATCAGATAATAAACTTGCCCTTTTCTTCCGGAAAATCGGAAAACGATTAAAAGAAGACAAAGTATATTCCAGAACCTTTTATTCAATTATTGCAGTTTTGATCGCGCTGATCGTTGTGATCATTGTCTCTGTATCCTGTTCAAAGAAAGAGGATAACGGTGCAGATAATGAAATTTCCGCAAATTCCGTCAGTGAGAATCAGACAGCAGGCACAGTGGATTATACGGTTCCGGATGTAGCACTGGCAGAGGATGCGTATGCGGATGTCAATGCACTTGTAAATCAGTATTTCGCTGCTATGACGACTGGTGATACAGCAGCGATCACTGCAATGAAAGATACAGCAGCACAGGAAGATCTGATTAAGATTGAAAAAGAAAGTGCATATATTGATGAATTTGACAATATCAAGGTTTATACAAAACCGGGTCCGCTGACAGATTCCTATGTGGCATTTGCATATTATGAGATTAAGTTTAAAGACATCAGTACACTGGCTCCGGGACTGACAACCTTATATATTTGTCCGAGAGAAGATGGAAGCCTGTATATCTGTGATGGAGATCTGGATGATAATACGACTGCTTATATTAAGTCAGTTGTGGCACAGGATGATGTAGTTGATCTGTTCAGTATGGTAGAGACGAAATATGCGGAAGCCATTGATGCGGATGCTGATCTGAGCGGCTTTATGGATAATCTGTCCGCAAAGCTGGATGAGGAAGTCAGTCAGGCAATGGCACAGGCAGAGGGTAATACAGAAGAAGCAACAGATGCGACGGATGCAGCGCAGGAAGAACAGCCTGCCGAAGAAGAACAGCCGACAGAAAATGTGATGGAAGAGCAGGTAACTGCTACAGATACTGTCAATGTCAGAAGTTCTGACAGCGAAAATGCCGACAGGATCGGGCAGATTGCTATGGGCGAGACTGTGACAAGATATGAGGCAAAAGAGAATGGCTGGAGCCGTATCAGCTATAATGGCGGTGATGGCTATGTGAAGAGTGAGTATTTACAGGCTGCAGGTACTGCAGATGCTTCGGCAGAGCAGCCACAGGATGAAAATCAGACAGATAACAGCCAGACTGAGACCGCAGGAACAACAAGTCTGACGGCTAAAGGAAAGGTTACGATCAGAGAAACGGTCAATGTCCGCAAATCATCTTCTGAGACTTCGGATAAGATCGGTGTGGCATATCAGGGAGAGCATTATGATCTGATCATGGAGCAGGCTGATGGATGGTGCAAGATTTCGTTTAATGGGCAGACAGGTTATGTAAAGACGGAATATGTAGAATAACAGATTGTGCTCTTTTCACATAATGAAGGATAAGAACTGAAATATTAAAAAATAAGAAAACGCAGGATTTTTTCCTGTGTTTTCTTGTTTTATACAGGAAAAAAAGATAGAATAACAGTATATATGGGAATGAAATAAGAAGAAAGAAAAACATGAAACAGGAGGTATGACAGATGGCTAAAATGAGAGTTGGTATTATCGGAGCAGGCAGGATCGCTGTAGTCATGGCGGAAACATTGCGCAAAATGAGAGGCGTGGAGGCTTATGCGATTGCATCCAGAAGTCTGGAAAAAGCGCAGGCATTTGCATTTGAACATGGTATGACAAAGGCATATGGCAGTTATGAAGAGATGCTGCAGGATAAAAAGCTGGATCTTGTTTATATTGCGACGCCTCATACATTACATCTTACCCATGCAAAGCTGTGTATTGATTATGGAAAGCCGGTACTTGTCGAAAAACCGTTCTGTGTAAATGCAGCACAGGCACAGGAGCTTTTGGATTATGCAAAAGAAAAGGGAGTCTTTATTACGGAAGCAATCTGGGTCCGTTATCTTCCGATGTATGAGACGATCAAGCAGACACTGGATTCCGGTATAATTGGGAAACCTAAGCTTTTGACCGCAAATCTTGGTTATGAAATGACGGAAAAGGAAAGATTGGTAGATCCGAAACTGGCAGGTGGTGCGCTTTTGGATGTTGGTATTTATCCGTTAAATTTTGCTTATATGTTATTTGGAAATGATATTGATAAAATCGAGGCATCTGCAGTGTTGAAAGATGGGATCGATACACAGGACAGCATGACTCTGACCTATAAGGATGGCAGAATGGCAGTCCTGAACAGCTCTATGGTGGCAGTCAGCGACAGACTTGGTATCATTCAGGGAACAAAGGGCTATATGGTCATAGAGAATATCAATAATTATCAGTCTATGACTGTTTATGATGCTGATTATAAAAAGATTTTGTACAGAAAATGTCCAAAGCAGATTTCCGGCTATGAATATGAAGTGCTTGCCTGCAGAGATGCATTAAAGAAGAAGGCTTTATCCTGTGAGGCAATGCCACATGAGGAAATTATGCGTCTGATGCATGCCATGGATGAAATCCGTGAAAAGATTGGTCTTGCTTATCCGTGTGAAACAGAGGATGGAAAGACAGAAGAGAAGAATTGAAAAAACAGGGATAAAAAAACCGGGAAGCATTATGCTTCCTGGCTTTTTGTTTTAGGTAATTTGGAAATGCCGAGCCGTTCTGCAATCTCACGTTTAACGGCGGTATATTTTTTCTCCGGGATCGGGAGCTCTGTTCCGTCCTGTAAAAGGAGTGCAAATCTGCGGACAGACTGTACATAGATCGGATTTACAAGATGCATACTGTGCACACGGACAAATACATCAGGATATTCACTGAAAATGCGGGACGGAGACTCTGTTGATTCAAAAACACCATCCAGTGTGAAAATTTTGCTGCCGCGTTTGTGGCTCTGGACGCGGATGATCTGCTTATCCAGTAAATATAATTGTTGTTTGTGCTTGCCAAGCAATGTGATATGTCTGCCACTTGGTGCAACGCTGAATTCCTGTGAAAATGGCAGCTCTGTAAAATGAACCGGATAAATGGTATCTCGGGTATCTGCCGGAATGGCATTTGAAACAAAACAGCTATGAATCAGATCATGGCTGATTCGTTTTCCGGATTCGGTATGTTCAATATAATGCTGCCAGGATAATAAAACCCGTTGATGACAACGTATGACAGATTGATCAGGATAATGCGTATCAACGATAAAAGTCAGCAATACTTCACAATGTTGCTTTGTTGAATAAACGACAGAAGCCTGCATGTCAAATACATCAAAAGTCAGATCATGTTCTTCCAATGCATAAGTGTCTGATAAATTCTTTTTTCCGCGGATCATCTGCCCCTGCAGAGGTCCGATCCAGAGAATGTCATCATCCATGGCATCTTTAAAAGGCTGGATGTTGTTTTCATAATATTCTACTAAAATATTAACTGATTTTTGTACGATTTTTCTGGTGTCCATGCTGTATTTCCTTTCTCAAATAAGCTTTTTTAGCATACTTATTTATTGTAGACAAGTTTTTACGGAAATACAAGTTTTTTGGGGAAACAATTCGGAATGAAGCAATTTTGTATCATCTCCGCGCATATTTTGTTATTATTTTCTTCCAGCCGTGATTTTACCTGCTTTTTACTTGTGGTTTTATGTGAGGAACGATAGGATAAATATATACTTATTTTTTAGGAGGCATGAAATGAAGAAGAGAGGAATGAGGAAGGTATTGTTTACAATTGCCTGTGTAATGTTATTTGCCATTGCAGGCGGCAGACAGGTTTTCGCACAGGGGGAAAATCTGACATTACAGGAAATGCAGAGAGCGGTTTCTGTATCAGAGACTGCAAGCGGAAGTCATGCATGGGGAGAAAATGATACACCGTTTATAGCAAGACTCACACTTCGGTCGGATGGACAGCTGACAGCAAAGATTCAAAAAACGACAAGCCAGAACTGGGGACAGCTTGGTATGGACTTCAGTTTGTATGACGCATCCGGTAGATGCTTAACGATATACAGGGATGAAGTGAATGAAAGAACAACAGCGCAATGGAAGTGTGGGCTTTTGGCAGGGACTTATTATATCAAAGAAGATATGACACTTTACTGTACGGGCGCACAGACTTCGGCGTACAGCTTTGATTTTCAGGCAGGCGACTGTTTTGAAAAGGAATACAATAACACAAAAGAAACAGCAACTAAGATCCGGACGGACAAACCGTATACAGGACAGCTTGGTGATGGTTTTTCCAATGTCGCTTCGGAGCAGTACAGGGATATGTGTGATGTGTACCGGGTAGAACTGAAAAAAGGATGGACCTATCAGGTCAACGTTGGACCGTTACAGGGATTGGCAATTGCTTATCTTTTTGATAAAGATGCACAGCTTGGAAATTCCTGGAAGGATTATGGTACCAATCAGAATGTGGTTGTACCATACACAGGATCTTACTATATCCAGATCTTCAATTACAGTGATGACCAATATGAATATAATCTGAATGTCAAAACCGTTGCACCTGTCGGTACCACGCTTACAAAAGTGAAAAAAGGAAACAAAGCATTTACCGCAACATGGAAAAAACAAAGCGTCAGCGGTTATGAGCTGTCTTATGCCACAAACAAGAAGTTTAAAAAGGCAAAGACAAAGAAAATAGCAGCCTCCAAGAAAAAGGTAACGATCAAAAAGCTGAAAAAGAACCGGAAATATTATGTAAGGATCCGCACCTATAAAATGATCAATGGCAAAAAATATACCTCCGCATGGTCAAAAGCAAAAACGGTCGTTGTGAAATAGAAAAAATACATAGAAAATTGAAAAAAAATGCAGAATTATTATACATGTATACAATTATTCTCTTGTACAAATAAAAAATATCGTTTATAATATTGCTTGGGCAATGGGGTCCATTTCATGTATATTATTAAACCAAAGGAGGACATTGAAAATGTCATATGTTGATGAAGTCATTGAACTGGTTATTGCAAAGAACCCAGCTCAGCCTGAATTCCATCAGGCAGTCAAAGAAGTATTAGAGTCTCTTCGTACAGTCATAGAAGCAAACGAAGAAGAGTACAGAAAGAACGCTTTATTAGAGAGATTAACAACACCGGAAAGAATTATCATGTTCCGTGTTCCTTGGGTAGATGATAAGGGACAGGTTCAGGTAAACAACGGTTTCCGTGTACAGTTTAATAGTGCAATTGGACCTTACAAGGGTGGTCTTCGTTTCCATCCATCTGTAAACCTTGGTATTATCAAATTCTTAGGATTTGAGCAGATCTTCAAAAACTCCTTAACAGGCCTTCCGATCGGCGGCGGTAAAGGTGGTTCTGATTTTGATCCTAAGGGTAAATCAGACAGAGAAGTTATGGCATTCTGCCAGAGCTTTATGACAGAGCTTTGCAAGCATATCGGAGCTGATACAGACGTTCCTGCCGGTGATATCGGTGTTGGCGGACGTGAGATCGGTTATCTGTATGGTCAGTATAAGAGAATCCGCAACTTATATGAAGGCGTTTTAACAGGTAAAGGTCTTACATACGGCGGATCTTTAGCAAGAACAGAAGCTACAGGATATGGTTTATTATACTTCACAGAAGAAATGCTCAAGTGCAACGGCAAGGACATCAAAGGCAAGACAATCGCTGTTTCAGGTGCCGGTAATGTTGCTATCTATGCAATCCAGAAAGCACAGCAGCTTGGTGCTAAGCCTGTTACATGTTCTGATTCTACAGGCTGGATCTATGATCCGGAAGGAATCGATGTAGCACTTCTGAAAGAAGTCAAAGAAGTAAAACGTGCACGTCTGACAGAGTACGCTGCAGCAAGAAAGAGCGCAGAGTATCACGAAAAGAAGAACGGCGAGCATGGCGTATGGAATGTAAAATGCGATATCGCTCTTCCATGTGCAACACAGAATGAATTAAATCTGGATGATGCAAAAGCACTTGTTGCAAACGGATGCTTCGCAGTAGCTGAAGGTGCTAACATGCCTACTACATTAGAAGCTACACAGTATCTGCAGGAGAACGGCATTCTGTTCTGCCCGGGTAAAGCAAGTAACGCCGGCGGTGTTGCTACATCTGCTCTGGAAATGAGCCAGAACAGCGAGAGACTTTCTTGGACATTCGAGGAAGTTGATGCAAAACTGCAGGGTATCATGGTTAACATCTTCCACAATCTGGATGATGCAGCTAAGAAGTGCGGTCAGGAAGGCAACTACGTTGTAGGTGCTAACGTAGCCGGATTCTTAAAGGTTGCAGAGGCTATGAAGGCTCAGGGTATTGTCTAAGAGTTGATTTCTAAAATATAAGGTAATATTGATAAGTCCTGTAAACCCAGTGTTTATGGGACTTTTCTTTATGCATGGATGATACAAAAGAATTGTCAGAACATTCATAAATAGATGATAATTTACGTTGTGTTGAGTTCGCTATATACACGCGGTACACAAGTGATATACAGGTGGTATACACTCTGTATTTGCTGTTTTGGGATGATTTTTCCTGTTTTTCATCCGTTTGATTTAGTAAGCTTTTGGCTGAATATGAGTGTAATGCCTAATGTGTTTCATCATTATAAGTGTATCCAGCAATCCTAGCGAAATGATTTCATTTGCTTACAAGGATGAAATCATGAGCGGTGTTTGAAAATTTATTTTCAAACATTGATTTGTGTTTTAAATTTTGTTCACTTCCGTAAGAAGTTCTTCTAAAGTCTTATGGGTATATACGCCTTTCGTGGTGTCATTTCTCATACTGTGTCCCATAATCAATTTGATACATACATCATTAGCTCCGG
>OIXG01003300.1_pt1 | contig 10856 bp, 9 predicted proteins | sample 1587731 | NCBI WGS metagenome assembly OIXG01 (sample SAMEA3888908, study PRJEB22519) | human gut metagenome | biome: human gut; feature: human-associated habitat; material: faeces | place: Denmark | collected 2010
AAGCCAGACCGTGCTTGTACAGCTGCAGGAAGATCCACTGGGTCCACTTGTAGTATTCGGGGTCGGTGGTGTTGATCTCACGGTCCCAGTCAAAGGAGAAGCCCAGGCTCTTGAGCTGCTGGCGGAAGCGGTCCACATTCTTCTTGGTCACGATGGCCGGATGGATGTGGTTCTTCATGGCGAAGTTTTCGGTCGGCAGGCCGAAAGCATCCCAGCCCATGGGGTACAGCACGTTATAGCCGTTCTTGCGGCGCTTGCGGCTGACGACATCCAGCGCGGTGTAGCTGCGCGGGTGGCCGACGTGCAGACCGGCACCCGACGGGTACGGGAACTCTACCAGGGCATAGAACTTGGGCTTAGAGTGGTCGATCTCAACATGGAACGTCTTCTCGTCTTCCCATGTCTTCTGCCACTTGGCCTCAACGGCCTTGTAATCATACTTCATGTTTGTAATCAGCTCCAGACTTTATCCAAAATAGCAATTTATTTCAGGCGGCCCCACCCTCTCAGGCGCTTTGTGCCAAAAAGGGACAAGGTGGCATCGTGCAGCAGGCGGAGAGGGCAAGCCCGTTTGCCTTTACAGAGAGTGATCCGGGGTCAGGTACTCCGAGATATCAATGGGCTCGCCGTCGGCCCACAGGTGCTCCAGGTCATAGTAGGTGCGGGTGTTGGGCACAAAGACGTGCACGATGACGTTGGAGTAATCCAGCAGCACCCAGTTCTTGGAGTCAAAGCCCTCGGTGTTGTAGGGCTTGATGCCTTTCTGGGAGAGCTCAAAATCCACTTCGTCGGCCAGTGCCGCCACCTGGGTGGTGGAGGTGCCGGACGCAATGACAAAGTAATCGGTCAGCACGGTCAGGCTCTCCACCTTGAGCACCCGCACGTCCTGGGCCTTTTTCTTATCAAGGATCTTCGCAATTTCAATGGCGAGGGTCTTGCTGTCCATCTTGTTATCCATAGTTTTCTCCTATCTGTAAGATCAGCTGTTTGCAGGCTGACCGTCGGTGGTGGTAGCGCCCGCCACATCGGTGTCGCCGCTGAGGATGGCGTCGTCGGACTCCTTATCCAGCTGGCCGACGAACTGTACGTTGGCGCTGGTGGAAGCCGTGCCGTGGGGCCAGCTGTCGGTGACGAGGTTCAGCTCGCTGGCGTCCACCGGGCCGGTGTAGTTGCGGAAATAGGTGTTGAGCAGCTCTGCAATGGAGCCCTTGTCCGGCGCCACGCAGGAGTAGCCGTCAAAGCTGTCGGTCTTGCCCACGTTGGGCACGCCCATAAACACGGGCGTCTGGGCCAGCATGATATTGCCGCTGTCAATGCGGGTAAAGGACACCAGCATCTTGGCAATGGTGGTCAGGTCCATATCGGTGTGGATATAGTTGTTGAACACCAGCGGCAGCTGGTTGAGCACATCGGTGATGCCCATGTTCCGCACCCGCTTGAACAGGCCGGCATAGAAATAGCGTTGCATGTTCAGGCGGTCGATGTCGGAGTTGGAGTAGCCCTCGCCGTGGCGGCAGCGGACAAAGAACTCCGCCGAAGCGCCGTCCAGGTTGCGGTAGCCCTGCTTGAGGGCGCTGCCCGCAAAGGACATATCGTGGGGGATATACACCTCGATGCCGCCAAAGTTATCCACCATTTCCACCAGCGCCTGCATGTCAATGGTGACATAGTAGTCGATGGGGAGCTTGTACTGGTCATAGATGACCTCTGCCAGCGCCGCGATGCTGCCGTTGTTGGACAGAGCCACCGAGTTGATCTGGTAGTTGGAGGCGGCGTAGGTCTTGCCGTTGGAAAGGGTCACTTTCCGGCTCGTGGTGGCCACCAGACTGTTGCGGGGGATCTGCAGCATCCGCAGGGCACCGCCCTTGATATCAAACTGGCAGTAGAGGATCATGTCCGTCATACCGTCGTTGGAAGACGAATCGCTGTAGTTGCGGCCCTCTTCGTAGTCGATGCCGCAGACCAGAATGTTGACCACATCGCCCTTGTACTCTTCCAGCGTCTGGATCTCCTGGGTGATGGAGGGGGCATCCTCTTCCGGCTTCAGGTTATCTTCCACCTTGGTCACCATGCTGGCCGCGTAGACCACCACGCCGGACAGCAGTGCCACCACCGCCAGCGTGACCGCCAGCGGCAGCCAGAGCGGCGTCTTCTTTTTCTTTTTGCGGCGGCGTCCGCCGCTGCCCTGCGGGGCAGCGTGTTTGGGCGGCAGATTCCCGCCGCCGTTTCCGCCCGTGCCGCCGCTGCTGGCAGCAGGCATTTTCAGGCCCAGTTCCTGCCGGGTATCCGGCTCCGGGCGGGCCTTGGCTTTGGGCAGCTCCTGCGGGGCGGCCGGTTCTTCCGGCTGGAAGAAATCCGGCTGGCCGTTCAGGGATGTCTTGGAGGCCGGAGCCTCCGCGGGGCGCTTCTCCGTCGGGCGGTTCAGCGAGCGTTCTGTATTGATACGACGCGGAGCTTCACTCATTCGTTTTATTCCTTCCGGTTGTTGTGCGGGCCCGTGGGACACTTCCCTCAAAAAGCTCGCCATATCTTTTAGTATAACATCGTTCCCCGTAATCTGCAATCCGTTTTCTGTGCAGAGGGGCGCGTTTGCTCAGCCGCGGGCGTTCACCCGGGCCTTGATGTCATCGTAAGCGGCCTTGGACACGGGATCCAGCGGCTTGCCCTGGGAGAGAACAAAATCATTCGTCTGCTTGAGGGCAGCCAGCATGGCGGCGTCCAGATCTTTCAGTTCCAGCTTCCGCAGCTTGTTCACGCCCGGCCAGTCCCGCTCGGCACTGGTCATATCGGCCAGGTAAACGATCTTGTCCAGCTTGCTCATGCCCGGCTTGCCTGCCGTGTGGCAGGCGATGGCCGAGAGGATGGCCTCGTCCTCCACGCCCCACTGGGTGCGGGCCAGGATGGAGGCACAGATGCCGTGCCACACCGGGGTGGGGCGGCTCTCGCCGCCCTCGGCGTACTGGGGGTACTGGCGCATGATCCCGCGCATCTCGTCCTTGCTGATCTCCTTGGCGGAGTCGTGCAGGATGGCGGCCAGCGCTGCTTTTTCCTTGTCCGCCCCATACCGCTTTGCCAGCTTGACCGCCATTTTTTTCACGTTGATGGTGTGCTCATACCGCTTATCGCTCAGGCGGCCGCGCACAAGCTCCTTTGCCTGTTTCAAGTTCATGGTATTGGTTCAATCTCCCTTTGCCCGGTAGAGGCCCTCCCGCGCGATGACGCGCTGGACCAGAGCCGGGAGTTCGTTTTCACAGCTTTCGCCCCCTGCAAGGCGGGCACGGATGTCACTGCTGGCCATGGGCAGCGCCGTGACCGGCGCAAACAGCACCCGGCTCCCGCCGGGGTCCAGCTGCTCTGCCTTGGCCTGAAGCGCGGGGATGTCCCCGGTGTTCCGGCTCGTGACCACCAGATGGGCCAGCCGCAGGATCTCCTGCCAGCGGTGCCACCCGTCAAACGAGAGGAGCATATCACTGCCAATGGCAAGATACAGCTCTGCCCCCGGGTACTGCCGCGCCAGCATTTCCAGCGTGAGCACCGTGTAATTCCGGCGGCCCGCCGCAGCCTGCTCAATTTCCCAGGTGCTGACATGCAGTGCCCGGGCTGCCGCCCGCGGCCCCTGCACGGCTTCCGCAAAGCAGCCGCACATCTCGGCCCGCAGAGCGCCGGGTGTCGCCGACATCTGTTTGAACGGCGAGACCCCCGCCGGCATGACCACGATCTCATCCGGCTGCACGCGGGACGCCGCCGCCCGGAGGTTGTTCAGGTGGCCGTAGTGGGGCGGGTCGAACGTGCCGCCGTAAAGCAGAATTTTCATTATTTCAGCAGGTCCGCGTAAGCGCTGTCCTTTTTCTTCTGCAGGTAGAGCACGAATTTGGAGCCAATGACCTGCACGCAGTCGGCGCCGGTGGCCTCTGCCAGCTTGATGGAAGCCTCGCGGGCATTGTACATGCTGTTCTCCAGCACCTTGAGCTTGATGAGCTCCCGGGCTTCCAGGCAGTCCTTGACGCCCTGGATCATGGTCTCGTCGATCTCGCCCTTCCCCACGATGAAAACGGGGTCCATGGTGTTTGCTTTGCCGCGCAGGATGGCGCGCTGTTTGCTCGTCAACATAATTGTTTCTCCTTTGTATGCGTATGTTTTCATTGGACAGCGGGAAGTTTCTCCGAGGAAGCTCCCCGTTGTCCAGCTCATTTTGCTAAAAACTTCGGTAATTCTTCTTCGAGTTTTGCCAGCGCGTTGCCGCGGTGGCTGATGGCGTCTTTTTCATCCGGGGTCAGCTGGGCGTAGCTGCGGCCCTCTGTGTTGGGGCGCTTGCCTGTTTTGCCCACGCCGCACTCGTCCGGGATGAACAGCGGGTCGTAGCCAAAACCGTAATCCCCGGCCAGCCGCTCAAAAGCCACTTTTCCCGGGCACTCGCCCATGCAGGTGAGGTGCTTGCCGTCCGGCAGGATGAAGCAGACCGCCGAGACGAACTTCGCGCCCCGCTTGCCCGCCGGGACATCTTTCATGTTTTCCAGCAGTTGATCGTTGTTGGCTTCATCGTCGCCGTGGTGGCCGCAGTAGCGGGCGCTGTAAACGCCCGGGGCCCCATCCAGAGCCTCCACGCAGAGGCCGGAGTCATCGGCGATGGTGGCCATGCCGCTGGCTTTGCAGATGGTCTCGGCCTTGATGAGGGCATTGGCCGCAAAGGTGGTGCCCGTTTCCTCGGGCTCAAGGGTGATGCCCAGCTCTTTCTGGCTCACCACCTCGTGGCCCTGCGCTTCCAGAATGCGGCGCAGCTCCCGGAGCTTGCCCGCATTGCCTGTTGCTGCACAAATTTTCATATTGCTTCTTTCTCCCGTTTGTTCCAACGTTCGCGTCTTCTCAAAACTCGCCCTCTTTGCCAAGGGCTCCCCTGCTCGAAAAGACTCCCCCGGCCGGGGGAGGTAGCACGAAAGTGCCGAAAGGGGAGCGGCTGGCATCGCGCAAGCGATGACTGAGAGGTTTTTTAGTGCTTCCATCCCGTGCGGGGGATCAACTCTTCCACAAAGCCCTCCGGGGTGAACGGGAGCAAGTCGTCGATGCCCTCGCCCACGCCGATGAACCGGACGGGCAGGCCCAGCCGCTGCTTGACCGCCACCACGCAGCCGCCCTTGGCGGTGCCGTCCAGCTTGGTCAGGATAATGCCGGTGGCGCTGGCCGCCTTGCAGAATTCCTTGGCCTGGCTGATGGCGTTCTGGCCCGTGATGGCGTCCAGCACCAACAGCGTTTCCAGGCTGGACTCCGGAGAAGCCTTTTTGACACTGCGGCTGATCTTGGACAGCTCTGCCATCAGGTTTGCCTTGTTGTGCAGGCGTCCGGCCGTGTCGGCAATGACCATGTCATAGCCCTTGGCCGTGGCCGATTTAACGGTGTCAAAGATGACTGCCGCCGGGTCCGCGCCCTCGCCTGCCTTGACGAGGGGCACGCCGGCCCGGTCCGCCCAGATCTCCAGCTGCTCGCTGGCGGCGGCACGGAATGTATCACCGGCCGCCAGCATCACCTTGCGGCCCTGACGGGTGTAGTAATCGGCCAGCTTGGCAATGCTGGTGGTCTTGCCCACGCCATTGACGCCGATGACCAGGATCACCGCCGGGTGCCCGTCCAGCGCCATCTCGGCCTCCGGCTGCATCTCCTCGGCAATGAGGTCCCGCAGCTCGTCGGCGGCCTGCTCACCGGTCTTCAGGCCTTTTTCGTTCACCCGGTCGCGCAGCTTGTCCACCAGTTTGATGGCCACTTCGCCGCCCACGTCGGCCAGGATGAGCTGTTCTTCCAGGCTGTCGTAGAGGTCATCGTCGATCTTGCTGCCGGTCAGTGTATTGAGGATGTTGCCCCAGAAGCCCGTGCGGGTCTTCTCCAGGCCATCTTTCATTTTATCTTTTTCTTTTTTGCCAAATCCAAAGAGTCCCATGGTCGGCCTCCCTTATCGTATGCGTTTTATTTTTAGCGTCCTTGCCCTCTCCGTCATCGCTCACGCGATGCCACCTGTTCCCCACTTTGTCACCTACGGTGACATTTCTCCCCGCACCAGGGAGAATCTTTTCCAAAGTGGGAGACCTTGGCAGTCCACGCAAAGTGTATCTCTTTGCCAAGGGCTCTCCCTCTGGGAGAGCTGGACGCCGATAGGCGGCCTGAGAGGGCTAGCCCGTTGCAGAAGAGGTTTTTCTTATTATAACTAAGAAACGAGTGTCGCGTCAACATGCTCCAGGTCCAGTTTGAGCAGTTTGGAGACGCCGTCCTCCTGCATGGTGACACCATACAGCACGTTGGCGGCCTCCATGGTGCCCCGGCGGTGGGTGATGACGATGAACTGTGTCTTATCGCTCACCCGGCGCAGGTACTGGGCAAACCGGCCCACGTTGGCGTCATCCAGCGCGGCCTCGATCTCGTCCAGAATGCAGAACGGAGCCGGGTTGACGGCCAGAATCGCAAAGTAGATGCTGATGGCCACCAGCGCCTGCTCGCCGCCTGAGAGAGCTTCCAGGTTCTTGATGACCTTGCCCGGCGGTGCCACCCGGATGCCAATGCCGCTGGAGAGGACATCGCTCTCGTCTTCCAGGATCAGGCTGGCCTCACCGCCGCCGAACAGCTCGGTAAAGACACGGCCAAAGTTTTCGTTGATGGCACGGAAGCTGTCCGAGAAGATTTCCCGCATCTGCCCGCAGAGGTTCGATATCATCCGGGTCAGCTCGTTTTTGCTGCCCTCCACATCGGCCACCTGGGCGCTCAGGGCGTCGTACCGGGTCTTCACTTCCTGATACTCTTCAATGGCGCTGACGTTGACATTGCCCAGCGCGCGTATTTTGCCGCGCAGGTCGGATACCTGGGCCCGCAGCGCCGTGACGCTTTCAAACTCCACACAGAGCTCTTCGGCCTGGCTCACGGTCAGCTGGTATTCATCCCAGAGCTTGGCGGCGGTCTGGTCGTATTCTGCCTCAGCGGCAGCTTTCCGCTCGGCCAGGCGGGCCATCTCCCGGCTCATCTCTTCGCGGCTGTCGGCCGCGGCGCGGCCCCTTGCCAGTGCCTCGGTCTCGGCCTGCTGGCGGCCCAGCCGCTGCTCGGTCGCCTGGCGGATGGCCGCCTCTTTCTCCGCGATCTTTCCCGTGCTGTCGGTCTTGGCTTTGCGGATGGCCTCGATCTCGGCCCGGCAGGCATCGCTGCGCCGGGCCAGCGCGTTCCTGTTTTCTTCCAGCAGGGCACGGCGGCTGGCGGTATCCGCCGCCCGCTGTTCCAGCGCGGCGATCTGCGCCTGCGCCAGCTCGGCATCTTTCTGGCGGCGGACCTGTTCCAGCCGCTTGGCACTCCGCTGCTCGGCCAGCACCCGCTGCCGGGTCAGGAACACGTCGTCCCCCTCGGCCAGCCGGTTCAGCTCCTCGGAACATGCTTTGATTCTTTCCGTCAGCGCTTTCTCGTCCGCCTGGGCCTGGGCGGCTTTTTCCCCGCTGGCATCCAGCTGGGCATTCAGTTGGTCGATCTCTGCCTGTCGGGCCGTCCGGGCTGTTTCGGCCTGTTCCACGGCTGCTTCCAGCCGTTTGCGTTCCGCTTCGGCCCGGACGCGGTCGTTGGCGGCTGTGATCTGCTCACTGGCCGCAGCGGTCAGCTCTGCGGAAATCGCGTCCGTCTGGCTTTTGAGCTGGTCCGTCTTCTCCTGCGCGGCCAGACAGTCTTTCTGGAGCTTTGCAGCCTTGAGCCGCAGCTCCTCCATCTCCTGCTTGCGGGTGAACAACCCCGCTGACCGCTGGACGCTGCCGCCTGTAAAACTGCCGCCCGCGTTGATGACCTGCCCGTCCAGCGTGACCACTTTGTTGTGGTAGCCGTTGTCCCGGGCCACCCGGGAGGCCTCATTGATGTCGTCCACCACGATGATGCGGCCCAGCAGGTTGGAGACGATATGGGCGTATCGTTTATCCGCCTTTACCAATGCCGACGCCAGTCTTGCCGAGCCGGACAGCCGCCCCCGGAACACGCCGGGCTGGACGGTATCCAGCGGCAGGAACGTGGCGCGGCCCGCGTTCTCGCTCCGCAGCAGAGCAATGCCCGCCTTGGCGGCGGCTTCGTTCTCCACCACGATGTTCTGCAGCGCCCCGCCGAGGGCCGTCTCAATGGCCACCTCCCGCCCGGGCTCCACTTCCAGAATGGCGGACACCGGCCCGATGACGCCCCGCAGCCGGCGGGCAGAGGCGGCCCGCATCACAGTCTTGACGGAGTTCTGATAGCCGTCCATGTTCTTTTCCAGCTCCCGCAGCACGGAGAGCCGCTGGCGGGCCGCGTCCAGCTCCCGGCCCAGCCGCTGTTCGGCGGTGTCAGCCTCGTCCAGAGCGGCCCGGCGGTTCTTGAGCTTGAGCTCCAGCCCCGCCCGGATGTTTGCCAGCTGCTTTTCGTTCTGTTCCAGCATGGTCTGGTACTGGATGGTATCGGCCAGATCCTGCTTTGCGTCGTCCCGCTGGACCGCCAGCGTCTCCGCTGCCTGTTCCAGGTCGGGCAGGCGCTGCCGGGCCGTCTCGGAGGCGGCTTCAGCGGCGGCCTTTGCCACCTGCGCCTCGGTGCGCTTGGCGGTCAGCTCCGCCACCTCGGCGCGCAGCGTGTCCCGCCGGGCCCCGCTGGCGTTGTTTTCGCTGGTCAGGCTGGCCAGCTCCTCGTTCAGGGCGGCCAGCTCCGCGGCCAGCTTCTGCCCGGCTGCCTCCATGGATTTTGCCACGGCGCGGTGCCGTTCCAGCGCCGCGGCGGCTTCGGAGCGGTCCTGCTCCCCTGCCGCGATCTCCCGCTGCAGGTCGGCGGCGCTCTCCTCGTTGCGGGCAATGTCGTTTTCCAGCACGGCGATCCGGCTCTCGCTGCCGCTGATCTGCTCCGTGATGCTGCGGATATCCCCATTCAGGCGCTCGACCGTGATGGTCAGTTGCTGTGCCTGCATCCGGATCTCCTCAGCCTCGGCTTCCGCAGCCTTGGTCTCCCGGTCAAACCGCTCGTAATCCGCCTGTGCGGTCTCATAGTCCCGCACCTGCTGGCGCACGGCTTCCCGGGCCCGGTGGACGCCGTCCGTCCAGAGGGTGACTTCCAGCGTCTTGCGCCGGGCACTCAGCTCCAGAAATTTCCGGGCTTTCTCGCTTTCTTTTTCCAGCGGGCCCACTCGGCTTTCCAACTCGCCCAGGATGTCCCGCAGGCGTTCCAGATTGTCCGCTGCCGCCGCCAGCCGCCGCTCCGCCTCATTTTTGCGGTAGCGGTATTTGGCAATGCCGCAGGCTTCCTCAAAAATTTCCCGGCGCTCACCGCTCTTCGCGGCCACGATCTCTGCAACACGGCCCTGCCCGATGACGGAATAGCCGTCCCGGCCGATGCCGGTATCCAGCAGCAGCTCGTAGACATCCCGCAGGCGGCAGACCTGCCCGTTGATGCTGTATTCACTTTCGCCAGAGCGATAATACTTGCGGCCGATGGTCACTTCGTCCGCATCCAGATCCAATGTGTGGGCGCTGTTGTCCAGCGTCAGGCGCACCTGAGCAAACCCCATGGCCCCCCGGCGGCGGGTGCCGCCGAAGATGACATCCTCCATCTTGCCTGCCGCCCGCAGCTGGCGGGTGCTGGTCTCGCCCAGCACCCAGCGCACCGCGTCCGAAAGGTTGGATTTGCCCGAGCCATTGGGGCCTACCACGCCGGTAACGCCCTCGTCAAACCGGATCTTGACCTTATCGGGGAAGCTTTTAAAGCCCTGGATCTCCAGCTCTTTGAATACCATTTACTTTTCCTTTATCACACCCAGCAGCTTGAGCGCCTCGCGGGCGGCGTGCTGCTCCGCGACTTTCTTGCTGCGGCCCTCGCCGCGGGCGACTTTGTCCGAGTTGAAGCGGACGGCCACCACAAAGTGCTTGTCGTGGTCGGGGCCGGATTCCTGCTCCACCACATAGCTCAACCGCTCCTCGGGGTTCTGCTGCACGATCTCCTGCAGGCGGGTCTTGTAGTCCGCCTCGGCGTGCTTGCCCTCGGTGATAAAGGGCAGGATGAAATTGCGGGCCACCTCCATGCCGCCATCCAGATACAAAGCGGCAATGACGGCCTCAAAGGCATCGGACACCACGCTGGGGCGGGTGCGGCCGCCGCAGCGCTCCTCGCCGCGGCCCAGGCGCAGGTACTCGCCCAGGTTGATCTCCTGCGCGAACTGGAACAGCGCCCCCTCGCTGACGAGGCTGGACCGGATGCGGGTCAGATCGCCCTCGGGGCGGTCGGCGTAGGCATGGAACAGATAATCCGCCGAGACGATCTGCAGCACGCTGTCGCCCAGAAACTCCAGCCGCTCGTTGTGCCTGACAGGCACCCGGCTCTCGTTGGCATAGCTGGTGTGGGTAAGGGCTGTTTCCAGCAGCTCCGGATTCTTGAATTGATAGCCGATGATGGTTTCCAATTGATGACTCATAGATTTTATTACTCCCTTATGTCGTTCCGTTTTTCGGCAAACACATGGCGATCACATAAAACAAAATCTTTTTGCCAAGGGCTCCCCGATCCGGGGAGCTGGCCGCTGTCAGGCAGACTGAGAGGGTTTCAACTCATCGAGTGCTGCCTGCATGGTGCCGCACAGATCGTTCTCCACACAGATCTTTGCCTGACGGATGGCGTTCTTGATGCCCTTGGCCTTGGAGGAACCGTGGGCCTTGATGACGGGCTGCTTGGCCCCCAGGAACGGGGCACCGCCGTACTCCTCGCTGTCCATCTGGTGCTTGAGGTCGCTCACGCCGCCCTTGAGCAGCAGGTAAGCCAGCTTGCCGCCCAGGTTTGCCAGGAACATCTGCTTGAGCATCCCCAGCAGCATCTTGGCCACGCCCTCGGTCAGCTTGAGGATGACA
>OIXG01003302.1_pt1 | contig 10849 bp, 5 predicted proteins | sample 1587731 | NCBI WGS metagenome assembly OIXG01 (sample SAMEA3888908, study PRJEB22519) | human gut metagenome | biome: human gut; feature: human-associated habitat; material: faeces | place: Denmark | collected 2010
TCCTTGTGGTGTTGCTGCTGCTCAATTTCTGGGCCTTCCCCGCCATGATGAAAGGCCAGGTCAAACAGGTCGATTACGGCACCTTCCTGAACATGCTCGAAGGCGGCGAACTGAGCACCGTTGAAATTCAGAATCAGCAGATCTATTTTGTGGACAAAAACGATACCACCTACTGCACCAACTCCATTGCGCAGGACCTGCAGCTGGTCAACCGGTTGGAAAGCGCCGGCGTTTCCTTTGGCAAGGTGTACAACCAGACCACCTGGGTGGATACCCTGCTGGGCTGGGTCATCTCGCTGCTGCCCATGATCATCCTGATCGTCTGGTTCAACCGCATGATGCGCAAGCGGGTCGGTGAAATGACCGGCGGCGCCAACAGCATGATTTTTGGCGGCGGCAAATCCGGTGCCAAACAGTATGTCGTTGAGGATGGCAAGTCCATCAAATTTGCCGATGTTGCCGGTGAGGACGAAGCCAAAGAGAGCCTGCAGGAAATCGTTGACTTCCTGCATAACCCCAAGCGTTACGAGGATATCGGTGCCAAAATGCCCAAGGGCGTTCTGCTTGTCGGCCCCCCGGGCACCGGTAAAACCCTGCTGGCCCGCGCTGTTGCCGGCGAAGCCGGTGTTCCCTTCTTCTCCATTGCGGGTTCTGAATTTGTCGAGATGTTCGTCGGCATGGGCGCTTCCAAGGTGCGTGATCTCTTCAAACAGGCCAACGAAAAAGCCCCCTGCATTATCTTTATTGATGAGATCGATACCATCGGCAAAAAGCGTGACGATGAACGCGAGCAGACCCTGAACCAGCTGCTGACCGAAATGGACGGGTTTGACGCCGCCAAGGGTGTTATCATTCTGGCCGCCACCAACCGTCCTGAATCCCTTGACCCCGCTTTGACCCGCCCCGGCCGTTTTGACCGTCGTGTGCCCGTGGAGCTGCCCGACCTGAAAGGCCGCGAAAGCATCCTGCGCCTGCACGCTCAAAAGGTCAAAATCGGCCCCGACTGTGACTTTGCCGTGGTTGCCCGCATGACTCCCGGTGCTTCCGGTGCCGAGCTGGCCAATATCATCAACGAAGCCGCCCTGGGCGCTGTGCGCCACCACCGCATGGCCGTTACCCAGTACGACCTGCAGGAAGCCGTGGATACCATCCTGGCCGGTGCCCAGAAAAAGAATAAGATCCTGAGCGACAAAGAAAAGTGCATCGTGGCCTACCACGAAGTCGGCCATGCCATGGTTGCCGCCCTGCAGAGCCATTCCGCCCCCGTGCAGAAGATCACCATTGTGCCGCGCACTTCCGGCGCGCTGGGTTTCACCATGCAGGTAGAGGACGGCGACCACACCCTGATGACCAAGGAAGAGATCCTGGCCAAAATTGCCACCATGACCGGTGGCCGTGCCGCCGAAGAAGTGGTGTTCAACTCCATCACCACCGGCGCATCCAACGATATCGCGCAGGCCACCAAGATGGCCCGCGCCATGATTACCCGCTACGGCATGACCGACGACTTTGACATGGTTGCCCTGGAAACCGTGAACAACGCCTACCTGGGCGGCGATGCCAGCCTGGCCTGCAGTGAGCGCACAGCCGCCACAGTGGACGATAAGGTCGTGGAAGTCGTCAAGCAGCAGCATGAAAAAGCCAAACAGATGCTGATTGAAAACCGCGGCAAGCTGGACGAGATCGCCAAGTACCTGTACGAGAAAGAAACCATCACCGGCGAAGAGTTCATGCGCATCCTGACCGCTGTTCCCCAGCTGCCCACCGGTGCCGTGGAACAGTAAAGTCTCCGCCCTGCGCGTTTTCTTTGTAAAATAACCTGACGGCTTAAGCGCCGCTCCGGCGGCTACGGCACTTAGAATTGTGCGGTATTGCCTAAAATCTCCGCTCTGCGCGTTTTCTTTGTAAAATAACGGTGCCCCCGCCCTATGCAGTTCATTTACCGCACGGGCGGGGGTGTTTTGTTGTAATTCCGTAGGGGCGCACACCATGTAATAGCGCCATTTTATGGCCAGCCGTTACCCCTTTGTAGGGGCCGCTGCTCACCTCTTTCCGAAAAATGCAATAAAAATGCTGTCTTTCTCCACATCAGGGAAAGGCAGCATTCTTCTTTATCCGTTCAGATCTTCGCCGTTGCTGGCAATCACATTTTTATACCATCCAAAGGACTTTTTTCTGTACCGTGCCGCCGCCCTGTTCGAGTACCGGGAAAAGCACCAGTGATCCTGCCGGGCTTTATTTTGCCTGTGCGCCCTCTGGGAAGATGATCTTATTCACAAAGAAGAAGATCACCATGGAAATGCCGCCATTGAGCACGGTGGTGCCAATGTTGTAGATGAAATCCGGCACCAGCAGGCCCGCAACCGCCACCCACACGCAGTTGATGGAGTTGACGATGCAGGTGATCCAGCAGAACGCCACCACATACCAGGCGATCTGCTTGACCAGGTTGCCCTTGCTGCGGAACACAAAGTTGCGCTGGATGGGAAAGTTTATGCATTCTCCCACCACCATGGCAACCATGTAGGCGCAAAAGTACGGCAGACCGCCATGGGCGGAATCATACCCCAGGATGTTCCACTGGAAAGTTTCGCCAAACAGCGTGACCGGGATGCCCGGCCAGCCAAAATCCACCACCGGCAGGCTGCTGAACGCCGCCGGCAAAAATTGCAGCAGCAGGTATTTGAACACCGTAACCAGGTTGGATACGATCACAAACAGTCCGCCTTCGCGCACCCACTTGGCTGCGGCGGGGTGTTTTGCCGCAAAATTATTCCATAGCTGCATAAATAGCCCCTCTCTTTCCTCAGCTGTTGCGCAGGCGCTGTTCCAGCTGTGCGTTCAGTACCAGGTTTTTCACGGCTTCTATGATCACCCGCACAAGGCCGATGATCCAGAATCCCTGTAATTCCATCACAATGCCATCCACCATGCCCATGCTGATGGCACCGCTGGTCATCTTGGCCAGCGCGCGCAGCGGCATGTTGTACTGGAACATCACGTTCAGGTTCGGCTTGCCGCGCTTGTAGCTGGCGTTCAGCATCATCGTGAGCACAGCCCAGACCAGCCAGCACAGCGGGCTGCGGCTGTGGTTCAGCTCCCCCAGGGTCATGTTGCGGTCAATTTTGACGGTATCCGCCGGGATGGGGCGGCCCAGCAGAATCTCCCACTCGTCATCGGGCACGCGCTGCACCTTGCCGCTGGTGTAGTGCGGCAGCGCCTTGCCCGCGTATGGGTTCGGTGCGCTCGTACCGTTCACCTCGACGGCGGCGGTCAGGCGGATGTCCGCAGAGCTCGCCCCTACGCGAAGCTCATACGTGCCGCCCTCAATCTCCCAGCTGTCGGTCTTTGTGTTCCAGTAGCGGAACGCCTTGTCGTCCAGCGGCAGGGTGACGGTCTTGCTCTCCCCTGCCTCCAGCCAGACCTTTGTGAAGGCCTTCAGCTCCTGCGCGGGGCGGAAGATCCGGGCGTCGGGCTTGGCCGCGTAGACCTGTACGATCTCGGCACCGGCGCGGCTGCCCGTGTTTGTCACGGTCAGGGTCACGCTGCGGGCGTCGGCTTTCAGCTCGCTGTAGGCAAAACTCGTGTAGCTCAGGCCGTAGCCGAACGGGAACGCCACGGGCACACCCGCGGTCTGGTAGTAGCGGTAGCCGACGTACAGCCCCTCGCGGTACTGCACGGTGCGTCCCGCACCTGCAAAGTTGTCCTTGGCGGGGGTGTCGGCGTGGGCGTTGGCCCAGGTCTCGGCCAGCTTGCCGGACGGATTGATTTTGCCGGTCAGCACATCGACCATTGCGCCCGCGCCGGCCTGGCCGCCGAGGGCGCCGTAGACAAGCGCCCTGCAGTGGGCCAGCCACGGCGTTTCCAGCGACGCGCCCGCGCTGACGATGACGACAGTGTTGGGGTTAGCCTGCTGCACGGCCTGCAAAAGCTCGATCTGGTTGTCAGCCAGCTTCATATCGGCGCGGTCCAGACCCTCGCTCTCCTTGATCTCGTCCAACCCTAAGCAGAGCAGCACGGTGTCGGCCTTTTTCGCCAGCGCGACGGCCTCGGCTTTTTTGGCATCGTCCGGCTTGCCCTGGCGGTCAAAGCCCGCGGCAAAGCCGACGCTGTGCAGGCCGCTGTCTTTCAGGCAGTCAAGGAAGGTATCGACCTTGATGGAGTTGACGGCGCTGGAGCCTGCGCCCTGGTAACGCGGCGTCTCGGCAAAGTCACCGATGACGGCCACGCTTGCGCCTGCGGCCAGCGGCAGCAGATCGCCGTCGTTTTTCAGCAGGACGGCGCTCTCGGCAGCGGCGCGGCGGGCCAGCGCGTGGTGGGCGTCGGCGTCAAAGCTGCGGCTGTGGTTTTCCACGGCGGCGTGGGTGTCCAGTACCAGCGTCAGCAGCTCGTCCAGGCGGGCGTCCACATCAGATTCGGAAATTTTACCGGTCTCGACAGCCTTCAGCAGCTCGCGCACGGCGTCTCCGCCGGGGGCGGGCATTTCCAGCGTAGAACCGTTCTTTACGCCCAGCGCGTGGTCATTGCTGCCGCCCCAGTCGGTCACGACAGCGCCGTCAAAGCCCCAGTCTTTGCGCAGGATGTCCTGCAAAAGGTGGGCGTTCTCGTTGGCGTAGGTGCCGTTGACGAGGTTGTAGCTGGACATGATGGTCTTGGGGTGCGCCTCTTTGACGACGATTTCAAAGCCGGTCAGGTAGAGCTCCCGCAGGGTTCGCTCGTCGACGACGGAGTCCGACGCCATGCGGCGCAGCTCCTGGCTGTTGACGGCGAAGTGCTTGGGGCAGGCGGCGATGCCGTTGGACTGGATGCCGCGCACGTAGGCCGCGGCCAGCTTGCCGGAGAGGTACGGGTCCTCCGAGAAATACTCGAAGTTGCGCCCGCACAGCGGGCTGCGCTTGGTGTTGAGGCCCGGCCCCAGCAGGACGGATACCTCCTGCGCGGCGGCCTCCTCCCCCATGGCCCGGCCGAGCTGTTCGCCCAGGGCGGGATCCCAGCTGCAGGCCACGGTAGCCGCCGTCGGGAAGCAGGTCGCGGGGACGCTGGGGTTCAGGCCCAGATGGTCCGCCGCGCCCGCCTGCTTGCGCACGCCGTTGGGGCCGTCCGACAGGGTGATGGACGGGATGCCCGCATTTTTGTAGCCGCGGGTCGTAAAGACCGTCTCGCCGGAGAGCAGCGCGCATTTTTGTTCAAGGGTCAATTTGGTAATAATGTCTGCATGTTTCATAGATCACACATTCCTTTGGTGAATCAGGAGTTCTTTTTCTCGGTCTTGGCTGCCTTGCGGAGCTTCACGTCGCGGAGCTTCACGTCGATGACGACGCCGTGCACGGCGAGGGCGAACAGGACAACGGCCACGATGTCGATCAGGGCAACCAGATGACGCCAGCCGAACACAGAGGTCGTGAACGCATGGCGCACAGCGGTGGTGTCGCCGATGCTGTCAGCATAGTCGCGGTTGGTCACGCGGACATGCAGGTACATGTACAGCGCTTCCTTGGTGGCGCGGCGCAGGGCCTGCAGGTAGCTGTTAGAGCCGGTCTCAAAGGCCATCTCGCCGCCGGTGAAGCCCGCCATCCACAGGCTGCCGCCTGCGCGCAGGGCCTGGTCGCCGTTCATGTAGCTGTGGTGGTCGCAGTAGTCGGTGATGACCGCGCCGTCAAAGCCCCACTCGCCGCGCAGGATGCCGGTCAGCAGCGCCTCACTGCCGCCTGCCCAGACAGCGCCGATACGGTTGTAGCTGCTCATGAGGCCGACTGCGTCGTAATCCTCGACGAGCATCTGGAACGGGCGCAGGTAGGTTTCGCGCAGGGTCTGCTCGGTCATCCAGGTATAGACGGAATCGCGGTAGATACCGCTCTCGCCGTCGTTGCAGATAAAGTGCTTGACATAGGTGTAGACGCCCGCCTGGTTTGCGCCGGTCACAGTGTTGCCGCAGATGACGCCGGACAGCAGGCTGTCCTCGGAATAATACTCATAGTTGCGGCCATTGAAGGGACTGCGGTGCATGTTGGTGGCGGGGGCATACCAGCCGGTGTAGCCGTTCTGCAGGGCCTGCGTGCCGATGGTGCGGCCCTCCTCCTGGGCAAGGTCTGCGTTCCAGGTCTGGGCCAGCGTGCTGGAGCTGGGGAAGCCCGTGCCAGCACCCATGCCGGTGAAGCCGCCGATCTGAGCGGGGCCGTCGGCGTCCTTGCTCTTGGACTTGCCGACGCTCTTGAGTTCGGCCAGGCCGCCGTAGGCGTTGATGTAGAGGTTTTCCATCTCGTCCACAGTCAGCTGATCCAGCAGGGCATCCCACTGGGGGTCGTTGAAGTCAGAGCCGAGCTGGAAACCGAGGTCGGTGGTCTCGCCGTTGTCCTCGATCTTCAGGCCGTTCTTAGCGCCGGTGGTAATAGCCTCATCAGCGTCGTTGATCCAGCCGTTGGCATCGTCGGCGGTGTAGAGGTTCAGCGCCTTGACGTTGTCGGTCATGGCACGGGTCGGGGTGTTCGTCTTGGGGAAGGTGCCCGCAAAGTCGGCGCGGGTCAGGTAGGTGATGTTCTGGTCGGAATCACTGCCGTCGAGGCTCACGCCGTCGACGGCGTCGCTGCCGGTAAACTTGTTGGAAACGGCATTACCGGTGGCGGTGTCCTCGGCATACTGCACGCCTGCGGGCAGGCTGCAGGTGATGGTCGCGTTGGCGTCGTCGTCCACATCGTGGGCATCATGGCGCACGGTGAAGATGTAGTCACCCGCATCCAGCTCATAGCCGGTGAAGCCGTTGTGGTTGGCGTCGTAGGCATCGTAGCTGGCCATGTCGGAGACAGGGACCGTCAGGGTGACTTCCTCGCTCTCGCCGGGGGCCAGCTCCTTCGTCTTGGCGAACGCGCCCAGCTCGACGCTGGATTTTTCAATTCCCCCTGCCGTGTACGGGGCGGTATAGTAGAGCTGGACAACGTCCTTGCCCGCGCGGTCACCGGTGTTCGTGACGGTAACCTTGACGGTCACATTACCGTCCTTCGTCAGGGCGCTGCCGTTGGCGGCGGCATCCGTGACTTTCCAATCAAAGCTGGTGTAGCTCAGGCCGTAGCCGAAGGGATACTGCACAACGGCGTCGTAGCCGGTGCCGTGCTCGTTGCGCTCGGCATCCCAGTAGCCCTCTGCATCGGCGGTCTCGTACCACTTGTAGCCGATGTAGATGCCCTCGGCGTAATCAACATAGGAAACCTGCTCATAGGTGTAGGGTGTGTCAAGGTTTCCGTTCGTCGTGCCGTCTGCCGGGTAGAGGCCGTCGGCGTCGCTGTACTTGCCGACGCCCTCCATACCGGCGTTCGCATAGCTGGCGGCGGTGGTCAGGTCATAAGCCCAGGTATCGGCGGTACGCCCGCTGGGTTCGCGGTCACCCCACAGCACTTCGGGCACGGCAGTCGCGCCCTCGGAGCCGGATAGACCGGCAATCAGGCAGGCATCAATGCCGGGGATCGTCTCGATCTGGCCCAGCTCCATGACGTTGGTGGAGTTGATGAGCACAACCACATGGGCATAATTTGCGCCGACGTAGTTCAGCAGATTCTCTTCCTCGGTGGTCAGCTCCAGCATCGTGCGGGTGTCGTCAACAACGATGTCGCCGCCCTTCTCGGTGCGCTTGTACTGCTGCTTGGTGGCGTCGTTGCTCTCGCCCGCCAGACGCCCGATCACGACAACAGCCGTATCGGAGAAGCTCTTGGCGTTGTCCAGCATCGACTGTGTATAGTAGGTCCGGTTGTTGATGTCAGGCTCATACAGGCGGCCGGACTGCTCGGGCCAGGCGCTCAGGGTGCGGGTGTACTCGCGGCCGTCCTGGAAATCCTTGTACATATCGGTCAGCTCGGTGTTGTACGCAACGCCGTAGGCAGTCAGCGCGGCCAGCAAATCGGTGTTGACGCCGGACACGCCGCCGGAGCCGGAACCGCCGCCCAGCCAGGCAGTGGAGGCCCAGCCAAAGACGTTGATCTTCTTGTTGTCAGCGGCCAACGGCAGGGTGTTGTCGTTGTTCTGGACAAGGACAGTTCCCTCGGCCTCGACATCAGCGGCCAGCGCTTCCGCCTTGACCTTGGTGTCGGCAATTTCAGCGTCGGAATAGTGGCCGCTGGGTGCGCCGATGAAGCTGTCAATGATGGTGGCCATCGTGGACAGAACGTAGGTGCCGACCAGTACCGCGACCAACAGGATCACGGACAGCCCCAGACCGATCCCGTGCAGTACGGGGCGCGGCCTACGGACTTTGGGTTGCTTTGTCATTTGTTTTTCTCCTCTTTAAACAGTATAAAACCTGTCAAAAGCGGGCCCATGTTTTGCGTTAATTCTATTATAGCAGATTGCGGCACGATAGGCGTATTTTTCGCACAAGCTGCCGTTTTTGAAGCATACTTTGCAGTTTTGCCGCTTGACCGGGCAAATTTTGTTGTGATTTTGTACAAGTACAACCGCGCCTTCTTTGTGCAAATTGCGGCATGGCAAAAAAGCCTTCCCCTGTGGGGGAAGGTTGACGCCGCTACAGGGGTGAGCATGGCAGCCGCCGCAAGGCTCCCGGGTCGATGACGAGCATCGATTCCTACATTGTAGGGGCGGATTCCATATCCGCCCGCGGGTAGTTTCCGCTGCCGCAATCCTTACTACTTCTGCGGCAGCAAAATTCGTACCGTGAACCACTCATTCTCCCAGTGCAAGGTCAGCGTGCCGCCGTGGGCCTCGGCGGCAGCGCGGACGCTCTTCAAATCGTAGCCGCCGTGGCTGCTGCGGGCGGGCAGACCGTCGGGGCCAAGCTCCACGGGGTCAGCGCAGTAGTTCTCAAACCGCAGCATCACAAAGCCGTTCTGCGCGTAGATGGCGGCCCGGATCAGCCGCTTCTCGGGGTCCGGCTCGGTCAGCACACTCTCGGTGGCGTTGTCCAGCACCGTGCCCACAATCGTGCAGATCTCCCCTGTTGTCAGGAAGTGCAGCAGCGTACCGTCCGCCACACAGGTCAGATTGATGCCGTGCTGCTGGCAGTAGAGCGTTTTCGCCGTCAGCAGCGTGTCCAGCACAGGGTTGCCGGTCTTGTTCTCGGCCTCGTACTGACGGATGCCACTCTCCATTTCGGCCAGCGCGGCGTCCTGCTTGGCCTGGTCGCGCTCGGCACGGATGGCCGCGATCTGCATTTTCAGCTCATGATAGCGGCGGTTAATAAGGCGGATGTTCTCCTTGCTCTGCCTGTACTGCTCATACTGGCGGTGCAGGACGTTGTCCATGGCCGTCAACTCGCTGTGCAGTGCGGCCTCGCGCAGCTGCTCATGCTGGACGGTCAGGATCAGCACGCCCGCGAAATCCACCAGCGTGCGAATGTAGAAAATGCTCATCACGCTCATCGTGACACCGTTGTCGGAGATAAAGCTCAGGTTGCTGACCGCAAACGCCGTGACCGCCATGACGACAGCCATCAGCGTCGCCGCCGCGGTAATGGTCAGCCGCGTGGGCGCAGCGTGGCGGCGCTCAAACCAATACAAAAAGCCGTAGACCGCCGTGTAGACCGCCGCCAGCAGCAGTACCGAAAGCGGTGCTGTAGCCCGCTGCTGCGGCCAGAGTACGCAGTGGAGCTGCCACTCCACGCTGGCGGCCAGCTCCGCCAGAATGAACGCGCGGGCGCAGCTGTAACCAGCTTCCAGTAAATTCATCTCCCGCGTGCCCCACAGATACAGGTACAGCCACGCGATGGCCGCGACCATGCAGGGCAGCCACCACGCCAGCGGCACACTGCCGGTAAGCTGCAAAAATACGCCCAGCACCGCGGCCCACCCCGCCGTGGCAGCATAGGTCACAGGCTTTGCAGCGCGGGGCGGCGCGGCCTGCGCGTAGACCAGCACGGCAAGAACCTCTGCCAGCGCCGTGTACAGCCGCGGGATGTCCGGCAGCGTCATCATGCGCCCTCACCCCCGATGTAGTCCGCCAGCGCGGCCAGAAACGCCCTGCGCTTGGGGCGGCTGATCTGCAGCTCATGCGGGCCGACCTGCACCGTGTTCTGCTGCACGCCCGACACCTGCGCGAGATTCACAAGATAGCCGCTGTTACACCGCGCAAACAGACGGCCCGTCAGCTTTTCCTCCAGCGCCTTCAGCGCGCCGGGTGCGGAGAAGTCGCCGTCCTCGGTGTAAAAATGGACGCGGTGGCCCTCACTCTCGATATAATAGATCGTAGCAGCGTCCAATCGGCGCATGCCGCCGTCCACCGGCACAGCCAGATAATGCCGCGTCCGCTTGGCCAACTGGTTCACAGCCTTTTGCAGCTGCTGCGAGAAGGCAAAATACGGCACCGGCTTCAGCACGTAATCCAGTGCGCCGACGGCGTACCCCTTGATGGCATACTGCGCCATGTTCGTAATAAAAATCAGCAGCACATCGCTGTCCAGTTCGCGGATACGGCGGGCAGTCTCCATGCCGTCCAGATGCAGCATCTCTACGTCAAGAAAAATTATATCGTAGACCGGGCGGTAGTCCTCAAGGATTTCGACGCCGTCGGTGAACATTGTCACCTCAAACTGGGTGCCATACTGCCGCGTGTAGCGCTGCACATACCCCGCCAGCTGCTCCCGGACGGCGGCCTCATCCTCTACGATTGCAATGCGGGTCATCCGCAGTGCCTCCCCTTCTGTTTTATCTTTAGTATAGCATATTGCCGCGGTGCATGGCAACAAGAATGACCCTCCCGAGCCGTTTGCGGCTGTTGTTGCATCCCCGGGAGGGATGAATTTCTCCCCTACTCCCCTACAAAACAAAAAGAGCCGCTGACTCGGTCAGAAGTCAACGGCAAAACGAAAGCACTCACACAAAGCGGCAATCATTATGAAAAAAGCCTTACG
>OIXG01003305.1_pt1 | contig 10836 bp, 14 predicted proteins | sample 1587731 | NCBI WGS metagenome assembly OIXG01 (sample SAMEA3888908, study PRJEB22519) | human gut metagenome | biome: human gut; feature: human-associated habitat; material: faeces | place: Denmark | collected 2010
AAGTCGGAAACAAAACCCCCGGAGAAAATTCTTGAAAAAGCAGCAGGGGTGGGGGTACCCCCAAAAAATTTTCACGAATCGAGGGGGAATATCGACCAAGTAGTAGACCCTTCCAAAATCCATCCTGACCCTTGCAAAAAAGCACAAGGCCCTCTTACCCCCGCCTCCCCTACTCCTGTCAAAGGCAAGTATCCGAGGGTCAGTGCGATGGTCAAACCGCCGACAGAAGAAGCGCTGCGAGAAGAAGGGGTGATTGTGGAGGATGCAGACGATCCGAGGCGCACGGACAAGTGGCGTCCTGAATGGAGGCCGAAAGCGATAGGCCGTGGCCGGCGTGGCTGGCATGCGAACATTAATGCGGTTCATTTAGTGGAATCGAAGACGCAACTTCCGAAGCCTGACGTGATTAACTGGGCGGAGCATTTGAAGGGGAGGAAGAAGCAAAGTGCACTTCCGTGGGATGAGATTGAGCCGGACATTTTGAACTTTGTTGCGGCCGGCGGGACGGTGACGGCGTACTGTGCGGCGAGCGGGCTGAACCGTCATGCGGCCTTAAAGCACCAGATGCTCAAGCCTGAATTTGCGGCGGCCCTGGCAGAAGCGCGGAAAGCGGGGGCTGATGCTCTGGCGGCGGAAGCTTTGACGATTGCATCGACGCCGATGCTCACTGAAGAACGGATAACGGTCTTTGACAAGAACGACGAGGTTGTTACCCGGAGTGTGAAGGTCGCGGACAACACCTATGCGCGGAAGTTGGCATTTCAAGCGAGAATGCAGCTGTTGGAGAAATGGGCACCTGAGAAGTACGGACCAAATGCGAAGGCAGAAGTGAGCGGTGGGATGGCCGAGAAGCTACGAGCGGCGCGTGATCGGATCCGCACGAAGCTCAAGGAGGAGCGACGGGCGGCTAAGGCTGCCGATGCCTCCTGAAGACGGCCCACCCTTCCACGTAGGCCACGATACGGTCCACGGGCACGCTTTGTCCTGAGGCGGTCTTGATGGTGATACGGCCGAGGGAAACTGAGGGCGTACCGAGCACGAGAGCCCTACCTCCGTTATCGAGCGCTACGACGCCGACAGCGGGGGCATCGGGCTCTAAGCGAGGCTTATCGGGGTAAGGCTCGACGGCGAGGTAAAGAAGTGCGCCCCGGGGCACAACAGGGGCCAAGTCATCGGTGGGCATATAAGCGGTAAGTGTCGGCTCCTCGCCCTCCTCTCTTGCGACAGCGACGGCCGTCTCCCAAGCCTGCGCCCTCTTCTCATCATCAAGGAGCACGTCGGGCTCGACGTGGCACGACGGGGTTGCCGGGCAGATGGCGGCCCTGCGCTCTTCAGCTGTTGTGGGGTCAGCCTGGGCGAGGGTCCTTACGACACCGGTCTCGCCATCTACGATAGGCTGCGTGCGCAGCGCCCACGGGTCGACGTTAAGCGCCTTGGCCAACGCTCGGACGGTCGCGTCACGGGGTACGGTTTGTCCTTTCACGATGCGAGAGATTGTGGGCTGATTGACGCCTGATAGCCGAGATAGGTCATTATGCGACAGCCCGTATCTGTCAAGAAGTGTCTTGATATTGCTAATAAAAATCGAAGTCATGTCGTATTTCTCTGTTTTCACGCAATCGGCATTATACGTAGACGTAATGCTTTTCTCATGCTTTGTATAAAAGTTTTTGCAAGTCTTTGTTAAATACTATACAATGCTTTTCTAATGGCACTTTAATGAGGGGAAGTAATGCTTAAAACAGCTAAAGAGATGGTAGCGGAGCTATATGGCTGGGGGATGTCCTGCGACCGTATTGCGAAAGAAACAAAACTTCGGCAGTCAATTATCTATCGGATTCTGAAACAGCAAGTTAAAAGGCCTCACCTCGAAACCGAACTCAAAATCCGCAACTTGTACGACAAGTACATCGGGAAGGGCATCTAATGGCTTTTTCCGAATATCTCCAGCAAAGCAATTGGCATCCAACGGCGGCAAGAGTATCGAGCACAGAGTTTCTCCTTCTTGTTTGAGGTAATGGCTTTGGCAACACAATTATCGCAGGCAAGAAGGAGTTCTTTTTAGGTAGCAAAAAATGATTCGTGAGCAAGGCGCGAAGTTAGCAAGTAAGGGCTATGCCGTCATTCCAGTCAGGCCCAACAGCAAGATTCCGAGTATTCCCTCATGGCAGAAAAATCCGCTTTCCGAGCAGGACTGCCTTTCCCGTCCGGAGGACGAGGGCGTAGGGCTTCTTTGCGGGTACGGCGACCACCCCCTCTTGGGAATTGACTGCGATATCGAGGACGATGCGGATCTCGCAGCATCCGTTCGCAATCGCTTCGATACGATTCTTCACTTTGAGGAAATGAACCCGATTCGGCACGGTAAACGACCGAAGTTCATGATTCTCGGGGCTATGAAGTCCGACGAGCGTTTCTCAAAGATGTCGTCTGTCAAGTACACCAAGGATGGTGGCAAAACGACCGTACAGGTCGAAATGCTCGGAGTCGGCCACTACTTCGTGGCCTACGGCATCCACCCGGATACAGGCAAAGCCTACGAGTGGGAAGAGGGGTTAATGGGGGCCGGTCCCGAGGACTGGAGTCCTTCTGACTTTGCACCTGTCACACTTGAAGACCTTAAAGCGTGCGTTGCCGCCTTTGAGGAGGAGGTGGCCAAGCGCGGAGGTTACCAGCCTGTGGGCTCGGCAACCGGGAGCACGGAGGTGCTTGATTGGACAAGTCGGGAGCCGCAGAAAGCACCGATGGAGCTTAAGCCCCATTTCGTTGAGAAGGTCTTAGAGGACCTGACGACGGAAAAGAAAATCGATGCAGACAGTTACGACAACTGGCTCCAGGTCGGCATGGCGCTGCATCATCAGTTTGCAGGGGATGTTGAGGGTTTGAACATTTGGGACACATGGTCAGCATCCTCTGCAAAGTACAAGCCCGGCGTCTGCGCGACCAAGTGGGCAACCTTCGGCAAGTACCCGGCCAAGATGAAAACGATGCGCTCGTTTGTCTACGCCTGGTACGCCTTGGGGTTAAACGGAAAATACTCGTTTTGTGAAACGGGCATCGTTCACCGCATTATCCGAGAGTCGGGGGACAGGATTCGGTTTCTTGCCGACGCGAATCGCTTCCGCGAGTGCAACAAGCTTACCGGCCGTTGGATTGATACGGACGATGTCTGCATCCAGCATCAGGTTTTCAACCAGATTGAGTACGGCTTGGAAGACGAGGCCAAGGACATCAAGGAGCAGGGCTTTGAGGAACGAGCAACGGCATTACTCTCTTTCCGCTCCAAGTGCCGTGCTTCGATGAGCCGTGTTTTGACAAGTGTTTGTAAGGACATGAAGGCGACGACGACGGCCAAGTTTGCGGACTTTGACGCAGATGCGAATCTATTCGGTGTCGGGAACGGCGTTTTGGACTTGGCCAAGGGGCGCTTCTTGGGGGCAAAACCCGAGCTCATGATTTCCAAGGGGTCTTTCGTGGACTATGTCGAGGGAGCGAGAAACGCCCGTTGGGAGCAGTTTATCCAAGAGGTTACCGGGGGTGACGAGACAACGGCCGATTACCTGCAGCGCGTCGTCGGGTATGCGATGAGCGGGGTGCCGAATCAGCACCTGATGTTCTTTTTAATCGGTCGTGGGTGTAACGGCAAGTCCGTGTTTCTCAACACGCTTTCGAAGGTGTTCGGGAGCTATCACAAAGTCGTGCCGGCGGACTACTTCACGATGACGGAAAAGCAGGTACAGGGGACCGGCAAAGGGCCTGATGCAACGCTTGTGTCCATGGCGGGCTCAAGGCTTTGCGTGAGCGCGGAGACGGCGCTCGGTGCCTCGATGCAAGAGGCAGTGATTAAGCGCCTCGTGAGCCGAGACGTTCTTACGGCTCGTGCTTTGTACAGTAACTCCGTGATGGAGATTATTCCGACATGGGTTTTGTTTGTGGCCACGAACCACTTCCCGGATGTGCGTACACGAGACAAGGGCACCTGGAGACGCATCCGAGCCATTGAGTTCGGCGTGGACTTTGACGACGGTAAGCACGAGATGGATCCGTGGCTTGAAGACAAGTTGGCACAGAACCTGCCTGGCATTCTCAATTGGTGCATCGAGGGTTATCGCAAGTACCACAAGTACGGCCTTACGCAGTCCGATTCAGCGAAGGCCTTTACCGAGCAGCTGCAGGAGCAGGGCAACTACATCGGCCGTTGGCTTTCCGATAAGTGCGTTAAGAGTGCCAATGCCGAGGTGCTGCTCAAAGACGCTTTCGCCTCGTGGCGCGCATGGAGCGCCAAGGAGGGCGGGTTTGAGTATTGCCCCAACGACAAGGTGTTCGGCCAATCGCTTGTGGAGTGTGGATTTAACAAACATAAGACGAACAAGGGGTTACTGATGCAGGGCTTCCGACTTCTCACGGACGAGGAGTTAGCTGCCAGGCAGGAAGCCGAGGACGGGGAAGAGATTAAAGAATTGTTTGCATGACCGCAGAAATGTGTCTTAAGGCTGTCGAATGGCTTGCCATGGGCATCTTTGGGGTGCTTGTTCTAGGGTTTGTTCTGTGGCGGGTAGTGTGGTTTTTGAATGCTTTTTAGAGTTAATTGGTGGGGAGATCAAGGAATTGAAACGAACTGGGAGGAGGTACAGAGATGAGTAAGACGGAGAATCAAGCATTAAAAACGAAGCTAAAGAGGAGATAAACATGGAGCTTGCGGAATGGGTTGCTATCGGTCTTTTAGTCGGTATGCCCGTTATTGTCACCGTGGCTTTTGGCCTTGGGTTTGCGAGTATCGCTAGTGTTACGGCATCGATAGGAAGGAGAAAGAACGATGATCGGACGTGATGAAGACATCATTACCAATGATGGCAGTGTCGTTGTTGTAAGAGAAGACATAGAGAGCAAAGCGATTTATTTAATTTTCGAACAGGACGATGCCTCGGTGGAGTTGTCGCCTTCTCAGGCGCGACAGGTTGCCTTGGCGCTTCTATTAAAGACCAATGAGGTAGAGGAGGTGTAGTTGAGATGATGCAATTTAAGTTTCCAGCATGCAACGGAAGACACTTTGTTCTTATCGCGTCGACGACTACACAAGACGAGGTGTTGTTGTCTCTCGAAAAAAAAAGACAAAGACGAAGACGTGCGAGTTTTGTTTAGAGGAACGGCTCAAGAGTTTGGCCATCTTGTTTCGTTTCTCGACAGCCGTTTACAAGATATTGAAGCCGTCCAAGAGATACTAAAAAAAGGATGGGAGGAACAGTAGAAAATGTTAGACATGGTTAATCATCCGCCACATTACGAGCAGCAGTCGATTCGTGTTGAGCCGATTGATATCTTACAGTTTGCCCCGTTTGATCTGGGCAATGCTTTGAAGTACATCATCCGGTCCAAGTACAAGGGCAATGAATTGCTGGACTTGAAGAAGGCTGAGTTTTACCTAACTCGGGTTGAACAAAACGGGAGAAACGTACAGCACAGCAAGCAGCACGACTGGTTCTCATCGAATTACGGATATTTGGTCAAACGTTTCGAAGGTTGCGAGAAGATGTCTAGCAGCATCTTTTGTGACGTGAGCGATCTACTTGAGGAAGTACAAAAGCGTATCGCGGTTTTGGAAAGGGTGAAGGAGGTAGAAAAGTGAATGAATATGAAAAAGAAGAACTTAAAAGAATCGACTATGACGAGATATATCTCTCATGGAAGGAAATCTCTACGAATATTGAGTTCTTCATTGACGGTAGATTTCGTGAAGGTGACCTCGCGGCCATAAGGAAAGCCCTTGCAACGTTTACCAAGGGCACAGAAAAGGCAATGGAGCTTATCAAGGAGCTCCGTAACCCCCTGCCGATGACCGTGGCAGAGGTCGAGGCTATGACTCCTCAAGAAGTCCGCAACGCTTTGTGTGCGATTCTCCGTTTGGAAGCTTCGCATAAAAATTCTTCTTCCCTGTGAGGGCTGTTTTGATGGAAAGAAACATTTTCGTATAGGGAAGAGAATAGTTTCCGGAGGGAGTCGAGCAAGCATCCTTGCCCCCGCTTCTCGGCGCCCGATGGACTAGGAGAAATCATGGACTAGGAGAAATCATGGACGAGAGAGAACGAATTATTGCGACGCGCTACGGTTCGCGTCATCAGTTGGAAAAGACGCAAGAGGAGTTGCGTGAATTGAACACGGCAATCCTGAAGCACCTTGCCGGCCCGACACCGAAAACACGAGAGGCCGTGATTGAGGAAGTCATTGACTGCGAGGTGCTGTTCGAGCAACTCAAGTATCTATTGAGCGTGGGCGATCGAGAAGCCAACTTGTACAAGGACTTCAAGATTAACCGCCAGCTGGCACGTATCGGAGAATGGGAGAAGATACCCAAGGGAGGGGACAATGTCGGGCAATGACGTCTTCTTCGCGGACCTTGCTGCGTGTTACGACGACCCCTTAAGGTTCGTCTTGTGGGCGTTCCCGTGGGGCACAACGCCTGAGCTTTCGCTTGTGACGCTCAAGGAGCCGTGGGCATCGCGGTATCCCGGTTGCAAGTACGGCCCCGACAAGTGGGCTTGCGAGGTTCTCGACTACATCGGCGAGCAAGTTAGGGCCAACGCCTTTGACGGCGTGCACGCCGTTAAGCCCGTACAGGTTGCCGTGGCTTCAGGCCATGGATTAGGAAAATCGGCCATTACGGCATGGCTCGTCTGCTGGATTATGGCCACCCGTCCGGGAGCGAAGGGTGCGGTGACGGCAAACACGGCTTCGCAGCTTGAAACGAAAACGTTCGCTGAAATCTCCAAGTGGCTTAAACGTTCGCTTGTCCGAGATATGTTCGATATCAAGGCCTCGTCCGTTGTTCAAAAGGACGAGCCGGAATCGTGGCGAGTGGACGCTCTTACGTGCCGAGAGGAAAACTCGGAAGCCTTTGCCGGCCAGCACGCCGCATCCTCGACGTCTTTCTACATTTTCGACGAGGCATCGGCTGTGCCCGATAAAATCTGGGAAGTGGCCGAGGGTGGCTTGACCGATGGTGAGCCGATGTGGTTTGTGTTCGGTAACCCGACACGCAATACGGGGCGATTCAAGGAATGCTTCGGGCGTTTTCGTGAACAGTGGAAAACGTTCCAGATTGACTCACGTGAAGCCCAGATTACGAACAAAGAGCAGATTGCCGTCTGGGCCAAGGAGTACGGGGAGGATTCGGACTTCTTCCGTGTTCGTGTCCGTGGGCAATTTCCGAACGCATCGACGACGCAGTTCATCCCGACCAAGCTTGCCGAGGACGCCATGGCTCGTCCTGCGCCGGCTCGTCACCATATCGCTACGGCGATTGTCGGTGTGGACGTGGCGCGCTTCGGCGATGACGATACCGTCATTGTGACTCGCTTCGGGAAAGATGCGACGACACCCTTTGCGCGTTATCACGGTCTTAGCGGAGACCGAGTCATTGCCTTGGTCAAGGCCAAGATTAACGAGCTTTACCGTGAAGGATTCGAGCGTGTTTACGTGTTCCTTGACGAGGGGGGCTTAGGCGGAGCCATTGTGGACGTCCTGCGAGCCGATGGGTTCCGAGAAGTGCGAGGCGTGAACTTCGGCCAAGGGGCAGATGATCCGGAACTGTATCCTCGAAAGCGTGAGGAGATGTGGGCACGCATGAAGCGTTGGCTTGAGACGGGCTCTATCCCGAACGACCAGCAACTGCTCGACGACCTGACCGGTATCGAATTCGAGTATGACATGGACGGTCGTCCGAAGCTGGAAAAGAAAGAGGAGATGAAAAAGAGGGGCCTACATTCGCCCGATAGTGCAGACGCCTTGGCGCTTACGTGGGCCTACTTGGTCCGGGAAGTGTCCGACAGAACCGTCGGCCCTGAGCGTGTTCGAGGTGGCGCCGATGCCCCTAGGAAGTTTGACCCCTTCGATTTGAAGTTCTGTACCCGACGATAACTCGTTGATTTAGAAAGAGAAAAATCCTGAACGCCCAAAAGTGTTCAGGATTTTTTATTTTCGGTGCGAAGATAGTGTAAAGCCCCGCGATGTTAGAGCATCCGGGGCACGACAGATACCTGAACTTGAGGCGTATCCATGTACCGAATTTTATCAGAGCCAAAGGGCATAACAAGCGTGTTGGCGAAGAAAAATAAGAACAGATGGGAGAAGGTGTACGTGTTCGCGGTTTGCGTTGGCCGAATCGGCTATGCGCTGATCCCGTGGGCCTTTCTTTACGTGCTGTTGACTCTTTTCGGAGGGGGCGTCGTTGTTTGAGATTCGTGAACATGCCTACCAAGAGCTTGAGCAGTGTCCCGGCTTTCTCGATGTGGCGACGGAGTATCAGCAAGAGACACAGAACATGGCCATCGGTAACCCCAGTGTGCAGTTCGAACGGTATCGGGAGCTTGACAAACTCGGGAGAATCAAGTGCCTCGGGGCTTTTGACGGTAAGACCTTAGTCGGCTTAGTCGGCGTGATGTTCGCCCGCAGCCAGCACTATGCGTTCCCGATTGCTTCGATGGAGTCGTTTTATCTGCGAAAGGACTATCGCAAGGGTACAAATGGCTTGCGACTTATCAACGCGGTAAAGGACTTGGTGAGGCGAGAAGGAGCACCCGGCTTGGTCTTTATGGCGCCTCCCGGTTCAACTTATGACGTGTTGTGCGAGAAGCTCGGTATGGCGCACACACATAACGCTTGGTGGTGCAAGGTATGAAACTTGTTGCAGCGAAAAATTCGATTCCTGCGTGCTCCGAAGCGAGTAAGGAAATCTTCTCTCGGGCCATCGAGCGCTTTAAGGGGTTGCCGCAAACAGACGTACGAACAGAACATCACTTACACGCCGGTGTCTACTCACGCACCATCTTCATACCGAAAGGCACACTGATCATCGGTGTAGAGATGCAGTGTGCCACGCAGCTGGTGCAGTACGGCCACGGGTTTTTTACGGACGGTAATGGCACTAAGGAGATGCACGGATATCTCGTCATGGAGGGCCTTCCGCATCGACAGTGTGCTTTCCTTGCCACAGAAGACACGTGGGCCACGATGTTCTTTGCGACGAAAGCAAAGACGGTTGAAGAGGCCGAGAGAGAGTTTTGTAGTGATCCAGCTCAGTTACTAACAAACCGAAAGGAGAAGAAAATATGTCAGGGGTAGCAGTTGGAATCGCCGCGGTAGCAGCCGCCGGAGCCTCAATTTACTCTTCCGAAAAGCAATCGAGTGCACAGAAGAAAGCAGCGCGCATGCAGGCCCAAACGGCGCGCGAACAGTTCAACCGCGACGAGCAGAACTTCAATCGCCAGAACCAAAGTAAGGTCGATATGGAATCTTTGCTCGCAGGCGAGAGCGCAGGCCTTATGGGTGATACCGGTGGGACAATGATTACGGGTCCCCAGGGCGTTGACCGTAACAAGATGAACCTCGGAAAGAGTTCGTTACTCGGAGGCTAGTTATGCCGGAGAAGGACCTTCGCACACGGTGCATGTCCCGTTGGCAGGACTTGGACACTGAGTTCTCCAGTTGGCGTGACCATTATCGGGAAATCAGTAAGGTACTGCTTCCGCGTTCCGGTCGCTTTTTGCCGACGGAGAACAATCGCGGAGACCTTCAGCGGTACAACGACATTTACGACAATACGGGTACGCGAGCCTTGCGCACCTTAGCCGGCGGCATGATGGCAGGCATGACAAGTCCTGCTCGCCCCTGGTTCAGGCTCACGACAATGAACCCGGAGCTCGATGAAGCCTATGCCGTCAAGGTGTGGATGGGCAAAGTCACGGCTCTTATGCAGATGATCTACAACAAGTCCAACATCTATCGGACGTTGCAGATGTCATATGAAGAGCTCGGGGCTTTCGGCACGAGCGCGGCAATCGTCCTTGATGACTACGAGAAGGTCATCCACTGCATGCCTTTGACCATCGGCGAGTACCGCATTGCAACGGGTCCCCGTGGGAACATTAATACGCTGTATCGGCAGTTCCGCATGACGGTGGCCGCGCTTACCGAGGAGTTCGGGTACGAACACCTTTCTCGTCAAACGAAGCAAAGGTACGACAGCGGTAAGTTCGACGACTGGGTGACGGTTGTCAATGCAATCGAGCCTCGGGACTATCGGGACTTACATAAGCGCGATTCCAAGAACATGCCTTACCGGAGCGTGTACTTCGAGATGGGAGCACTGGATGACGACGGAATCCTCAGAGAGACGGGCTTTCGACAATTTCCCGTGCTTGCCGCCCGTTGGTATGTGACAGGGGGCGATATCTATGGAACGTGTCCGGGCATGGAGGCGTTGGGCGACCTTCGCCAATTGCAACAGCAATCGTTGGCCAAGTCTACGGCCATTGCCTTCCAAGCCAATCCGCCGGTGGTGTTGCCTGCGGATTTGAAGAACAACGGTGCCGATTTACAACCGGGCGGAAGCATCTGGGCAGACAACCCGGCGCAGGCGCAAATGGTGCGTTCGGCATTCGATGTGAACTTGCGTTTGGACTACCTCACGCAAGACATGGCCGACGTGCGTCAGCGTATCGACCAGGCGTTTTACAAAGACATCTTCATGATGCTTGCCTCGGGCAAGGACCGCATGATGACGGCAACGGAAGTGGCCGAACGGCATGAAGAAAAGATGCTCATGCTCGGCCCTGTTCTTGAGCGACTCAACGCCGAACTTTTAGACCCCCTGATTGCCCTGACCTTTGACCGGCTTGTGCAGGCGAACCTCTTGCCGCCTATCCCCGAGGAGTTACAAGGGCAAGAGCTTAACGTTGAGTTTGTGTCCATTCTCGCTCAGGCACAGCGTGCGATTACGACCAATGCTATTGACCGCTTTACGCAGAACCTAGGCGTGCTGGTGCAGTTCAAACCGGAAAT
>OIXG01003313.1_pt1 | contig 10808 bp, 10 predicted proteins | sample 1587731 | NCBI WGS metagenome assembly OIXG01 (sample SAMEA3888908, study PRJEB22519) | human gut metagenome | biome: human gut; feature: human-associated habitat; material: faeces | place: Denmark | collected 2010
CAGAGCGCACAGGTGCAGCGATTGTCGCGGCTGCCGTATTTGCCGTCGCCCAGCAGCGGCAGGCCGCGCGAGGCGAACTGGACGCGGATCTGGTGCGTCCTTCCGGTATGCAGCCGGACATGGACCAGGCACAGCCCGTCCGCCTCTGCCACAACGCGGTAAGAAAGCGAGGCTTTTTTGACGCCCTTTCGCTCTTTTGAGACAACGTAGGTCTTGTTTTTGAAGCGGTCGTGGAACAGAAGGTCAAAAAGCTCCCCGGAATCATCCTTGGGGCGCGCGCCGAGCACCGCCAGATACTCCTTCTGCAGCGTCCCCTCCGCCATCGCCTGCGAAAGCTTTGCTGCCGCGGGCGCAGTCTTTGCGAACACCATCACGCCGCCCACCGCCTGATCGAGCCGGTGGACCGGGTAAATCTCGCAGCCCAGCTGCCGCTTCAGAAGCGCGGGAAGATCGGCTTCTGCCTCCCCCTGCGCGCGTACGCCGACGGGCTTGATGCAGACAACCAGCCCCGGCGTCTGCTCTAAAATCTCAATCACGCCATCGCCTCCCTTGCCCCTATCATACGAAATTTCCCGCGCGGACGCAACCGCGCGGGGACGTTTTTCTGAAAAAGTGTACAAACAAAGCCCTCATTTTTTATCTTTGTCTTGTTCACAAACTGTTGCATTTTGGAAGTTTTGTGTTATAATAGGAAATCGAAGATGGACAGGAGGAGTTCCTCCTGCCAACCAGACTGCCGCAAATCCTCTCCCCGGGGCTTTGCGGCAACAAAACAGGAGGAGAACAAAATGAAAAAACGGATTTTTGCCGCCTTGCTGTGTGTAATCATGCTGTTTGGCATGCTTCCTATCACGGCGTTGGCAGCAGAGCCAAAGACAATCTATGTCGATGCGACCGGCAATGACAAAAATAATGGTTCTAAAGACTTCCCTTATGCGACAGTTGAAAAGGCTGTGACAGAAGCCGACAGTGGAGACACCATCCAGCTCGGCGAGGGCAACTACACACTTTACGGTGTTTCCAGCACCGGACACACCAAGGGGAAAGATCTGACCTTTGTCGGTCTGGGCGCTGACGAAACCGCTTGGAACATCGGTGCAAAAGTTCCTGACCCTGCATATTATGGCACAGAGTATAACGGCGATTACAGTTTCGATGGCGCAGGAACGGTCACGTTCCAAAATATGACCCTCCGCTCCGGAACGGCAAATTATCTCGGCTTTATCCGTGCAGATAAGACTGTTGTCGAAAACTGCACGATCAACGGTAAGACCTTCTACTGGGGCTACAAATCCGCAACCTTTACAGACACGACGTTTAACTGTCCGTCCGGTGATTATGCACTCTGGACGTACAGCTCCCCCACAATGAACTTTGAGAATTGCACCTTCAATTCTTCCGGCAAGGTCATCAACGTCTACACAGATTACGGTGCGGGCAAGCAGGATATTACTGTCAACTTTGAAAATTGCACTGTCAATAATACGTCATCCGACCCCGATTCTAAGACAAAGCAAGTGCTGAATGTCAATGACAGCAATATGAAGGGGTTCAAGTACATCATCAACATCTCCGGAGAGAATAAGGTTTCCGGCATTTCCGTGGACAGCACTACTTGCTCCCGTCTGTTCGGCTTTGGTGGAAAAGCAAAGACGAATAATACCGGCAGACTTGATGTTTTCATTGAAAATACGAAGGTTTGGGAAGGCGGTAAGCGTGTAGGCGAGCATGCGCAGAATTTTAGCACCGGTTCCTACGACAATGGCGTAGCCCCCGGCACGCCTTGGGAAGAAGTTCCTGAGGATTGGGTCTGCCCGCTCTGCGGCGTCGGCAAGGACCAGTTCAGCGCGGAAGAATAAGCCTTAATTTAGAGCAGGAGAGGATGCCATTCCTCTCCTGCTTTTTTGCGCTTTCCGCAGCGCCAGCAAACGCTATGCAAATCAGATTATCCAGCGGTTGACCAACGGGATCTTTTTTAAAAGCAAATAGATGCAGTAGCTGCCTGAGAGGCACAGCAGCGCAAGGAACGGAACCGAAATGGCTGGGCGGAAGCAGCTGGTTGAAAAGCCAACATGGGCCAGCACACGCAGAACCAGCAGATGCACCAGATACACACAAAACGAGCCGCTGGATAACGCCTTTGCTATACGTTCCATTTTTCTGTTTTCCTTTTTCCCAATCCGAATACAGAGCGAAAAGAAGCCTGCCGCGAGGAAACAGGGCCCCGGCGACAGGCCTTCCAGCAGCTGCGCAGACAGCTTTCCTGTACGGATAGAGCGAGGCCATGTACCGGCAAAACAGATGATGAACCCGATGAGGATCATTGCAGCCGTCAAATGTACCGGGAGCGGCTTACGCTTTATCAGAAAATGCCCCAGCCAGGTGCAGCCGATCGCACCCCAGGCCAGCGTGAGCGGCCATTGCAGAAAAATGCCGGAAAACGCTTGGAGAAGCCCGAGACTTTTGAGCGTTGGAAGCAGCACGCCATATAGAATCCAGAATGACAGCGCATAGCGCTCCGTTTTTTCATCTGCATGTGCTGCAAACGTGTATGTAATCGGCAATGCAGCATATACCAATAGCATGATATGCAGGAAATACAGATGGCCCTCATGCTGGCCGCACAACAGCTCCAGCAAAATCGTGCGCAGCGCTTCCGCAGTGAGCTTTTCATGCAGAAAGCGCGGAACCAGCTTGTAAACAGCCGCCCAGACAAGCAGCGCAAGCAGGATATGCGGAATGTTCCGTTTCCAGATGCGCCGGACGGACAGGCCGCCGCTTCTATCCAGAAACAGGACACCGCTGCACATTAAGAACATCGGAACAGCACCTCTTGCAAGGCTGCTCCAGAACAGACCTTCCAGCCACGCAGCGCTCCCGATCTGCCTGCCAAGCAGTACCTCACTGGATACATGAATCACCACAACGCAGAGAATCGCAAATGTTTTCGCGTAATCAACAGCGGAGATTCTCCTTCCGGTCACAGCGTCTGGCGTTTTCTCAAAAGGCTGCACAATGTACCTCCTATCAGAATATATTTTTGAATCATCCTGCAAGCACATTCTGCCTAAAAGTAGATAAATCAATTTTAAGCTCGATATATTCTTATGTCAAGTTGATTATTCGCCTTTTGAACTGTTTCGGTTGCATGATCCGGTCTGTAAAATAACCTTTAAGGGGGCAGATGTTTATGGAACTGGATTATTTTGAAATCGGCAAGAGACTCGCCCGCCGCAGAAAGGATCTGGGCTTGAAGCAAACCGAGGTCTGTGAACGTGCCGGTATCAATGATAAATATTTGTCCTGCATTGAGCGCGCGGCGTCCATCCCATCGCTGGACGTCGTCATGCGGCTTTCCTTCGCGTTGGACTGCACCCCGGATGAATTTCTGGTAGGCAGCGTGAAGTATGACGACGCACAATGGAGGGACGTTGCAGAACTCCTGCGTAATATGAATACAAAAAAGCTGGATTTGGCAAAGAACTTTTTGCTGTGGCTGAACAAACAAGAACTATAGAAAATCCATTTACCTTATGAAAGTTAAAATGTGACAGTTCAGTACTTACTGAAAAAACGGTACGAGGATATTTCCTCATACCGTTTTTCTTATGCATGCTCCCTTACAAATTGAGCAAGATTGCGATACATTGTTTCTGTTATTTTTGGAGGAAGCTTCAAGCCCGCCTCCGTTTGTTTCAGTCCTTCAAAAGGAACCGCTTCCAGACACTTCTGGATATCCAGTCTTGATAGTAATTTAACGGTGTACGGCCTTTTATTGTCAAGAAATGCAATCGACAGAAGGAACTCCTGCACTGTTTTACTGTTTAGCAGCAGCATCATGCTGTAAGCGATATCATAATCATAAAATGCCAAAAAATAAGCAGTATCATCGGTCATAACAGGTTTGCTTGCATACAGCAGACAGAACAGCGGTTTTTTGTAGAAACCAGAAAGTGCAACTTTATACGGAGCAAAACTATAGTCTCCAATTCCAAACATAGAGAATGGGGCAGTTTCTTTATATATCACGCTTTTCCGTTTATCAAAACTCTCTATGTTATCATTTAGGTATTTCCAAGTAAGCGGGTACTCTTTTTGGATGTATGCGGTATCTTGTTTCGGCTTCGTTTGTGTTACGATAACAAATTTGGAGAAGTCATGTATGATTGGTTTTTTGAAATGGCTGGATTTAACAAGCGGAAATACCAGTCCATTTTCAAGACGAACCGCCGTTTTGTTTTTGTTTATGAAGTCATTATCCTTGCGGTCAAGTTCCATCACTTTCCCACAGTCATGCTTTACACCTTGCCTCCATACAAATTGGCATTTGCCTTCAAGATCTGTTATTGTCCTCGCAGTTTTAACTGTATCACCGCTGACAATCAATGTATCAATCACGGATTTCTTATCAAAATCTTTGACTTCACAGACAATTTCTCCCGCACAAGCTTCATCTGTAGATAACTTGATTATAAGAACGCACGCAGAAGCAGAGATACCGAATATCTTACTGCTATTAAAATTTAGCATCTCGACTTTTTGGTATGCAATGTGATTCCTTGACAGTTCTGAAACCACATTTCTTGCAACCGAAGTTTTGCACAACATGCAAATTGTGCTATTTGTGTGCTTGTATTCGCCAATCAGCTTCAAAATAATATATTCGCAAATATCAAAGTTGGACGAACCTGTAATTGCTTCAATCCCCCGCAAGCCCTTGAAATTGGTTTTAGGGGGAAGATTGAAAGACAACTCAGAATTTGTAGCCCAAGGCGGATTCCCAATGACCAAAACACAATCTTCGCCGCAAAGAGTTTTGGTACTGACATTAAAAATGTCATTTGTTTCAATCGTGGCAGATGGGACTTCTATTCTGGCAGCGTCTGCACGTTTCGCATTGACTTCTATTCCAATCAATTTGCTGCATGCAAACGTATTTGATGCAGCAAGAAGAAAATTCCCGACGCCGCAAGTAGGTTCCATAATCGCTGCTGCATCTTCTGCCAAACGGCGTTCTTTGATGTAATTACAGACTCTATAGCAAAAATCCAACGGAGTTTGGTAATCGCCAAATTCTTTTTTCACATTACCAGACAAAATTAACGACCCCTCCAACGGAATTGTTCAGTTCTATCACGCGCTTATATTGTAACCTCCATTGAAGAGCGTTGCTAATCGTTAAGTAACCTTGCTGTGGAGGATTTGCAAGTATTTCGTCCGCAAGGTCGCTGTATGTAATTTCATCGCCCGGAACATTTCTGTCGTAAAGCAGACCAATAATATCATCTTTGTTTGCATGAACAGACAGCATTTGCCTCAACGCTGCCGTGATTGTGTAGTCGGCCGTTCTGTCTGCTTCGATAAACGTACAGTGCGTTATATGCAGGGTACAAGTTGTTTTCGTGTCTTGTTTGTTATATACAAAAACAAGCAGATTATATCCTAATCCAAAAATTTTTTGACGAGCGGATTTGAAAGGGCAGCTGCTTTGCGGTTGGACATAACTTGTCGTCTTTATATCTGTATTTACAGATGGCAAATCAATGCCGGAAGCGCTGCTGCCAACGGTCATTGTATACTTCCTGCTTAGATGGTTTTGAAACAAATGCTCTACATATGTGCCTACCGCCTTGCCATCCGTTACCCCAATCAAGGAACTGTGATTCTGTGCAGAAAGCATTTGACTGAACGCTTTCGCTTCTTCGATGAGAATGTCTATTGTTAATTCCATGCGGATTCTCCTCATGCTGAATTTTTAATTATTATATCATAACAAGGCGGAAACATCCAGTATTCCGCGAAAGCATCTGTTTTTTAGAAGCGCACGAAAGCGGCTGCCTTGCAAGCAGCCGCTTTCGTTTATGCTTCTGAATCATCTGTTCGGAATATGAAAACATACTGTGCGTGGTAGACCGCGCCGTCCTCGCCCTGCAGGTCGGCGGCGACGGTATATTTCGCATCGGGGCCGGTGAGCGGGAGACAGTCGCCGGGCAGATCGTCCTGCGTGAGCGTCTGCCGCGCGCCACCGCTTAGCGGCTCGACCGTTACGGTGTACGGCCCGGCCAACGGCAGGGAAAACAGCAGCTGCACCTCCTGCACGCCGCTTTTTCCATAATCGTTATAGCGCCAGTCCTCGGGCTCCTGCAGAACCCTGACCGTCCCGTCCGCCGCTGTCAGGGTCAGGGAATTGCACAAAACGCGGTCCATTTCTCCGTCCGGGAAAACAAGGCACAGCTCCGGCAGCGGCGCGATGAGGGTGTCAAGATAGGCCCAGTCGGTGGGGGTTCGCAGATAATAGCTGTCCGTGCGGAAATCCGGGCCGCCCCACAGGCGCGCGACGTGAACCGCCTGATCCAGCAGGCGGACGCTCAGCCGCCCCTGCGGCGTTTCAAGCATGACGGTCAGCTCCCGCTGTTCGCCGGAGGCGTATTCGTCGAGCTTCTCTGTATACAATTCCGGCTCCAGCGACGCGAGATAGTCCTTCAGCGCGTCTTCGTCCATGCAGGTGCCATCCCTGCCGCGCGGATCGTTCCACGGGTCGACGCTGCTGACCGTCACGGCGCTTAAGTCCTGCCCGTCGAAGATCCGCTGCGTACCCGGCCGCGCGTCATAGGCCAGCGCCACGTAGCCGGAGCACATCGCCAGCACAAACAGCGTCAGCCCGACCAGAATCGCACCCGTGCGCTTTTTCTCCGGCTTCATGATATTTTTCAGCCGGTAGCGCAGTGCGCCCGCCGTCGCGGACAAACAGGTCGTGAAGCCCCGCTCGTCCCCCGCGGTCTGTAACAGCAGCTCTGCATACTGCCGCCGGACGGGCTGCGGCTCGTCCAGAAGGACGGATTCGTCGCAGCTGAGCTCAAAATCATCGGCGCTTTTGCGCATGGCGGCCCACATGAGCGGATTGAACCAGCACATGGCCGTGCAGAACGTCAGAAATAGCTTCGCCTCCGGGTCGCCGCGGGAGATATGAATGATCTCATGCCGCAGGACGAGCGACAGCTCCTCCTGCGTATACTCACGCATGGGCAGCACGACGCGGGTCGTCCGGTTATACAGGCCGATGGACAGCGGCGTCGTGACTGCACTGGACTGCACAAGCTTCCACTTGCATTTTTGAATCCACGCACGCTCCAGCTCGGCCTCCCAGACGTGCAGCGTCTGCCGGTCCGTGACCGGAACGGCGTTTTTTAAAATTCGACGGCGGAACGCGAGGTGCGACCCGATCTTCCAGACCATCACGCCCACCGCGCCTACGGCCCAGACGGCCAGCAGCACATAGACGAGCGTCCCCGGCGCATGCAGGACGAGCTTTTTCCCGTCCGTGGGCAAATCGAGCCTGCCGACAAACACGTATATCCAGTCCGGCAGCAGCCAGAGCATCGCGCACACGCGAGCGGAGACCCATCTGCGCAGCCACGGCATCACGGCCATCAGGAGCACATAATAGACCCCCAGCTCCAGAAACACGCGCATCAGCGCGCACAGCGTGAGCTGCACCGCCATCTGCGCCCCACCGGCGATCACACCGAGAATCGGATAGAGCAGCATCATCATTGGCAGATAATAATAGCCGCCGAAGGGCAGGAAACGCGGCCGCTCATGCGTTTCTCCTCTCGTCTGGTCTGTCAGTTCCCGTTCGGAGCGGTCCCAGACGAGCCACATGAGAACCAGCCCGCAGATCAGGCCGAGCACCAGACGGACCGCCATTGCCATACTCATAGCGTGCCCTCCCGCAGAAGCTCGCGCAGCTCCTCCAGCTCCTCCGCCGTTAAGCCGCTTGCGCACAGCGCGGCGGCAAACGCGGGCAGACTCCCGCCGCAGAGGGTATCATAGAATTTCCGACCCTGCCGGGCCAGATACGCCTCCCGCGCGACCAGCGGCCAGTATTCCGCGCTGCGGCCCGTCTTTTCAATGCGCAGAAATCCCTTGTCCGCCAGCCGCGACAAAACCGTCAGCAGTGTCGTCGGGGCCATCGGGTGGGTCTGATCCAGAATTGCGCCGATCTGTGCGCGCTTCGCCGGAACCGCACAGGCCCAGACAGCCTGCATAACTTCCAATTCCGCGTCCGGCAGTGTCCGAATGCGTTCTGCCATGGTGCATCATCCTCTACATTTGTAGTATATCTGCATTCTACATCTGTAGAGCATTTTTGTCAAGAGTCTTCGGCCGACATCTGTCCCCGGAGGAACGCTGTAAGCGCCTGCCCGAAAATTCTGGCGGTGCGCAGCGCCTCGGCCAGCGTATTGCCGCTCGCACCGACCTCGACGAGTAAAGAGCCGGGCGTCTCGTGCTGGTTAAAGCGCTCGGTGCGCAGGTCGAGATTCCGGCACAGGCCGGGCGCCGACCGGTTCAGAAGCGCCTGCACCTTCAGTGCGTTTGCAAGATTTTCCTGCCAGTCCGGGTGCGTCAGGCCGCCCTCGTCCGTGCCGACGACGAGCATCAGCCGCGCGTACTCCTCGCCGTCTATATTTGCCGTCAACGCGGCAGGGAAGCCTGCCCGGTCCTCGACCGCGTCGCGGTGTACGTCCAGCACCATCTGAATCGACGGATACTGCGCCAGATACGACTCGATGATCGTCTGCATCCGCGCATAGGACCCATCGTAGCTCGGATAGTCATTGTGCGTCGTGTCGTGGAGCGTCTCGATGCCCGCGTCCTCCAGAATCCGGGCGATCTCGCTTCCTACACGGATGACTGAGCGCGTCTCGTCCTGCGTGCGAAGCGTGTCCGACGGCTCGTATGTAAAGCCCGGTTCCGGCGTATACGCCTCCGAGGCATGGGTATGGACAATCAGAATCTTCGGTCCGTCGCCCGAAAAATCGAGCGTGGACGGCTGCATCAGGAGCGCCTGTTTCTCATAGGTGTATGTACAGCCGCCCGTGATGACAATCGCGTCTGCCTCCTCCGGCGAAAAGGTCAGCGGTTCCGATGGTTCTGCGGGCGCGTTCTGCGATGGTTCTTCCGGCGCGGCGTCTTCTTCGGAAGCTGCCGGCAGCTCGCCGGAAGGCTCGTCCGCTTCCGGTGCGGCAGACGAAACCGGCGAAAGCCCCGCGGGCAGCGGTGTCCGGCAGACCAGCTCCGTGGGCGCGGCATCGATATCCACGCGCCAGAGCGTGGGCGCAAGCGAATGCTTCCAATCGAGATATGCCTGCACCTGCCCGGCAAGGCGCACGAGCATCGCCGCGAGCATCAGCGCGAGGCAGAACCGGTGGATTCTCTGGTGATTCATATAATCCCTCCCGTTTCCCAGTATATGCAAAAAACACAGGAAAAGAACGGGAAGAATCCGGAGATTTTTCAACTTCTTCGACAAAGAGGCATTGAATTTTCCGTGCAAATCATATATAATAGGTCCAACTATCGAATGGATGCGGAGGTACGCTGCATGGGGCAGGTTCTGGCGGTCATATCCGGCAAGGGCGGAACCGGCAAAACATCCGTGTGTGCGGGCGTCGCGGGCTGCCTTTGTCTGGAGGGCGCGCGCGTTCTGTGCATCGACGCGGACCTCGGGCTTCGCAATCTCGACATTTCGCTCGGCATGGCGTCGGAGGCGTCGGTTTCGTTTCTGGAAGTGATGCGGGGCGACTACACGCTCGAGCAGGCACCGCGCGCGGCAGGGCTTTCCGGGCTGCAGCTGCTGACGGCTCCGGTCTCTGTCTGCGCAGAGGATCTGGACGGGGCGCAGTTTGCCTCGCTGATTGACGAGGCGCGCCGCCGCTATGACTGGGTGCTGCTGGACGCGCCGGCTGGCATCGGGGCAGGCTTTGATCTTGCCGTGCGGCACGCAGACGAGCTGATGGTTGTGTGCCTGGCAGACCCGGCTTCCCAGCGCGACGCGGCAAGAGCCGCCGAGCTGGCGCTCACGAAGCGCGAGGTTCCGGCGAAGCTGGTGGTCAACCGGGTCAGCCCGCAGCTGTTTCGCAGAATGAACGCCACCGTCGACGATATCATGGACGGCGTGGGGCTGCCGCTGCTGGGCATTGTTCCGGACGACGCGAATGTGACGCTTGCGGCGGTCGAGGGAAAACCGCTTTGCCAGTATACCTTTCAGGGCGCGAGCCTTGCGTGCCTGCACATTGCAAAAAGGCTGCAGGGAAAGCGCGTGAAGCTGATGAAAATCCGGCGGACACTTTCCGGCATGTGAACAAAGGAGTTGAGAGTTATGAATATCACACTCATGGCGCATGATAAGAAGAAGGAACTCATGGTGCAGTTCTGCACGGCATATAAATCCATCCTCTCCAAGCACAGCCTGTCTGCCACGGCGGCAACCGGGCGGCTGGTGGCAGAGGCGACGAATCTGCCGGTCGCGCTGTTCCTGTCCAAGAATCAGGGCGGGCATCAGCAGGTCGACGCGCGCATTGCGTATAACGAGATTGACCTTGTGATCATGTTCTCCGACCCCAACGACACGGACCCCTGGGAGGATCAGCGCATCATGCGCACGCTGCGGCTGTGCGACATGCATAACGTCCCGTGCGCGACGAACCTTGCCTCGGCAGAAATGCTGATTCTCGGTCTGCAGCGCGGCGATCTTGACTGGAGAATGATGATCAAATCCAAAAAGCTGCACTGACAGATTGCGTTAGATAACCGCTGTGACGCGGAAGTAGTACCGTGCCGAAGCCCCGGACAGAGAGGAAATCACAAGCTGAAAGATTTCTGCGGGAGGGCGCGCGAAGGACATCCGCCGAGCGGGCGTATAAGGGAAGTCCCGAAATCGCCGGTCGCCGCCCCGAGAGCGCGGCATACGAGGAAGAGCAAGCTCTTCAAATTTGGGTGGCACCACGAAGTATTCCGGTACTCTC
>OIXG01003314.1_pt1 | contig 10807 bp, 6 predicted proteins | sample 1587731 | NCBI WGS metagenome assembly OIXG01 (sample SAMEA3888908, study PRJEB22519) | human gut metagenome | biome: human gut; feature: human-associated habitat; material: faeces | place: Denmark | collected 2010
TTTTTTGTACTTTATTTGACTTGTTACGATAAAAGAGGGTGTGCTATAATAAATTTCGATTTGTTGTTCGTAAAAGATAAAATGATATGGGCAATGACAACATTATAATTCGGGAGGCGAATAGAGTGAAATATCTGAGACAGTTTGGAATCATCCTTGCTGTGACCTGCGCGGGGGAGATCATGAAATATTTTATCCCGCTTCCGATACCGGGCAGTATTTATGGTTTGATTCTGATGTTTGTGCTTCTTCTTTTGAGAGTGATCAAAGTAGAACACGTAAAAGAAACAGGAGAATTTCTGATTGAAATTATGCCGCTGATGTTTATTCCGGCGGGTGTCGGGCTGATTGACAGCTGGGGAGAACTGCGACCGATTCTGCTTCCGGTCATTGTTCTGCTGCTCGTTTCTACCGTACTGGTTATGGGCGTGTCAGGACAGGTTACACAGCAGATGATGCATCATGGAAAGAAAGAGGACAAGAATGAATAACTTTTTACAGAACTCTGTATTTTTCGGAGTATTTATCAGTATTATTACCTATGAGATCGGGGTATTGATCAAGAAAAAATTAAAGATCGCTATTTTTAATCCACTGTTGATTTCCATGGCACTGATCATTATTTTTCTGCTGATTTTTCATGTGGATTATGACACATACGAAAGTGGGGCGAAATACCTTTCGTATTTCCTGACACCGGCAACGGTTGCGCTGGCGGTACCTTTGTACGAGCAGATTGAGCCTCTTAAGAAAAACTGGAAGGCGATTCTTGCAGGAATTTTTGCGGGTGCCATGACTTCTGCGCTGTGTGTGCTGGTATTGTCACTGATTTTTAAATTATCACACAAACAGTATGTCACACTGCTTCCAAAGTCCATCACAACGGCGATCGGTATGGGATTGTCCGAAGAACTGGGCGGAATTGTAACCATTACGGTTGCAGTTATCATTGTCACAGGGGTGATTGGAAATATGTTTGCCGAGAATATCTGTAAACTGTTTCACATTAGCGATCCGGTGGCAAAAGGCGTTGGAATCGGATCTGCTTCGCATGCCATGGGAACATCAAAGGCAATGGAGATGGGAGAGATTGAAGGGGCAATGAGCAGTCTGTCAATTGCAGTCTCCGGTCTGATGACGGTTGTGGTATCGCTGATCTTTTCACATATTTATTAAGGGGGAAAAAAGAGGGGTTTATGGCTTTACAATTTGTACTGGGAAGTTCGGGGAGCGGGAAAACAGAATACATCTATGAGCGTCTGGTGCGGCAGGCAGGGGAACATCCGAAGAAAAATTATCTGGTGATTGTACCGGAGCAGTTTACGATGCAGACCCAGCAGAAACTGGTGGAACTTGCACCGAATCATGCAATTATGAACATTGATGTGTTAAGTTTTAAGCGTCTGGCATACCGTGTGTTTGATGATATGGGGATGCAGGACATACAGGTTCTGGAAGAAACCGGAAAAAACCTGGTGCTGCGCAGGCTTGCACAGGAACAGGAGGAGACGCTTACCGTTCTTCGGGCAAATATGAACCGGATGGGATATATCGGGGAAGTAAAATCAATGATCTCAGAGCTGGTGCAGTACCGGATTTCACCGGAACAGCTGGTGGATCTGACGGAGGACAAAACAATCTCACCGGTACTTTCTGCAAAACTGCGCGACGTGGCAACCATGTATCGCGCTTTTTGTGATTTTATGAAAGATAGTTTTGTGACGGCGGAAGAGATATTAAATGTTCTGAAAAATCTTGTGCCGCAGTCGGAAACTTTGCGGGATGCGGTGCTGGTATTTGATGAGTTTACCGGTTTTACACCGATACAGAATGATCTCATGCGGGAATTGCTGCAGGTGACAGAGCATATTTACATTACGCTTACAATCGATGCTGCAGAAGATTTTTATCATTGCAGTGGAAATGAAGAATTATTTGCACTGTCCAAAAAAACGATTCTGTCTTTGATGAAGATGGCAGAAGAACTTCATGTGCAGGTGATGGAACCGGTGGTAATGACAGACAGTGCACACAAGCGTTTTAAGCTGGCTCCGGCACTGGCATTTATGGAACAGAATCTGTTTCGTCCCCGTCCGGCAAAATATACCAAGCCGGTAGAAGAAATCCATCTTGCCGCAGTAAAAAATCCACAGGAAGAACTGATTCTTGTGGCCAGGCAGATCAATGCGCTGATCAGACAGGGATACCGCTATCGGGAAATTGCTGTGGTGACGGGCGCAGTGGAAGCTTATCAGAGTTATATGGATCCGGTTTTTACGAAATATGAGATTCCATATTTTATGGATACGACCAAAGAAGTGTTATTCCATCCGTTCATTGAATGTATTCGTGCCGCGCTTGAAATTGTGGATACGAATTTCAGTTATGAGGCAGTCATGCGCTTTTTGCGGTGTGGATTCTGTGATATTGCGGAGGACGATCTGGACCGGCTGGACAGTTATCTGGTTGCAACCGGTATCCGCGGCAAAGCGGCGTGGAGCAGACGATGGGGGCATATGCCACGGCAGAAAACGCTTTACGATCTGGAACAGCTCGAAAAACTCCGGGAAAAAATATATGGGTATCTTGAGCCGTTTGCAGCAGTATTTGCCCGAAAAGATGCCCGTGTTTCGGATGGCATCCGGGCATTGTATCAGCTGCTGACACAGCTGGACACCCAGCATCAGTTATGGAACAGGGAACAGCAGCTTCTGGCGCAGGGAGAGGAAACCAGATCCCGGGAATATGCACAGATTTATACAATCGTGATGCAACTTCTGGAAAAATATAATCTATTACTGGGGGAGGAGCCATTGCAGATCCGGGATTTTACCGAAGTGCTGGAGGCAGGACTTTCCGCTGCAGACGTGGCTGTGATTCCACCGGGCTATGACAGTGTTACGATAGGAGATATCGAACGTACACGATTAAATCATATCAGGATTTTATTTTTTATCGGTGTGAACGACGGTATTATTCCGAAAGCGGCAAATGCCGGAGGAATTATTTCCGAATACGAAAGAGAACTTCTGGCAGAAAAAGTGGAGTTAGCACCGGGGGCAAGGGAGCAGGCATTTATTCAGCGCTTTTATCTGTACCGCAATCTTACCAAACCTTCAGAAAAATTATATGTCAGTTATGCAAAGGTTGACAGTGAGGGAAAAGCCATCCGTCCTTCTTATCTGACCGGAGTTTTGAGGAAACTGTTTCCGACACTGAAATTGCAGGAACCGGAGCATATGGAGGCGCATACAGATTTTTATACCCAAGAGGCTGCCGAAGATTATCTCGTCTTCGGACCGCACGAAGAAGCCTGGTATGCGCTTGCCCGCTGGTTCCTGCAGGAGAATGATATGCAAAAGCAGGAGAAGATCCGTAAACTTCTGCATGCGCCGTATACACGGTATGAGGGAGAGCCAATCAGCCGGGCGGTTGCACTTGCACTGTACGGAAGACATCCGTACGGAAGTATTACGCGGCTGGAACGGTTTGCTGCCTGTGCATATGCACATTTTCTGCAATACGGGTTAAAACTTACGGAGCGTGAAACCAGCACCTTTGAGAGTGTGGATATGGGAAATATCTATCATACGGCCTTAGAACGCTACAGCCGGAAGCTGGAACAATCGGAATATGACTGGTTTGTAGTGCCGGATGCCGTGCGCCGGCAGATGGCAGAGAATGCCATGCAGGAGGCAATTGCCGGGTATCCGGGTATGGCGGTCTGCGATACGGCAGAAAATGCCTATCAGAGAAAACGGATGCTTGCTATTTTTGACCAGACGGTCTGGGCATTGACCAGACAGGTGCGTGCGGGGCAGTTTGTACCGGAAAAATTTGAGGTGACATTTGACGAACTGGGGGGAAAGGAAAGTCTCGAGTACCGGTTATCGCATGATGTGACCATGCGGTTGGAAGGACGGATTGACCGTCTGGATACCTTTGAAGATGAAAATAAAATTTCGATTAAAGTAATGGACTATAAATCCGGAAATACAAAGTTCGATCTGATCCGTGTGTACCGCGGACTGCAGCTGCAGCTGGTGGTTTATATGGATGCGGCGATGGAAATGCTGCGGGGACAGCATCCGAAAAAAGAAATCCTTCCCGGGGGAATTCTCTATTATCACATTGATGATCCGGTACTCGAATCGGATACTCCATTGTCAGACGAAGAGGCCGAGCAGGCGCTGCTTTTCGCACTGCGTCCGGATGGACTGGTGAATTCCGGAGAGGAAATCTATCGTGCCATGGATCAGAATTTTGAGGGAAAATCGCAGATGATCCCCGTGGAAATCAAGAAAAACGGTGAAATTTCCACAGCGCGTTCAAAAGTGGCATCGACGGAAGAGTTTGCGGTGATTACCCGCTATGTAGAGCACGAGATCCGGCAGTGTGGAGAGGCCATCTATGCGGGAAATATTGCGGTGAATCCTTACCGGAGTGATATAGAAACCAGCTGTACCTATTGTCCTTATGGTTCGGTGTGCGGGATGGATGCAAAAATTCCGGGATATGAATACCGGAAGTTTGCATCCATGAAAAAAGAAGAAGTGCTTGACCAGATGCAGACAGAGCTTGCCAGAAACAGGGGAAAGGAGGAGCGATCAGATGAAATGGACGAAGGAACAGCAGAACGTCATTGATTTCAGAAACCGGGATATTCTCGTCTCGGCGGCAGCGGGATCGGGAAAAACAGCGGTGCTTGTGGCACGTATTATCCAAAGGATTCTCGACCCGCAGAATCCGGTTGATATCGACCGGCTTTTGGTTGTGACATTTACGAAGGCAGCGGCGGCGGAGATGCGGGAGCGTATCGGGGCTGCCATTGAGGCAGAATGTGAAAAAGATCCCAAAAACACGCATTTGCGCAGACAGTCGGCACTGATTCACAATGCCATGATCACAACGATTGACAGTTTCTGCCTTTTTGTGGTACGGAATCATTTTGAAGAGATCAGTCTGGACCCGAATTTCAGGATTGCAGATGAAGGAGAGATCCGGCTGTTGGAGCAGGACGTGCTGGAGCAGGTGTTTGAAGATAACTATGCGCGGCAGGAAAAGACGTTTCTTTCACTGATCGATGCCTATGCCGGAAAAAGAAACGACCACGGGGTGCGGGAGATGGTGGCAAAGATTTACCGGATGTCTTTGAGTAGTCCGTGGCCACTGGCGTGGATGAAAAAACTCACCGAACCGTATCAGGTGGAACATGCACAGGAACTGGTGCAGACAGAGATGCTTGAGGACATTGCGGAACATGCCAGGCTCTTGTTGTGTGACATGTGCACACAGATGACACAGGCACTGCAGTTGTGTAATGAGCCGGATGGACCGCAGGCATATGCAAAGACACTGGAAGCGGATCTGACGCAGCTGCAGCAGGCAGAAAATCTGCAGGGATATCTGCAGGTACAGACATTTTTAAATGGTCTGGTCTTTGGAAAATTGTCACCGATCCGCAAATTCTCCGGGGATGTCAAAAAAAAGGAAACGGTCATGGGGATCCGGTCGGATGTGAAAAAAGAAGTAGAAACGCTGCAGAAAAAATATTTTGCGATGGATCTGGAGACACTGCTTTTGCAGCAGACACGCTTGTGTCCGTTTCTCGAAGAGCTGGTAAGGCTGGCACTTGAATATACACAGGCAATGGAAACGGCAAAACGAAAGAAGAGAATTGTTGACTTTGCCGATATTGAGCATTTTGCTCTGCGGATTCTCGTGGACGAAAAAACAAAGCAGCCACGGCATACCGCAGAAGAATTCCGCAGACATTTTGCAGAAATCATGATTGATGAGTATCAGGACAGCAACCAGGTACAGGAAGAGATCATGCGTGCGATTTCCATGGAGCCGGAAGGCGGGCATAATCTGTTTATGGTGGGAGATGTCAAGCAGAGCATCTATCGGTTCCGGCTTGCACGCCCCGAACTTTTTATGGATAAATATGCATCTTTTTCGACGGAAGAGAGTCTGCAGCAGAGAATTGATCTGCATATGAATTTTCGAAGCCGTGCACAGGTGCTTGATTTCTGTAATGATATCTTCTACAAAATTATGAGTCCGGATCTGGGACGGGTTGCGTATGACCGGGATGCGGCATTGTATTGCGGGGCAAAAAATTATGATGAGAATGCTAAAGGATTTAAACCGGAGCTTTTGCTTTTGGATGAAAAAGACGAATTGCTATCAGAGACAAAGAATCTGACAAAAGGACAGATGGAAGCGCATATGATTGCCACGCGTATTGCGGATATGAAGCAGCACATGCAGGTGACGGATAAGGAGAGTGGACAGCTTCGGCCGCTGCGCTATTCCGATATTGTCATCCTGCTTCGAAGTTTAAAAGACTACGGAACGGATTTTGTGCAGGTCCTGCAGGGAGCGGGGATACCGGCATATGTGGAGTCTTCGACCGGATATTTTTCGGCATCGGAAGTACAGACGGTGCTGGCAATGCTGCGGATTCTGGATAATCCCTATCAGGATATTCCGATGGCGGCGGTTCTTCGGTCTCCTCTGGTGGGACTGGATGAGGAAGAGATGGCACAGATTCGTGTGGAAAATCCGGAGTGTTCGTTTGCGGAAGCTGCAATGCATGCCATGCAGGATGCCACGGAGGGCACACTTTATGACTTTTACCGGATGTATCGTAAACTGCGGGGAAAACAGGATCTGCCGATCCATGAACTGATCCAGAAGATTCTGCAGCTTAGCGGATATGGAAATTATGCGGCGGCATTGCCAGCGGGGGAGCGCCGTGCGGCAAATCTTGCAATGCTGGTGGAAAAAGCGGTTGATTACGAGAAAACAAGCTACCGGGGATTGTTTCATTTTCTGCGTTATATCGATAAGCTTCAGAAATATGAAGTGGATTTCGGGGAGGCAGATACCACAGGAGAAAATGCCAATGTTGTCCGCGTGATGACCATTCATAAGAGTAAGGGACTGGAGTTTCCGGTCGTTTTTGTGTCCGGTCTGGGAAGAAAAATGAATCAGATGGATGCCAGCGACCGGCTGGTGGTACATCCGGATTTAGGCCTTGGAATCTGTGAGATTTCCGGGCAGCCCAGAGTGAAAAAAAACAGTGTGTTCCGGTCGGAGATTGCAGACCGGATCCGCAGGGAAAATCTCGGAGAGGAACTGCGCATATTGTATGTAGCACTGACGAGGGCAAAAGAAAAACTGGTTTTGACCGGAATGATCAAAGATGCCAAAAAAACGTTTTCCGGATATACCGGAAATGTACTTCCGGGGAAGCCGGTCAGTTACCGGCAGAGGGTCCGGGCAGCCAGTTACCTGGACTGGATTCTTCCGGCCATGCTTTCTTATCCGCAGAAATATACGCTCGATGTGGTTCCACCGGAAAAAATTGTATGGGAAGAGGTGGAACAGGCGGCAGACAGCAGGGAAAATTATGAGGAACTTCTGCAGCATATCGATCATGCGAAACCGGAACTGCTTCAGCAGTATGACCAGTGGTTTTCCTATCGTTACCCATATCAGAGTGAGGCCGGCAAAAAAAGTAAATATTCGGTTTCGGAACTGAAGCATGCATCGCTTGTCTTACAGTATGACAGGTCCGAGGGAGAAGCCGTGGTGCCGGATTTTCTGCAGGAAGACCGTGAAGTGTATGTTCCGGACTTTGCAAGAGAAGAGGACAGAGAGTATCCGGCAGCTGAAAACGTAAATCAGGGTGCTATGCGGGGAACCGCGGTGCACCGGGTGATGGAATGTCTGGATTTTGCTGCGATTGCAGATATAGATACCTCTGATGCGGGAGCAGTTTCTGCATTTGTGAAACAGGAACTGGACCGGATGCTTGCAAACGGACAACTGCCGGGGGAATGGTATGCGCTTGTTATTCCGGAAATGATCGAAGCGTTTGTGGAAAGTCCGATTGCTCCCCGGATGGCAGCAGCAGCTGTGCGTGGGGATCTGTACCGGGAGAGACCGTTTGTGATGCAGCATCAGATGGAGGCATCCGGCGGGACGGTGCTGGTACAGGGAATCATAGATGTTTTCTGGATGGAAAATGATAAAATTATTTTGCTGGATTACAAAACGGACCGGGTAAAACAGGCGCAGGAACTTTTGATGCGCTATCAGACACAGCTTCAGCTGTATGCAGATGCATTAAGCCGTGTATTTTCTACGGATACAAAAAAAATGGTGGCGGAAGAAAAACTCATCTATTCGTTTCACCTGAAGGAGGTTGTCACATTATGAGTCGAATTGTACTTGCCTCTGCGTCACCGCGGAGAAAAGAGCTGCTCGAACAGATCGGACTGGAATTTGAAATTTGTCCGGCGAAGGGAGAAGAAGTCATTACTGCTGGTTCTGTGGATGGGGCAGTGTTAGAACTTTCCAGTCAGAAAGCGGAAGAAGTGGCCGCAGGAATTCTTTCCTACAATGAAATCCATCCGGAGCTGGTTACGCCGCAGGACATTCTGGTGATCGGGGCCGATACGGTGGTTGCCTGTGATGGAAATATTCTCGGGAAACCGCGGGATGAAGCGGATGCAGCCCATATGCTTTCGATGCTGTCCGGACATACCCACAGCGTATACACGGGAGTAACGCTTGTTTTTATTGATAAAAACGGCAGAACCGGGGAAACTTCATTTTATGAGAAAACAGATGTCTGCATGTATCCTTTGGATGACGCGGAAATCCGGCGCTATATTGCCGGCGGAGAGCCGATGGATAAGGCGGGAAGCTATGGAATTCAGGGACAGGCAGCTGCTTTTGTGAAGGAAATCCATGGTGATTATAACAATGTGGTGGGACTTCCGGTGGGGCGGTTATATCAGGAACTGAAAAAACTGGGAGTCATGGAGTGGAATTAAGGGATTGTCACAGAGAAATTCCTTCGTTATAATAATAGAAAGTGATTCACAGGGAGGAAAAAGGTATGAACGAATACGATGAGGAGATTTTACATTATTTTCTGGAACACCAGACACAACTTTTCCCGGAGGCGGTAGCGGAAAGTCCGGAGGAAGCAGAAGAGTTTCTGGAGGACTGCATGGCGGTTGTCTGTAAAAATATAAAAGAAGTGCGGGATTATTTTGATGACGCGGGGATGGATGTCGCCGGAATGAGTGAGGAAGAACTGTTAGAGGCAAGTGAGGTTTTTGCTATTCCTGATGGTCGTTTTCTTGTCGTAGAAGGATAAAACGGTATGAAAAAAAAGAGATGGAAACTGGCGGGGATTTTTCTTATGGCAGCGCTTACGGTACCGTCACTCGGAGGCTGTAAGGTTGGAAATACACAGATTCGCCTGTCGTCAGGGCAGCTGAGAAACCATAATGCCATTGTGCGGATCAATGATCATAAATATGATATTAGATATGCAAAACTGTATTTGTGCAATTACCGCAACCTGTATGGCAAAGCGTACGGAACGGATCTCTGGGAATCCTATGATGCGGATTTAGAACAGTATGTTAAGGATGTGACGGTTCAGGAACTGACACATATTGCATGTATGGATATTCTGGCAGAAAATCAGGACATGCATCTGAGTGAGCAGGAAAAGAAACAGGCAGCACGTGCGGCAAAAGAATATTACCAGTCACTTACGGAGGAAGAAAAAACGTTCATCGGTCTGTATGAGAGAGAGATCCGTACAGCATATGAAGAGTATGCACTGGCAGAAAAGCTGTATCATGCGCTGACACAGGGAACCGATGAGGAGATCAGTGATGATGAAGCCAGAGTGGTCCGGGTACAACAGATCTATGTAAAAGAAAAAGAAGCACTGCGTGCGGTGCAGGAAAATCTTGCAGCGGGAGATGATTTTGCCTCGGTTGCGAGTGCTTACAATCAGTCGAGGGAGTTTGAGCGCACCATTGCACGTGGAACTTATCCGGATGCGATGGAGGAGATCGTGTTTAATCTCGATGACGGAGCGTGTTCCGATGTGATTGCGGCAGATGACGGGTATTATATCATCCGCTGTCTGAACAAATTCGAAAAAGATCTGACGGAGGAAAACAAGGAAAAAATCCGTGTAAAGAAAAAAAAAGAACGATTTGAAAACGAGTACCAGACGTTTGTGAAGAATTCCACGTTTTGCTTAAATGATAATCTGTGGGACGATGTGACGTTAAAAGATGTGTCCGGCATCGGGACGGATTCTTTTTTCAGCACATATGAGAAATATTTTACAACAGGAGAAAATACAGAGACGACATGAAATGGGAATTTGATATTTTATATGCACTGCAGAAGATTCATCAGCCGGTTCTTGACCATATCATGACAGGACTCTCCACGATAGGAAATGCCGGTATTTTCTGGATTGTACTTGGCCTTGCGCTTTGTATTCCGAAGAAATACCGCAAAATTGGAATCCAGATGGTGATATCCATGGCAATTACGTTTATCATTGGAAATCTGATTCTGAAAAATCTGATCGCAAGACCAAGACCCTGCTGGCTGGATACACAGATTGCCCTGCTCATAAAAAGCCCAAAGGATTATTCCTTTCCGTCCGGGCATTCCATGAACGGATTTGCTGCATCCATCGCACTTTTATGTAATGATAAAAAGCTTGGAATTCCGGCAGTGATTTTAGCATCACTGATTGCGTTTTCCAGACTGTATCACTTTGTTCATTTTCCGACCGATGTAATGGTGGGAATTTTAATCGGTACGACCGTGGCAATTCTGGTGCATGTGGGGTATCTGAGATGGAGCCGCAGACATTTTTCGTAATTTTTAATATCTTTTAATATCTATAGAAGCAAAAAAGGGGCTGTAAAATAAGTCCCTAATATAAGAAACGCCAATTCCGGCAAAT
>OIXG01003320.1_pt1 | contig 10783 bp, 9 predicted proteins | sample 1587731 | NCBI WGS metagenome assembly OIXG01 (sample SAMEA3888908, study PRJEB22519) | human gut metagenome | biome: human gut; feature: human-associated habitat; material: faeces | place: Denmark | collected 2010
GACCTCTACCCCAACTTTGAGGTGCGCGGCCGCGAGTTCAAGAAGATCGTCAACGAGCTCAAGTGATCGCACAGGTAAACACGCCCCGCCAGCGTCAGCGCTTTTTGAACGCCTGCCGGGGGAAGCTCTGCTGCGGGGCCACCCTGCCGCTGGCGCTGCAGCTGCTGGGCAAAGCCCAGCCGGGCCGTTTTTTTGCCGGGCCGACGCTGGCGCTGGACATCGGCGGCCGCACGGCCTGGGCGGCAGGCCACGCCAACCCCGAGGAGCTGGCCAGTTTTCTGAATTTCTGCGGCTGCAGGGCCGTCATTCTGGATGAGGCCGAGTGCCCGCCCCCTGTGGGCTGGCAAAAGACGTGTGACCACACCATCTTCGGCCTTGCGGCGGGGGAACAGCTGCCCCTGCCAGCCCAGACCGAGGCGCAGAAAGCCCTCTGGGACAGCCTGACCTTTGTGGAAGATCCGGCTTCCGGCCCGGTGGCGGAAAATCTGTTCCCGGACCGGCCTGCCCGGCGGGATGATTTTTACTCGGAGCTCTGCACCAAGCGCAGCCGGGGCAAGGCGCTGGTCTGGACCTTGGAGCAGGGCGGGAACATCGTCTGCACGGTGGGAGCCTACGCCCTTTGCAACGGGCAGGCCTACATGGCCTGCGGCCAGACCGCCGAAGCTCTCCGGGGCCAGCGGGTCGGCGGGCGGCTCATCGTCCAGATGGCCAACGCCCTCTCCGCGCAGGGGGATCAGCCCGTTTTCCTCTGCAGCCCCGAGCGGGTGCATTTTTACACACAACTCGGCTTCCACCCGCTTGGCACCCTTGCGCGTTACGAAAGCCCGATTGGAAAGGATTAAAATTTTTAAACATGTCAATGCTGAACCATTTCTTTGATTATAAACCCGATGTGCTCGCCCTGGACGAAAAGGCCATGGAGCTCTGCCAGCCCTATTTCCGCCACATGGAGGAGATCCGGGATTTCAACCAGCTCAAGATGCTCAAGGCTTTTGGGGATGCCCAGATGTCTTCTACCGATATGCTTGGCACCACGGGCTATGGCCTGTGGGATTCCGGCCGCGCCAAACTCGAGCAGATCTTTGCCCAGGTGATGGGCGCGGAAGACGCCCTTGTGCGCAGCCAGTTCCAGAGCGGCACCCATACTCTGGCCGTGGCCCTGTTTGGTCTGCTGCGGGCAGGGGATACCCTGCTGGCCGCCACCGGCCGTCCCTACGATACGCTGGAGGGTGTCATTGGTCTGGATGGCAAGGGCAAGGGCACCGGCACCCTGATGGACTACGGCGTAAAGTACGACGAAGCTCCCCTCAAGCCTGATTTTACCCCGGATTATGAGCTGATTGCCCAGAAAGCCCCGGGGGCTAAGGTCTGCCACATCCAGCGTAGCCGTGGCTACCTGCAGCGCAACGCTTTTGACCTCGAGACCATCCGCAAGATCGCCGAGACGGCCCGCAGGGCAAACCCGGACATCATCATCTTTGTGGACAACTGCTACGGCGAGTTCACCCAGACGCAGGAGCCCTGCCAGGTGGGCGCGGACCTCGTGGTGGGCAGCCTCATCAAGAACCCCGGCGGCGGCATTGCCCCCACGGGCGGCTACATCGCAGGCCGGAAAGATCTGGTGGAGCTGTGCGCCTACCGTCTGAACGCCCCCGGCCTGGGCAAGGAGCTGGGCTGCACGCTGGAAACGCCCCGTGATATGTACCTGGGCTTCTACTATGCCCCCGGCGTGGTCTGCGAGGCCATCAAGACCGCCATCTATGCGCAGTGCCTGCTGGAGCTGCTGGGCAAGAACCCCATCCCGCGCTACTGCGACGACCACAACGACATCGTGACCTGCTTTGATGCCGGTACGGCGGACGCCCTTGTGGGCTTCTGCCGCGGTGTGCAGGCTGCCAGCCCGGTGGACAGCTACGCGGCCCCGGAACCCAGCCCGGAACCGGGTTACACCGATGAGGTGATCATGGCCAGCGGCAGCTTTACTCAGGGCAGCACCATTGAGCTCTCCTGCGACGGTCCCCTCCGCGCTCCCTACACCTGCTACCTGCAGGGCGGCCTGAACTTTGCCGCCAGCCGTGCCGGTGTGCTGCTGGCCGTGCAGAACGCTTACTTTAAAAACTAAGACAACCTCTCCGCCACAGCTGACGCGGACGCGCCTGAAAGGGCAAGGACGTTATTCCAAAATTGGCAGCTTCAGCGTAAAGCGGCTGCCCTTGCCCACCTCGCTTTGCAGGGTAATCTCCCCGTGGTGGAGATGAGCCAGCTCCTGCGCGATGGTCAGCCCAAGGCCGGTGGAATCGTGCTTGGTGTTGGCCGTGGTGTGAAAATAGCGGTCGAACACGGCTGCCTGATCTTCCGGCGCAATGCCGCACCCGGTGTCCTGCACCGTCACCCGAGCGGTTCCGCCCTCCCGCGCGCAGGTCACTGTGACCACACCGCCCGCAGGAGTATAGTGGATGGCGTTGGTAACGAGGTTCTGCACCACCTGCTGTAAGCGCACGTTATCGCCCCAGACGGGCAGGAAGCAGTCCGTCTCCGCCCGGAGGGTGACCCCTTTCTGGGCGGCTTCGCTCTGGCAGGCGGCGCAGACGGCGGCGGTGGCTTCGTTCAGGGCCACCCGGTCCTCATTGAGCAGCACCTGCTTCTGCTCGAGCTTGGCCGCCAGAAAAAGGTCTTCCGTCAGACTGCGGACAAAAGCCACCCGCTGCTGCAGGGCCGGCAGCAGGGCCGGCAGGGCGTCGGGAGCCTCGGCCAGGGTATCCAGCCCGTTGCTCACGGCAAACAGAGGGCTGCGCAGGTCGTGAAAGATGTTCAGCATCATGCTCTTGCGGGCTTCGGTCTCCTCGGTCAGGGCCCGGGTCCGCTCAATGACCCGGGTGTCCAGCTCCTGGGCCAGCTGCTCGGTACGGTCAAACTGCAAAGCAAAGCGGCGGCAGACGTAAGTCATGCAGCCCAGCGCAAACGGGATATCGAACACCCGGGCGCACCGCAGCAGGTAGAGCGGGTAGCACTCTACATAAAAGGGGAGAATGGGCAGCAGGGCCCACACCCGGAACCCTGTTGTGATGGCGCAGGGAAAGAGCAGCAGTCCGGCGGCTTCGTACCCGCGCAGATAGGCTGAAAGCAGCAGGCAGAGGCAGAGGCACATGCCGGCCGTCAGCGTGCCGAACCGCAGGATGGGGAAGCGGACTTGCCCCAGCAGCAGAAAGACTGCCGAGGCGGGCACCACCCATTTGGCAGGCAGAGGCAGGGCCAGCAGCGCTGCGGAGAGCAGGGCCGACGCCAGGATCGTGATGGCAAAAAACAGCCGCATGAACCGCTGGAGCAGCCCCTGAAACCCGGCAGGAAAAAAGGCTACCAGGGTGCCCCAGAAAAAGAGAGCTGCCAGATAGAGGAGAAAATAGCGCAGCTCCGGCTGCTTTTTGTAGTGGTAAAGGGCCAGGATGGCAGCGGCCAGCGTGGCAAAGACGATGAGCGCCACCAGCTGCAGATGGCTGCGGACCAGGTCGCCCAGGGGGCTTTGAATCTCTGTCCGTGAGATGCCCCCGGAAAGAACGAGAAAATGCTGATTGAGCAGGACGCCCGCCAGTGCGATGCCCAGTGCCAGCAGCACCGCCGCCGCGGCACAGAGCTGTTTTTTCCATTTCATGTTGGATTCCTCCCCCAGAAACCAGTTGAGAATTTGAACCGGATACGGTATACTGTTAATAGTATAACAAAGAATAGCCAAAAAGGGGAGAGCAAATAGGGATGATCCGCGTTTTAATGGTGGAAGATGACCCGGTGATCCGTGACACCACCCGGTATTTTCTGCAGAGCCAGCAGAATTTTGAGGTGGTGTGCGCTGAGACGGGCGGCGATGCACTGAGCCACGCCCGGGAAAAATTTGATGTCATCCTCATGGACATCCTGCTGCCGGATACCAACGGCGTGGACCTGTGCCAGCGGCTGCGCAGCTGGCACCACTGCCCCATCATCTTTACCTCCTGCCTGGACGATACCGACACGGTGGTGCGGGCGCTGGAGATGGGCGGTGACGATTTCCTCACAAAGCCCTATCATAACAAAGTGCTGCTGGCCCGCATCATGGCCAACATCCGCCGGGTGCAGATGGACGCGGCCGAGCCCAATGTCAATGGCTATCACTGCGCGGCTTTTACGCTGGACGCCAACCGCCACAGTGTGGAGCACGACGGCCAGAGCATCCACCTGGCCGATATGGAGTACCGCATCCTCTCGCTGTTTGTCCGGTACCCCAACACGTTCTTTACCGCCAACGAGCTCTACCAGAAGATCTGGGGCAAGGACAGCCTGGGGGATGTGCGCACCGTGCAGGTGCACATCCACAACCTGCGCGGCAAGATCGAGCCGGACCCCGCCAAGCCCGTTTACCTGAAAAATGTCTGGGGCAAAGGCTACATCTTCCAGCCGGAGGGCCGTGGTGCGGACTGAAAATTTAAGATTGCTTAGGGAATGAGCGCCCGCTTCTTAAGGAAACTTAAGCGGCGGGCGCTTTGTTTTGGAAAAGATAAGCAAAAAAATAACAAAACAGCCCGGCCCGTGTAAAATCAACGGGAAATCGGGCTGGGAAGCGGCAAAGAAGCTTAAAAATTCTTAAAGGACAGGGCTGGGGATTTGTGTTAAATTATTATCGAACGAAGTCGCCCTTTCCCGTCAAAGGGCAGGTAAGATGGTAAAATCACGAAGCAAGGAAAGGATCAAACCTCCATGAACAAGATTTCCCGCAAAGGCTTTCTGAAAGTCGCAGCCGCTGCTGCCATGTCTGGCGTGACCGCCGGTGCCCTGGCTGCCTGCAACGCGGCCAAGGATTCCGCTGCCGCTTCTGCCCCTGCCGGCAGCTACATCCCCGGTACCTATGAGGGCACCGCGGAGGGCATCTCTTCCACCGTCAAGGTCACCATGACGTTCTCGGACAGTGCGGTCACCGATGTGGTGGTGGATACCTCCGGTGAGACCGCTTCCTACGGTGCTGCCGCTGCCGACCAGCTCAAGGAGCAGCTGTTCTCTTCCGCCAACGGCGAGATCGACGGTGTTTCCGGTTCCACCATCACCTCCGACGCCGTGATGAAAGCGGCCAAGAGCTGCTTTGCACAGGCCAAGGGCGAAGCGACCGTCAGCTCTGTCCAGCTGCCCACCGGCGATGAGACCGACTGGCTGGGCAAGGAGCCCGACATCGACGAGGCTGCCATCACCGAGACCATCGACACCGACATCGTCATTGTCGGTGCTGGCAACGGCGGCATGTTTGCCGCTGCTTATGCGGCTGCCAACGGCCTGAACTTCCGCGTCATTGAGCAGAACAGCGCCGTGCAGGACACCCGCCACTGGTATGGTGCCATTGATTCTGCCGCTGCCAAAGAGGCGGGTGTCCCCGCTACCGATAAGGCAAAGCTGCTGAGCGAGATCTCCCGCTACGCATCCGGCAAGTGCGACCAGCGCGTCGTCAAGACCTGGATCAACGAGTCTGCCGCCATGCACGACTTCATGCGCGGCATTCTGGAGGATCAGTTCGGCTGGACCTGCGAGTTCACTTCCGGCGCGGAGGCAGCCTGGCCCGCGGAGAACGCGGAGCACAACACCGATTACCTGTATCCCGTGCAGGAGCACAACTACCGCCAGAGCGAGAGTGAGTCCGGCCTGCAGCGCAACGAAGCACTCCAGCAGTACATTGAAGAGCTGGGCTACAGCATCGACTTCAAGACCAGCCTGGCCAAGCTGGAGAAAGACGCCGATGGCCGCGTCACCGGCATCATCGCCCAGAGCACCGAGGATGACCACTTCATCCGCTACAACGCCAACAAGGGCGTTCTGCTGGCCTGCGGCGGCTTCCCCGGCAACCCCTACATGATGGAGCAGCTGGACCCGCTGGGCACCTCTGTCACCACGGCCTGCTCTTACTCTCCCTCTGATAAGGGCTATGGCATCCGTGCCGCTGTCTGGGCTGGTGCAAACCTGGATAAGGAAGCTGCTCCCATGCTGTTTGACCGCGGCATTGTGGCTCCTGGTGTGGACGCTGGCTATGTGGAGAGCGAGAACTCTTTTGGCGGCAAGGCTTTCCCCGGCGAGATCAAGCAGTATAACCCCGGCACCCAGCCGTTCCTGAAAGTGAACCGCAACGGGGAGCGCTTTGCCAACGAGAGCAGTCCCTACAATGATATCGTCTATGCTGCCGCTCACCAGCCGGGCCGTGTTTACGCTCAGATCTGCGACGCCAATATTCTGGAAGACGTAAAGCGCTTCCACACCATCGGCTGCTCCGCGCAGACCCGTAATGCAGGCGCGGAGTATATTCAGAAACAGATGGACAATGCAGAGGAGAAAGGCTGCTTCTTCAAGGCCGATACCATTGAGGAACTGGCGGATAAGCTGGGCTTCACCGGTGAGGCCAAGGACACGTTCCTGGCAACCGTGGACCGCTACAACGAGCTGTATGACCAGCAGAACGATGAGGACTTCGGCAAGCCCGCTTACCGCCTGAGCGCGATCCGCAAGGCCCCGTTCTATGGCTGCTGGCTGGGTGCCTCTCTGCTGTGCACCGAGCAGGGCATTGCCATCAACGAAAAAGGCCAGGCTTTGGATAACGACAACAAGCCCATGCCCGGCCTGTATGTCACCGGCGATATGTCCGGCAGCTTCTTTGCCAACAACTATCCCTGCCTGATGGCCGGTGTGGCCATGGGCCGCACCCTGACCTTTGCCATGAAAGCCATCAAACAGATGGCTGGCCTGGAAAAGTAAGGGCTGAACCAGACAATATCCAAAGCGCGGGGCAGGCCGTTCCCACCGTGAGCTCCGTAATAGAAAAAACAGCGCCGCAGAGTTTTGATACACTCTGCGGCGCTGTTTTTATACCCTCTATACACAAACAGATCAAACGGCCAAAGCCGGAGCTTTTCAGCACACGGCACAGTGGACGGAAATGGGCTCCAGAATTTCCGGGTGCATCCCGTCGCGGTAGTCCAGGTCGCCCTGGTCCAGGCCGCGCAGTAGCACCTCGGCAGTAGCAATGTTGGTGGCAATGGGCACACTGTGCATATCGCACAGGCGGAGCAGGTTCTGCTCGCAGGAATTGCCGGTGTCCGCCTTGAGCGGGTCGCGGAAGAAGAGCACCAGATCCACTTCATCGCAGGCGACCCGGGAAGAAATCTGCTGGATGCCGCCCAGCTTGCCGGAGAGATAACAGTGCACGGGCAGGCCGGTGGCCTGGGCCAGCATCCGCCCGGTGGTACCGGTGGCGATGACTGTGTTGCGGGAAAGAATCCCGCTGTATGCGGTACAGAATTGAAGTGCAAGTTCCTTGCGGGAATCGTGTGCAAGAATGGCAATCGTCATAGCGCTCTCTCCTTCATTCTCAGTATAGTGTTGTGGGTGGCGAATGATGCAGGGTGGCTTTTTTACAAATACACTTTTTTCCATTCGGCATAAACCTACTAGAATCATTCTCAAACTTTCCACTATTGTTTTACCGCAGAAAACAGGGCTTTGTCAAGCGCTTTGTTGTGATTTTAGCAAGAAAATAAGCAAAAGTATGACTTAATAATTGTTAAGAATGGGGAACATTTGGATACAAGTGAAAAATCCTTTCAAAACTCTTGACAAGCACTTTGCGAAATGTGTTTGTGCTGAAAAAACAGTCCATATGGATAAAACAAAAATACAGGCCCGTGCGGCTTGGACACGGGCCTGTACGAAACAGCGTGAAATGGAACAAATGAAACAGGGCGAATTTCACCGGGAATTACCGGGAACGTGAAAATTTTTTACTTCCGCCTGAATGCAAAATTTGTGTAAAATCAGCGGATCTGGCCGTTGCCGTGGATGATGTACTTGTAGCTGCACAGCTCGGCCAGCCCCATGGGGCCCCGGGCGTGGAGCTTCTGGGTGGAAATGCCCATCTCACAGCCAAGGCCAAACTCGCCGCCATCCGTAAAGCGGGTAGAGCAGTTGACATAGACCGCGGCGCTGTCCACCGCGGCGGTAAACTGAGCGGCATGGGCATTGTCCTGGGTCAGAATGGCCTCGCTGTGGCCGGTGGAGTGGGCGGCGATATGCGCAATGGCTTCCTCTACGCTGTCCACGATTTTAACGGCCAGAATGTAATCAAGGAACTCGGTGTCAAAATCCTGCGGCCCGGCGGGCACACCGATGCCGAGCAGGAGGGCGGCGGCACGCTCGTCCAGCCGGAGCTCCACGGGGTGGAGCCCTCTGGCCGCGCGGTCCGGGCCCAGCCGCTGGGCAAGTTTGGGCAGGAACTCTGCCGCGATGCCGCTGTGCACCAGGCAGACTTCCTCCGCGTTGCAGACGCTGGGGCGGCTGGCTTTGGCGTTCTCAATGATCTCCAGTGCCTTGGGCTGGTCGGCACTGTCATCCACAAAGATGTGGCAGATGCCGGTGCCGGTCTGGATGCAGGGGACCTTGGCGTTTTCCACGCAGGCCCGGATGAGCCCGGCCCCGCCCCGGGGAATGAGCAGGTCTACATAGCCCACGGCTGTCATCAGGGCGTTGGCGGAGGCGTGGGTGGTGTCCTCAATGAGAGAGACGGCGGCTTCGGGCAGGCCGTTCTCCCGCAGGCCCCGGCGCAGTGCGGTGACGATGGCGCTGGCGCTCCGCCAGGCCTCCTTGCCGCAGCGCAGGATGCAGGCGTTGCCGCTCTTGATGGCAAGGGCGGCGGCGTCACTGGTCACGTTGGGGCGGCTCTCGTAGATGATGGCAATGACGCCCATGGGCACGGCGGTCTTTTCGATCACCAGCCCGTTGGGGCGCTCCACCCGGTTCAGGACCGCGCCCACCGGGTCGGGCAGGGCGGCCACCTCTAAAATGCCCTTTGCCATGGCACCGATCCGCTCCGGCGTCAAAGCCAGGCGGTCCAGCATCACATCGCTGATCTGCCCTTTGGCGGCAGCCATGTCCTCCGCGTTGGCGGCCAGAATGGCTTCCACGCTGTCCGGGGCGCAGAGGGCGTCTGCCATCCGCTCCAGGACGCTTTGCCGGGTGCGGCTGCTGGCCAGCGCCACGGCCTGCTTGGCCGCGCGGGCAGCTTCGAGAATTTCCTGTGTCGTCATGGGTCAGCCCTCCTGTCTGTGTGCGGCAAAGCGGGTGCCTGCCGGTTTGCCCTCGGCAATGTCATAGAGCAGCTCCGGGTGCGCACCGTTGGCAATGACCATGTCGGCTCCGCTGGCGGTCACCATCCGGGCGGCGCGGAGCTTGGTGGACATGCCGCCGGTGCCCAGTGCCGAGCCGGCCCCGTCGGCCAGCGCCATCACGTCCGGGGTGATCTCTTCCACCAGCGGGATGAGCGTTGCTTCCGGGTGGGTGTGGGGGTTGGCGGTGTACAGGCCGTCGATGTCGCTCAGCAGCACCAGCAAATCGGCCTTGGCGCAGCAGCAGACGATGGCGGCCAGCGTATCGTTATCCCCAATGGAGGTGATCTCATCGGTGGCCACGGTGTCGTTCTCATTGATGATGGGCAGGGCATTCAGTTCCAGCAGGCGGGAGAGGGTGTTCTGGAAATTCTGCCGCCGCTCGGTGTGCTCAATGTCCACGCCCGTGAGCAGGATCTGGGCCACGGTGTGGCTGTAGGCCGTAAACAGGCGGTCGTAGGTGTACATCAGCTCACACTGGCCCACGGCCGCACAGGCCTGCTTGGTGGACATATCGGTGGGGCGAGCCGGGAGCGAGAGCTTGCCCACGCCCATCCCGATTGCGCCGGAGGAGACAAGAATTACTTCGTTCCCTGCGTTTTTGAGGTCGCTGAGCACCTTGCAGAGCGCTTCCATCTGGCGGATGTTCAGTCTGCCAGTCGGATGCGTGATGGTGGAGGTGCCGATTTTGATGACAATGCGCATACTGATGTTCCTTCTTCCGTATCTTGCTGAATGGAGTATAGCATATTGCAGCGCTTCTGACAAGTGCTGAATTTGAATGCAATACATGAGAATATCTCATGAAAAATTTAAAAGTGATATACCTTGACAGGCGAGGTATATCATGCTATACTAAGCGCACCGAACAGGAGGTGGCGCTGTGACCATTCGGGCAGACGTGATCCGCGGCCATACGGACGCGGTGATTCTGGCGCAGCTTTTGCGCCGCGACAGCTACGGCTATGAGATCAACAAAACCATTGAAACCTGCTCCGGCGGCGAATTTGTCCTGAAGGAGGCTACGCTCTACACCGCATTCCGGCGGCTGGAGGACGGCAGATACATTACCTCCTACTGGGGTGATGAAGCCGTCGGAGCCAGACGGAAGTATTATAAGATCACAGAAAAGGGCCGGGAATTATACCGGCAGGCGCGGGCGGAATGGGATGCAAGCGTGCGCATTCTGAACGCATTATTGGAGGGAGAAGCATGAGAGAGAAGATCAGTATCTATGTAGAAGGACTTTTTTCCGATGCTGCGCTGACCATCCGCAATGCGGAGGTGCAGCAGGAGATTTTGCAGCATGCGCTCGACCGGTACGACGATCTGATCGCTGCCGGAAAATCGGAGCAGGAAGCATATGACGAGGCCGTCGGCGGCATCGGCGACGTATCGGAGCTGTATGAGCACAAGCAGGCGGCGGAAGAACCCAAAAAGCGGGATTTTCCTGCGCCACCTACACCGGACGCGGTATCCACTGCGCCGCAGAGCGGCAGGAAGAAAAAGCTCCCCGGCTGGGCCATCGCGCTTATCTGTGTGGGTGTGGCCGCGGCGATTCTGGCGCTGAACTTTGCGGGCCAGGCAGCCTTCGGTGTGCTGCGCGCGGGAGGACGTTATAT
>OIXG01003322.1_pt1 | contig 10779 bp, 12 predicted proteins | sample 1587731 | NCBI WGS metagenome assembly OIXG01 (sample SAMEA3888908, study PRJEB22519) | human gut metagenome | biome: human gut; feature: human-associated habitat; material: faeces | place: Denmark | collected 2010
CAATAGGCGACAATGTATTTCGTCATGTCCGCCTGACACAGGCTTTTTTCCGTATAGCCTTCCTGTTTGCACAGGCTGCCGTCGGCATCCGGCTTTTCATAATCCTCGAAAATACCGGCCAGTTTCCGGAGGATGCTGTTTTCTCCCAGATCCCGGTATAATATTAATTTTGCGACTTCCTTGTACATAATTTTGCTCCTCGTCCTTTTCTGTTACCGTTTCTATACGCTAACAATTTTCATCTGCTCTGCGTCGGCTCCAAACCTGAAACACAGAGTGCTGTTATGCTGTATTATAACGCAGGGAACGATGTCTGTACAGTTGATTTTATCTATTCCAGCCTGCATTTTCCTTTGGTTTTTATCTGTCCTGTTCCTTTTTGGCTCCTTTCGGCTCGCTTGACAGTTCCATGGATTCCTTTTATAATTGGGCTAACATATGAATTTTCCGGGAGGTATCATTTTATGAAACAATGCATGGATTCAGATAATCTGCACCGCAGATTAAAAAAGATCATCGGCCAGGTTCAGGCCATTGACCGCATGATCGACGAGGATATCCCCTGTGAAGACATTCTCTCCCAGATCAACGCCGCCAAATCTGCCCTGCACAAGGCCGGTCAGGTGATTCTGGAAGGCCACATCCAGCACTGCGTCCGGGACGGCATCCAGCATGGGGACGCTGATAAGACCATCGAGAGCTTCACCAAGGCGGTGGAACGGTTCGCGAATATGAAATAGAAATGGGAAGTCCCCTTGCCGGGTGTGTGAAACACCTTGCAAGGGGACTCTGTTTTTATGACACTACGGTCTCGCACTCTTTCTTCTTATTTTTCTCCTTCTCCGTCACCACCCGGTCATACCGCCACACGGACAGTACCATTCCTGCCGCCAGCGCGGTGATGGTGATGCTGCTCCAGCCTTCGGCCAGGAAGGGAAGGTTGGAGAAATGGCTGAACTGGTAGCCCAGGTTTTCTACCAGGTAGATGACGGTCTCCAGGGTCAGGAGGAGGCCGCCGGAGAGGGCTATGGTGCGGCCCAGGCGATTACGGATACGGAAGGTCAGGAAGAGCAGGGCGGCCGGAAGGCTGACACTGAGCAGCATCAGCGCGGCGGCCGGAATGCGTCCGTAATGGAGTACCCACCAGGCAGCCCGGTAATTGCTCTGATATTTATCCGGGAGAATCTTTTCCAGCGTCGGATGCTCCAGAAACTGAAGCCGATATTCCCGGTAGGCCGCGAAGCTGGAAAATGGGCTGTCCTCCCCGGACGTCTCGCCGATGCGCTGATCCTTCCAGTGTCCGGCCCCATTTTTCCCATAATACCATTCGCCGGTGCCGTAATTCAAAAGCTCCTCTCTGCTAAGCTGTACCTCTCCAAAATTTTCCGCCCGGCTAAGAAGCTCCCGGATCAGCATGTTATTATAACTGTCATCCCAGGCCGTGGAGTTAGCCGCGTAGGCCTCCGGATGGATGCAGCGGTTCCAGAGCTCCCGCGCCTGACTTCCCGGCGCGGCCCAGAGTGTCAGGAGTACCGCAAAGCCAAAGATAGCCGCCGCGATGGCCTTTCCGGCAGACCCGCCAAACCAGCCTTTAACCGCCATGTAGAGCTCGATTCCCAGACAGGTCAGAAGCAGGCACAGCACCGGAATCCAGGAGCCGCCGGGTCGGAACCCCCGGGACAGACGTAGGGCAGCCAGATAAAAGGCCTGCGCCAGGGTAAGGAGCGCGATGGCTCGACAGCCTCCCGCCCGTCTTCGATACAACCAGACTGCCGACACCGGGACGCCAAGTCCCAGAATCAGCACCTGGAAACCGGAGCTGTACAGCCGATAAAGCGTCATATTTTCAGAGCCATAGCCTGCAAGCAGCCTCTGACAAAAGCCGCCCGCTGCCAGCACGCCGCAGAAAATTCCAATGGTTTTCACCACTGCGCCCGCATGTTTCAGCAAAAATGGATAACCCTGATACATCATCATCAGAAGGAGCCCAAGCCCCCAGATGTAACAGGTTCCATCGGAAAGGCTGTAAGCCAGATCCGACAGACTGTTCCAACTTCCCCCGAACGCCACCAGTTCACCCAATTCAATCACCAGCAAAAGCCCGATAATTCCAAGCAGCGGCCAGGGCGTCCGGATCCGATGCTGCCGGTTTAACTCCATCCCGATGACATCCGGCTCGCCCATATCCCGGATGGCCCGGCCAAGCGCCTCTTCCTCCGACAGCCCATATCCTCGGTAGTCCTCCGCCTTGTCTTCAATGTGCCCCCGCAGCTCCTCGTTAATCTCCGCATGGCAGAGCCTGCAGGCAATCTGCTCATCCACCGTCTCCAAAAATAAATCCATCTTATCCCGCAAAACCCACGCCTCCCTTCAGCACATTCCGGACGGCCCGCTCGTACTCCTGCCATTCCTGCTGCTTGGACTTCAATAACTTTCCGCCGCCCTTCGTCAGATGGTAATACTTCCGCTTCCGGCCATTTTCCGCGCACTGCTCATAGCTCTCCACCGCCCCCTGCTCCTCCAGGCTGTGAAGAATCGGGTACAGGGTTCCCTCCTTCAGGGAAAAGACCCGAGCGCTCCGCTCTTCCAGAAGCCGGATCATCTGGTAGCCGTACAGGTCGCCCTCCTCCAGAAGCTTCAGCACCAGCATGGACGTGCTGACCGCCATCATTTTCTTGTCCATGGGAAATTCCTCCTTTTCCGCTTTCTCGTTTCCAAAATAATACCTAGATTTTCTATGCTTTTATATTACATAGGAAATCTAGGTATGTCAAGGAACATTTTTCTCTTCTCATAAAAAAAGAGTGCGCATCCCCCCGGAGGTTTTTTTGCTCTATCGGAAGCATGGCTTTCGTGTTTTAATGTGGCACAGTAATTCCTGTAGAGCAAAAAAGCACCGTAAATTGTCCATCTGACAATTACACGGTGCTTCCGCTTCCTTTATTTTTTTATTCAAGCAATTTTTGAATTTTATTCCGCGTGGAACGGCTTTACATCCTTTACCGCTTCTTTTACGCTGATTTCCTTGTCGTTCTCGTCGATGTCAAGCAGATGATACCGGTCATTTCCCATCCCCAGCTCTTTCATGTAGGTGAGCTGGCGCAGGCCGTGGCGGGTCTCCATGCGCTCTATCAGGGCGTGATGATCATGCTCATTCAGGGCGTATACCAGATCTACGGAGGCCTGGTCTACGGCCAGGATGTCGGTGGAGGCTACGATGCCGATGTTCGGGGTGACTACCGGCTCTGCTGCCACTCCTTCGCAGTCGCAGGATACTGACATGTTGCGAAGAACGTTGATGTATACAATCTTATCGCCGAAATGGTCAAAGACGGATTTGGTGGATTCGGTCATGCGCTCCATGAATTCTTCTTCGGCGATGCTCCACTGGTTGTCGGATCCCTCTACGGTGTGGATCCATTTTTTTCCGATGCGGCCGTCTGCGCAGCCGATACCGATGTTCTTATTGGATCCGCCGAAGCCGCCCATGGTATGTCCTTTGAAATGGGTCAGAGCCAGGAAGGAGTCGTAGTTCGCCAGGTTTTTGCCTACGGACATTTCTTTGAACCATTTGCCGCCTTTAATCGGGAACAGAGCTGTGCCGTCCTCGTCCATGATGTCTACGGGGCAGAAGGTCCAGCCGTTGACCTTCAGGGTCTCCCGGTGCGCTTCGGTGGTGTAGCGGTCGCCTTCGTAGTAGGTGTTAGTCTCGACGATATTGCCGTTCGGGATATCGTTTTTGATGAGTGCCTCTACCCACGGACGCGGAATGATGTTCGGGCCGTGCTTTTCGCCGGTGTGCAGCTTCACTGCCACTTTGCCGGTCAGGTGGCCGCCTACTTTCTGAAATATGTTATGCAGCCCTTCTGCGGAGAGGTCTTTGGTGAAGTATACGGTGGATTCGCCGCCGGTGCGCTCCTCATAGGAAATGTAGTGATCACCGCCGGTGCCGGGTGTTTTCTGATCTGACATGTTGAAATCCTCCTTTTATAGATGCTTTTGGCAAAATAATGCTTTCGGATAAAAATAGCCTACTATGATTTTATTTTAAACCTTAAAGTAGGGTTGAAGTCAAGGATTTTTTATCTCCTGCTTACTTATTCTAAGACGGACGGAAGAGAGGGGCCGGAGAGTTGCAGTTTTTTATATTTTGTGTCTTGGCTTTATACCCCTATGGGTATAGTGTGTCGTTACAAGTCATATACCAATAAGGGTATATGTAATATGTGCTTGTATGATAAGAAAGGAGTATTAAAGTTATTATGAATGCTGTTATGGAGAAGCTGGAGGCCTTTGGGGAGCTTGGTGGTATAAACAAGGATATTACGTTTCTTGTTATCTTTGCTCTTGCTCTGATAGCGAGCCTGACGGGCTTGATACCCGGGTTACCGTTTGATCCGGCCTTCCGTCCCCCTTATTTATTAAGACTTTCTGAAGATTCTTTCTATATCCTTGACATTTTTTCATGAATATTCTATTGTACTAATTAAGTAATACAGTTTGTCTGTAACTATGTGAAAGGAGCGTGATCCCATGCCCTGGACCCTTGATGACACCCGTCCCATCTACCTACAGCTGGAAGACATCATCAAATCCAAAATCATCGCCGGCATCTATAAGCCCGGCCAAAAGCTTCCATCCGTGCGGGAACTGGCCGCCGAAGCCGCCGTCAACCCCAACACCATGCAAAAAGCTCTGACCGAGCTGGAACGCAGCGGCCTGGTCTATACTCAGCGCACCAGCGGCAGATACATCACCGAGGACACCGCCATTATGCAAAATCTGAAACACCAGCTGGCCCACGACCTGATCCATCAGTTTCTGGAAGCCATGGCTCACTTAGGATACACCAGAGAAGAAAGCATTCAGCTTCTCATCGAAGAAAGCAAGGAGGAAGTGTAAATGAACGAACTCTTAACCTGTACAGGGCTCACCAAGCAATACGGCTCCAAGGCTGCCCTGGACAACCTGAACCTGACCTTACCCCGGGGCCGCATCATCGGCCTCTTAGGACCAAACGGCAGCGGCAAGACGACCCTGATCAAGCTTATCAACGGCCTGCTCGCTCCCACCGCCGGACAGCTGTACATCAATGGAAATGAGCCCGGCCCTGACACCAAAAAAGTCGTCTCTTACCTGCCTGAACGCACGTATTTCAACAGCTGGATGAAAGTCAACGACATTCTGGACTTCTTCTGCGATTTCTACGCGGACTTCCGCCGGAACCGCGCCGAAGATATGCTCCAGCGTCTGGGCATCGACCCGACGGCCCGCCTGTCCACCATGTCCAAGGGTACCAAGGAAAAGGAGCAGCTCATCATGGTTATGAGCCGGGACGCTGACCTGTACTGCCTGGACGAGCCCATCGGCGGCGTGGATCCGGCAGCCCGGGACTATATTCTCCAGACAATCATTTCCAATTATAATGAAAATGCGTCGGTTCTGATCTCGACTCACCTCATTTCCGATATTGAAAATGTGCTGGACGACGTGATTTTCATCCAGAACGGCCACATCCGCCTGCATACTTCCGTGGATGCTATCCGGGAGCAGGAAGGGAAATCGGTGGACACTTTATTCAGGGAGGTATTCAGATGTTAGGAAAATTGATAAAATACGAATTTAAGGCAGTGAACCGGTTGATGATTCCGCTGCATCTGGGGCTCATTGCCATTACGATTTTCGGCCGCTTTTATGTTCAGCTGGCGCTGAACCGTCCGCGCTTCAACGACGGGAATGTTTGGATGACCTTTGCGGACACATCTCTGATTATTTTTTATGTCATCGCGCTGGTCGCCATCGCGCTGATTACTTCCATTTATCTGTCGATCCTGCGATTTCAAAAAAATCTGTTCACAGATGAAGGGTACCTGATGCACACGCTTCCGGTATCTGTCCATGAACAGATCTGGGGAAAGCTGATCGTGGCGACTGTCTGGATTGCCATCGATACGGTGCTTCTCATTCTTTCTATTCTGGTGATGTTTTTGAACAAGGATCTGATCTCTGCGGTCTTTGATGAGGTCCCTACTCTGTTTATCAGTTTTCGGGACAATTTCGGGGTATCTCCGGTTGCTGCAGGGCTTGTGTGGATTCCGCTTTTTGTTTTATCGGAAATGGCGAGTATCCTGATTTACTATATGTGTATTACCATTGGACATAGCTTTCATACCCATAAAATTTTGTCTTCTGTCGGTATTTTTGTGGGCGTTACGATTCTTTCTAACGTAATTGCCGGTATTCTGACCGGAATTACTGCTACTACCTATTCCACTGGGACTTCTCTGTTTTCCGGTCTGTCGTTCACGGCTCATATGTTTTCGGCCAGCTGGTCTAATACGACGGCTTTCTGGCTTAGTTCGGTTATTTCGGCTTTGATTTCGCTGATACAGGGTGGGGTTTGTTATTGGCTGACGGCCTACTTTATGAAGAATAGTTTGAATTTGGAATAATAAGACGGACGAAAAAGAGGAAAACCGGGACCCAGCCCGGGGAATCTTTCTTTCACTACGGTGTCCGCGAAGCGTCCGAACACCTCAGAAGCAAAAGCTCCGGGCCTTCTGTCGCTATCGTCCGCCTTATAAAGCCTTGATTCTCTCCAACGCCTTCACGGTATTTTCATAAGATCCAAAGGCCGTCAGCCGGAAATACCCCTCTCCGCTGGGTCCGAATCCCGATCCCGGCGTACCAACCACGCCCGCGTTCTCCAGCAGATAATCAAAGAACTCCCAGGAATTCATCTTATCCGGCGTCTTCAGCCAGATGTAAGGTGCATTTACGCCGCCGGATACGGTGTAGCCCGCATCCTGAAGGCCCCTAAGAATGGTCTTCGCATTGTTCATGTAGTAGCCCACCTGCTCCTTAAGCTGCGCCTTACCGGCCTCAGAGTAAACCGCCTCACCGGCCCGCTGTACGATATACGGCGCTCCGTTGTACTTGGTACCGTGGCGTCTCGCCCACAGTGCGTGCAGGGATACATCGCCGCATTTCAGCTCCTTCGGGATAACCGTGTAACCAAGACGCACACCGGTGAAGCCTGCGTTCTTGGAAAAGCTGTGAAGCTCAATAGCACAGGTCTTCGCGCCCTCGCACTCATAGATGCTGTGCGGCACATTTTCCTCGGAAATATAAGCCTCGTAAGCTGCGTCATAGATGATGACCGCACCTACCTTATTGGCATAATCTACCCACACCTGCAGCTGATCCTTCGTAATTGTGGAACCGGTCGGATTGTTCGGGAAGCACAGATAAATGATATCCGGCGTCTCCTTCGGAAGCTCCGGCGCGAAACCATTGTCCGCAGTACAGGGCATATAAATCACATTGCTCCACATCTCCGTCTTTGGATCATAGGTACCGGTACGTCCTGCCATGACATTGGTATCCACATACACCGGATATACCGGGTCGCACACTGCAATCTTATTATCCAGGCCGAAGATCTCCTGAATATTACCGGAATCGCACTTTGCGCCGTCGCTGACGAAGATCTCGTCCGGCTGAATATCAGCGCCTCGATCCTGATAATCATTTTTCGCAATGGCATTTCTCAGAAATTCATAGCCCAGATCCGGCGCGTAGCCATGGAAGGTTTCCGCGTGGCCCATCTCGTCCACCGCCTTGTGCAGCGCCTCAATGATGGCCGGAGCCAGAGGCTGGGTCACGTCGCCGATCCCCAGACGGATGATGGTCTTCTCCGGATGCTCCGCAGAATAAGCGGCTACTTTCTTACCGATGGTGGAAAAAAGATAGCTTCCCGGCAGTTTCAGATAATTTTCATTTACTTTATACATAATATTCACTCCTCTTTGTGCCTCCGGCACTTGAATTTCTTAACACTTCTAACGATCCTTGATGCTGGATCTCAGCTCCTCCGGATCAAATTCTCCGGTAAATGCAGTCGCCGCCGCGCCTGTCATATAAACACAGTTATCTGTCTCATCCCACTGAATTTCCAGGTCGCCGCCCAACAGATGCACGGTCACTTCCCGCTCTGCGCAGCCGTTCAGAATCGCGGCTACCGCCGTGGCGCAGGCGCCGGTTCCGCAGGCCATGGTTTCGCCGGATCCACGCTCCCAGACGCGCATTTTCAGATTTTTGCGATCCATTCGTTCCACAAATTCGGTATTCACACGATCCGGAAAACGCTCATGCTGCTCAAATTTGGGGCCGATTTCCTCTATCTTTAAATCATCCACACCGTCCATAAACACAACTGCATGGGGATTGCCCATGGAGACACAGGTCATCTCATACACCTGATTGTCCACCACGATGGGAGTTGCTACCAGCTTATCCCCTTCGCCCACCACCGGAATCTCGGACGGCTTCAGGATAGGTTCCCCCATGTTTACACGGACTTTTTTTACCTTGCCGTTCTCGACGGTCAGCTTCAGATATTTCACTGCCCCTCCGGAAATAACACTGATCTCGGTCTTGTCGGTCAGACCGTTGTCGTAGACGTATTTCGCCACACAGCGGATACCGTTGCCGCACATTTTTCCGTAGGAGCCGTCCGCATTGTACATGGCCATCTCAAAATCCGCTTCATCGGAAGACTGAATCAAAATCAGACCGTCGGACCCGATCCCCTTGTGCCGGTCGCTGACCAGCCGCGCGATCTCGCCCGGATTTTCCAGACGCTCCCTGGTGCAGTCCATGTATACATAGTCGTTGCCGATTCCATGCATCTTTGTAAATTTCATTTTCAAAATTATTTCCTCCCTAGAATTTCATCATACTCAAAACCATCTCCGCCGTCTCCACCAGGTTCGTTCCGCTGTCCATGCTGCATTTCTGAATATAGCGGTGGGCTTCCTCCTCGGTCATGCTGTTTCGCTCCATCAGGAGAGCCTTGGCTTCGTCCAGGACCTTCCGGTCCTCGTCGGAGCGCACCTTCGGCATGCTCTTACGCTTTTTCCGACGGCGTTCCGCGTTCGCCACCATCATTTCCAGCGTATTTAAAAGATCCTGAACCTTCAGCGGCATCGCCACACTCATAATACCAGATCCCACGCCTTCGCTCAAGACCCTCTGGGATGCCATCAAAAGCATTTCGAAATGGGTCGGCAGGCAGTCTGCCAGCTCCGTGTACATCATATCCGGATACTTGTACCCACAGACCAGAATCCCATCGCCAAGACCGTTGGCACTGGCCAGAGCCTGCGCCCCTGTGGTACAGACCGCCGAAACCCGGAATCCGTGACGAACCAGCAGATTGCGGATGTTCTTTGCATCTTCTATTTTTGGAAATAATACAATTACATTCGTCACACTTACACCTCCCGGAATTACGAATTACGTTATCCTGAGGTGAAAGCTAGAAACGATACAGATACTGATCGGTCTCCCACTGGGACACCTGGGCAGAGTAGCTCTCCCACTCCTGCTTTTTGGCCGCGATATAGCACTTGCAGAGTTCTTCGCCCAGAACCTGCTTTACCAGCTCATCCTGCTCCAGATCGTTCAGCGCTTCATAGAGATTCCGCGGCAGCGGCTCGATACTGAGAGCCCTACGCTCCTCATCTGTCATTTTCCGCACATCCTCATTGACCGGCTTCGGCGGCTCAATGTGATTTTTGATACCATCCAGGCCTGCTGCCAGGCAGACTGCCAGAGTCAGGTACGGATTGCAGGACGGGTCGGGACTTCGAAGCTCAATCCTGGTATTCTCCTCCCGCTGGGCCGGAATCCGGATCATCTGACTGCGGTTAATGGGCGACCAGGAGATGTAAGCCGGAGCTGTAAAGCCCGCGCCGGTCTGAGCCGGAAACAGACGTTTGTAAGAATTTACCAGCGGATTGGTAATAGCAGACAAGCCTCTGGCGTGCTTCATCAGGCCGCCGATAAACCAGTAGGCTTCCTGACTCAGACCATACTCGTCATTCTCATCCGCAAAGACATTTTTTCCGTCCTTTTTCAGGGAAATATTGGTGTGCATACTGGATCCGTTAATGCCGGCACGGGGCTTGGGCATAAAGGTGGCATGCATACCGAAGCGCTTGGCAATGGTCTTTACGGCCAGCTTGAAGGTCATGATATTATCGGCAGATAAAAGGGCCTCGTCATAGCGGAAATCGATCTCGTGCTGGGCGGAAGCCACCTCATGATAGGACGACTCCACCTCAAAGCCCATTTCCTCCAGAGTCAGGATAATGTCACGGCGGACATTTTCCCCCTGATCGATGGGGCTCATATCGAAATAGCCCGCTTTTTCATGGCTGAATACGGTGGGATTGCCGTCGTCGTCGGTGTGGAACAGGAAGAATTCGCACTCAGGTCCCACATCGAAGCGGTAACCGAGGCCTTCTGCCTCCTTCAGTACCTTCTGTAAGATATAACGTGAATCGCCCTCATAAGGCGATCCGTCCCGCTTCTGAATGTCGCAGATCAGACGGGCTACCTTGCCCTGCTGGGGCCGCCACGGGAAAATGGCCAGGGTGTCCAGATCCGGACACAGAAACATGTCCATGTCATTATCATGGAGGAAGCCCTCCACGCAGGAGCCGTCAAAAACGTACCGGTTATCCAACACCTTCTCCAGCTGGCTGGCCGTCACAGCCGCGTTTTTCAGATTGCCGAACAGATCGGTGAACTGCAGGCGGATAAACTCCACATCCTCTTCCTCTACCAGACGCATGATATCTTTCTTTGTATAGTGACTCATATGCTCTCTCCTTTTTTATGAGTGTTTCTTTTTCCCTCATTGCTTGCGAAAATAAAACGAAAGGGAAGCCCCGCACGGGACTCCCCTTTCGCAGACTTCCCCCTTGGAGAACG
>OIXG01003325.1_pt1 | contig 10767 bp, 8 predicted proteins | sample 1587731 | NCBI WGS metagenome assembly OIXG01 (sample SAMEA3888908, study PRJEB22519) | human gut metagenome | biome: human gut; feature: human-associated habitat; material: faeces | place: Denmark | collected 2010
CTGCACCGTGAGCCATGTGGAAAACGTATTCAACCATCTGTTCCATATCATCGAGACCGGTGAGGTCGGCGAACGGTATCTGCACATGGGACAGCGAAGCACAGAAAAGGAGGTGCTCTGATATGGCATATAATCATAAAGTAGAGCTGAGCAAGCCCGAGCGGTTTGTGGGCGGGCACCGTCTGTGTTCCGGCTGCGGCGCGGGCATTCTTTCCCGTGCGGTGACCCGTGCCCTGGACGAGAAGGACAAGGCTGTCATCTGCAACGCCACCGGATGTCTGGAGGTTTCTTCTTTCATGTATCCATATTCTGCATGGGAAGACAGCTATATCCACAATGCATTTGAAAATGCAGGAGCAACATTAAGTGGAGTTGAGACAGCATATAAAGCATTAAAAAAACGTGGAAAACTTCCAAAAGACGAAAACTTTAAATTCATCGCATTTGGTGGAGATGGTGGAACTTATGATATCGGATTCCAGTCCCTTTCCGGTGCGATGGAACGTGGACATGACATGGTTTATGTCTGCTATGATAATGGTGCTTACATGAATACAGGAATCCAGCGTTCTTCAGCGACGCCGATGTATGCTGATACAACGACGACACCGGCTGGGAAAGTTTCCCAGGGAAAGCCACAGACGAGAAAAGACCTCGCAGCCATTCTGGCAGCGCACAACATTCCATATGTCGGACAGACGACATTTATTGGTAATATGAAAGATTTGTATACAAAATCGGAGCGTGCGATTTACACAGAGGGAGCCGCATTTTTGAATGTAATGGCACCTTGTCCGCGTGGATGGCGTTACGATGCACCGGATATCATCGATGTTTGTAAGTCGGCTGTAGAAACTTGTTATTGGCCGCTTTTTGAAGTGATTGATGGAAAATGGATCTTGAATTATGAACCAAAGAAAAAACTTCCGATCGAAGATTTCTTAAAACGCCAGGGAAGATTTAAACATTTGTTTAAACCGGGCAATGAAGAACTGATTGTGGCATTCCAGGCAGAAGTTGACCGCCGCTGGGAAGAACTTTTGGAACGCTGCCATGCATAAAAGACAGAAATTGGAAAAAACATGGAGATGAGAAAATGACAGAAGCAGGAAAAGGAGCAGAAGAGGTACAGGATATCTTATTGAAAAATGTTGCGATGTTTCAAAAAGTATGTGACCGCATACAATTTGAAGGGGTGTCTCGCAGCGAATTTGCGATGCTTCATATGATCCATAACAAAAAGGATGAGAGAGGAAAACTGACTTTGAGTGAACTGGCTGCCTTTTTGGAAGTATCATCGCCGGCGGTTTCCAGAATGATAAAGACGCTGGAAGATAAAAAATACATTGTCAAGAGCCCAAGTGAAAAAGACCGGAGAATTTCGTATGTCTCGCTTTCGCCGGAAGGGGAGGCACTGTACGAAATGTGTGCGGAGCGGATGCGAAGAATCGGAGACCGTACGGTGGAGGCGATGGGTCGTGAAGACATGATTCAGATGCTTGGGTTATTTCAGCGTTTCTTCGAGATATTTGGAAAAGAATTGGACAAGGACACAAAGTAAACACAGGAAATGCACGTTTCTTTCAAGCATTTTTCTTATTTAATAATAAAAAGGAATCCGATTTATTTCCGGATTCCTTTTTTGGATGATGTAAAGGACTTATTTTAAGTTTAATTCGCCGCATGGAATGTATTCCATGTAATCAAAGGAAGCAAATGTATCACTGTCGCTGCCATTTGCTGTCGCATATACACCCATTGTATTTCCGACGAAACCACCGGCGATGTCTGTACACAGAATGTGAGCGGACAAACCGGAAGCAACTTCCGTAAATAAAGATTCTTCAGGTGTAGAATATACGAAACGGAGGTTTTGCTGGTCTGCTTCCAAACGAAGAATCAGATCCGGATACCGAGCATCCAGTGTCTTTTCACATACAACCGTCGATTCTCCTTTTTCTACTTTAATGATCTGAAGTGTCGTAGCATTGCCATTTGTGCCGGCAAGATACTGGTACTGATAGTCTGTACTCTGGAACAAGGCGATTCCGGCCTGCTCGTTTTCTTTTCCATCCAAATGAAGTGCTGTTTCAAAAGCAAAAGAACTGTCTTTCTGACGGATACATACGTAACTTGGACGTCCGTCGGAAGCAAGAAGATCTTTTCCACAACGGAGAGACAGAACACCGTTTTTCGAGAAATCATAGTTTTCTTCGATTGGATTTCTCAGATACATAAAGTGTTTTGGCAGTCCTTTTTGTGCAATATGATCAAAATCTTCGCAGCAGGCTTCTTTTTTGGCAAAGAATGTCGGAAGATCCGGTGCATTTACGTGATCTTCGATGATGCCTTTGCCCGGATTAATGATTGGCCATCCATTTTCCCAAGTCATCGGAGTGAGGAACGTCTCGCGGCCGAGATTGCGGTAGTAACCATCACCATAAGGTCGTGAAGCGAGAAGAACCATCCACCATTCGCCGTTTTGTGTCTCTACGATATCCGGATGTCCTACGTTAACGATCGGATAATTCCATCCGAGATGACGGTGTGTCATGATCGGATTGTAAGGACAGCCCTCAAAAGGTTCAAACAGGCTTTTGCTTCGTGCGATAGAGATCGCATGGTGATGACCGGTTCCGGCTTCGGAGATCATCAGATAATAATAACCATCTTTCTTATATATATGCGGACCTTCCGGCCATTCTACATGACGAAGTGCTCCGTGCCATGCCGGATAACTTTCGCCGGTTAATTTCATTGTGTTCAGATCAAGTTCCTGAATGTAAATTTCATTGTCGCCGAAATACCGGGAACCTTCGCGGCGAGGCTGCGTACCACAGTAGTAGCATTTGCCGTCATCATCAAAAAACAAAGAAGGGTCAATGCCGGAAGAGCCAAGCGGGTAAGGATCGGACCAGGGGCCGGCAGGATCTTTGGCGGTAACGATAAAGTTTCCTAATTCATTGCTTACATGTGTTGTGATCATGTAGAAGGTACCGTCATGGTAGCGGAGTGTCGGAGCAAAGATACCTTCGCTGACACCGGATTTGCCAAGAGGCAGCTGGCTTTCGCGCTCAAGGATGTTGCCAATCTGTTCCCAATGGATCAAATCCTTACTATGAAAGATCGGAACACCAGGGAAATAGGCAAATGTGGATGTTACTAAATAATAGTCATCATCAACTCGGCAGATCGATGGATCCGGATAGAAGCCCGGAAGAATCGGGTTGGAATATGTTACATTTTTGTTCATAACTTGTCTCCTTATTATGTCTGAATTGTAGTGAAATTCTACAAATTTATTTTAGTATAGGATAGAAATAAAGTAAATAGAAAACATAAAATTATCAAAAATTGTTCAAAAATTAGTAAAAATTCATAAAAAAAATGTTCAAAACTATAGACATGTCACAAAAATGATGATATACTTAAATACAAACTGTATGCAAAATACACAAAGAATTCCAAAATGCGTTTTGCTGCCGCAGTTTTTTTGTGCGAAACGCATAAAAAAGAGAAAGGGCGAAAGGAGATTGCAACAGCCATGTCAAAGTTGATGAAGAAAAAAGGCTTGATTAAGTTCCTGGTTGTGGTATTAATACTGGTAGCAGTAGTAGTATTTTTCCAGATTAAAGGAACTTCAACAAGCGACAACTCCGACAAGTACAAGGACGTGGATCTGACCGCAAACAGTGACTCGTATGGACGTGAAGATACATATGCAAAATATGTAACACAGCACGAAGATACGAGACCTGAGGGCGAGGAAAATACCTACGAGCTGAATGTATTAAAACCTACAAACAGCCAGGGAACTTCCATCCGTACAGATGTGGGTCCTTCCGACGACAAATCAACGGCATTGCAGATTCCGGAAAAAGGTTATGCAGAATTTAAAGTAAATGTAAAAACCGCCGGATACTACAACTTGCTAACTGATTACTATCCTACGACAGATGAGGATGACCGAGGAATTGACATCGAAACTGAAGTTCAGATTAACGGTGCCGTTCCATTTAGTGGAGCAGATGCGATTGCATTCGGCCGTGTCTATACAGACGCAGGCGAAGTGACGCAGGATAACCAGGGAAATGAAATCCGTGCCAAACAGGTACAGGATGAAAACCGTGGTTGGATCTCTACTTACTTTGAAGATTCTACCGGTTACGAAATGGAACCACTTCGTTTCTATTTGAATGCCGGAGAGAGCACAATCCGATTGACGGGTGTCAATGAAAAATTTGTGATCCGTAAATTGGCAGTGCAGAACAAGGAGACAACTCCTACATATGAAGAGTATAGCAAAAAGAATGCAAATGCTACGAATAACACGGAGCAGGGATACATTCAAAAAATTCAGGGCGAAAAGGCAGTGCGCCGTTCTTCTCCTTCTCTCTATGCTACATATGACAGAACTTCAAGTGATACGGAGTACGAAGACAAAGATGGTAAAACGGAGCAGGGTATTACCGACCGCCAGGTTCTTGATATGACCGGTGGTACTCAGTGGAAAGTTCCAAACGATTGGATCGAATGGGATATGGAAGTTCCTGAAGAAGGTGACTATGTTATCGGAATCAAGGGACGTCAGGGATATACCCGTGGATACATTGCAAACCGTTCTTTATACATCGATGGCGAAGTTCCATTTGAAGAAGTAAAAGAAATTCAGTTTACTTATAGTAATGTTTGGCAGATGGTCTGCTTACAGGATGCGGATGGAAATGCTTACAAATTCCATTTGACAAAAGGAAAGCATACGATTCGTCTGAAAAACACACTGGGTGATCTTGGTGAATATTTGTCTGAATTGTCAGACAGTGTATTCAACATGAACCAGATGTATCGTCAGATTCTCGTATTGACAGGTACAGAACCGGATGAATACCGTGACTATCAGATTGAAAAAGTATATCCGGAAGTTATCGAAGCGATGGATTTTGAATCTAAACGTCTTTACAAACTGGTAGATGAAGTTGTTGCATATACCGGAGAAAAAGGTGGAGAGATTTCTGTAGCACAGACTCTTGCCGCTCAGATGGAGAAGTTTGTAAAACGTCCGGACAAGATTCCTGGTACACTTTCAAACTTTAAAGAAAATATCAGTTCTCTCGGAACTTCTATTAACAACCTGAGTGCAGCAGCAATGGATATTGATTACATTGTGCTTGCAAATGCAAAAGAAAATATTCCGGAAGTAAACGAAACTCGTTTTGATAAAATGGCACATGAGTGCAAATTGTTTATCAATTCTTTCCGCAGTGACTCTTCTGCTCTTGGTAATGTATACGATTCCGATGATCCGGACGTATTGGATGTGTGGATCACAGCCGGACGTGACCAGAGTACTATCTTGAAAAACATGGTAGACCAGATGTTCACACCGGAGACCGGAATTAAAGTAAATGTCAAACTGATCGATGCAGCGGCATCCGCAAATACAGCGACATCCGCAAACGGTGCCGTAAATGCGATGCTCCCGGCCGTTATCTCCGGATTCGGACCTGACGTTGCACTTTGCATCTCACAGACAGAGCCTGTTAACTATGCACTTCGTAGTGCGGTTGTTGACTTGTCGCAATTTGGCAGTGAAGTGGATGATGTTCTTTCTGAATATTATCCAAGTTCGTATGAGTCTTACAAATTTAACGGTGGTCTTTACGGATTGCCTGAGACACAGAACTACAACGTATTGTTCTACCGTACAGATATTATGGAAGAACTCGGAATTGATGCGGAAAAAGATGTAAATACATGGGAAGATGTATTGAAAACACTTCCAATTTTGCAGAAGAACAGCATGTCCTTTGCAATCCCTTCTGTAGAGCGTAAGATCAATAACGTTACAAACCCTGACCTTGCAAACTATTATGCTCAGTTATATCAGCGTGGTGGTACTTTGTACGATGCTGACGCAATGGAGACAACGATTGCATCGCAGGAAGGTATCGAGGCATTTGAATTCTATACCAAACTCTTTACCAACTATAAGCTGGATAAACAGTATGATTTTAATAACCGTTTCCGTAGTGGTGAGATGCCAATCGGATGTGCGGATTATAGTAACTTTAACACGTTGGCGGTATTTGCTCCTGAGATCAAGGGTCTTTGGAACTTTGGTTTGATTCCGGGTATGAAGAAGGAAGATGGAAGTATTGACCGTTCTGTTCAGTCATGGGGTACTGCATCTATGATGCTTCGTGGTGCAGAAGAACGTGGTAAGAAAGAAATTGCCTGGCAGTTCCTTAAATGGTGGGAAAGTTCTGAAGTACAGAGCAATTACGCAAGTGAGTTGGAAGCTGTTATGGGTGCTGCTGCTCGTTATGCTACAGCAAACCGCAACACATTTGAAACTCTTTCCTGGAGCAGCGATGAGTCAGCCGCTTTGAAAGAGCAGTGGAAATCCGCATTTGGACTTCCGGAAGTTGCCGGTGGATATTACACAGCAAGACATATCACAAACGCAATTCGTAAGGTTATGAATGAGAATGAAGACCCAAGAGAGACACTTCTTGACTATGTCATCACGATCAACGATGAGCTTACAAATAAACGTGAAGAATTTGGTCTGCCAATAAAAGACACTAAGAAATAATCGAGAGAGGAGAGTATAGAATGAAGTTTCTTGGAAAGTATATGCAAATTAAGAAACGTGATATCGGGATTGCCTGGAAAAAGGCAAAGATGTCTAAAACCTGTTATCTGTTCTTGTTGCCATATTTTATTCTGTTTACAGTGTTCTATGTGTTGCCTGTATGTATGTCTGTATTTTATAGCTTTACATACTACAACGTATTGGAACCAGCGAAATTTATCGGCGTTGAAAACTATATCGATCTGCTCCTCAATGATGATGTGTTCCTGATTGCAGTTAAGAATACATTCTTATTGGCGGCGATCACTGGTCCGCTTGGATATATCATGGCATTCTTGTTTGCCTGGTTTATCAACGAACTGCCGCGTTTCGTTCGTGCATTTGCCGTTATGGTATTCTATGCACCGACGATTTCCGGTCAGGCATACCTGATTTGGTCTATCCTGTTCAGTGGAGATGCTTACGGATATGTAAACGGATTTTTATTGAAATTTGGTATTATCAACGAGCCAATCCTATGGCTGACGGATACCAAGTACATGATGAATGTAGTTATTATAGTAGTACTTTGGATGAGTCTTGGTACCGGATTCCTTTCTTTCGTAGCCGGTCTGCAGGGTATCGATGCTTCGCAGTTTGAAGCCGGATATGTGGACGGTGTAAAAAACCGTTGGCAGGAATTGTGGTACATTACCCTTCCTAATATGAAACCAATGCTTTTGTTTGGTGCCGTTATGGCGATTACACAGTCTTTTGGTGTAGCTGACGTTACCATGGCACTTTGTGGATACCCAAGTACCGATTACGCGGCACGAACCGTCGTAACTCACTTGGTCGACTATGGTACCACGCGATTTGAGATGGGTTACGCATCCGCGATAGCAACGGTATTGTTCGTAGTTATGATTTTGTGTAATAAGGCGATTCAAGCCTTGCTTAGCAAAGTTGGAACTTGATAGGAGGTATAACAACGATGAAATTAATCAAAATCAAAAGGAGAAAACCAAATCGATCCGTTGGTGGAGACATCGGAATTTACATTATGTTGATTCTGTTTGGTATATTCTTTGTTATGCCCCTTGTGTATACCATTTGTAGTGCGTTTAAACCATTGGATGAGATTTATCTTTATCCACCAAGTTTTTTTGTAAAGAACCCGACATTCAATAACTTCCAGGATATGCTGGTTGTTATGTCAAGTTCTTACGTACCTTTTACAAGATACATTTTCAATACTGTATTTACCACGTTAGTAGGTACAGTAGGACATTTGATCTTTGGATCAATGGCAGCGTATGTGTTGGCTAAATATAATTTTCCGGGAAGCAAGGGATTCTTCAATCTTTGTGTAACCGCGATCATGTTTAATGCGTATGTTCTCCAGATTCCTACCTATTTGATCATGTCAAAACTTGGATGGGTAGATACTTATGCCGCACTGATCGTACCTGCGTTTGCACTTCCTATGGGATTGTTCCTGATGAAGCAGTTCATGGAGCAGATTCCGGATGCGCTGATCGAAGCAGCAAAGATTGACGGTGCGAAAGAAGGAAGAATCTTCCTTCAGATCGTTATGCCAAACGTAAAACCGGCTTGGCTGACAGTTACAATCTTCTCAGTACAGAACCTTTGGAATATGAAAGGACAGATTTATATCTACTCTGAGGAGTTCAAAATGCTTCCCTATGCGCTGCAGCAGATCATGTCTGCCGGTGTTGCCCGTGCGGGTGTAGGTTCCGCGGCAACGATGGTAGTTATGATGGTTCCGATCATCATATTCGTAGCAGCCCAGAGTAACATTTTGGAAACAATGGCTAGTTCAGGTATTAAAGACTGATAAAGGAGGATAAAAATGAAAGTATGTAAGAAAGTAACATCCGTGTTTGCTCTTGTACTGATCTTGTCTCTCCTTATCGGTGTGACAGGAGCTAGTGCTGCAACAAGTTCAGATGGAAATCATTATACATATATTTATGACTGCTGGGGTTATGACCGCGAGTCGCCGGATGCTTATTCTGTAACACGTATCATTACGGGTTCGGATTATCAGTGCGGTAACTTCAAAGAGCCTCAGGGAATGTATGTAAATGGTACGGATCTTTACATAGCAGATACAGGAAACAATCGTATCGTAAAAATGTCTTATCTTAATGATACGATCACACAGACAGGTCTTGTGACAGAGTTTAATAACGGAGATAAGAAAGACACTTTGAGTGGCCCACAGGATGTCTTCGTAAGTGATGAAGGAGATATGTATATTGCCGATACAGGAAATAAACGTATCGTTCATTTGGACAAAGATAATAATGTCATTAAGATCATTACAAAACCGGATGATGAAACTTTTGACCAGACTACGGACTTCCTTCCACAGAAGTTAGTAGTAGATAGTTCAAAACGTATCTTTACACAGGTACAGAACGTAAATAAAGGTTTTATGGAATTTGCAAGCGACGGATCTTTTACCGGATACGTTGGAGCAAGTAAAGTAACTTATAATATTCTTCAGTATATATGGAAGATGGTTGCAAGTAAAGAGCAGAGAAGCCAGATGGAACTCTTCGTTCCAACAGAGTACAGTAACCTCTGCCTTGATTCCGAGGGATTTATCTATGCAACAATCGGTAAGACCGGTGAAGATGTTGCTCCTCAGAATTCACAGCCAATCCGTAAATTGAATGCCAAAGGAACCGATATCTTGGTTCGTAACGGATACGAAGAGCCTTATGGAGATCTTCGCTGGACCGAGTCCGGAGAAATGAAAGGTGCTTCTAAATTCGTAGACATTGCTTGTTTGGACAACGATGTATATTATGCACTTGATAATACCAGAGGTCGTGTTTTTGCTTATGACTTCCAGGGAAATATGCTGTATGCATTTGGTGGTCATGGATACAAAGCAGGATACTTCATTAATCCAATGGCAATTGAGGATCTTGGCGATACATTGCTCGTTATGGATTCTACATTAGGAACGATCACTCAGTTTACTTTGACAGAATATGGTAAATATATCAATCAGGGATTGAGTGAGTATAAAATTGGTGACTATGATGCTTCTGCTGCTACATGGCAGAAAGTATTAAAACTGAATGGTAACTATGATCAGGCGTACATTGGTATTGGTCGTTCTCTCCTCCGTCAGGAAAGTTATCAGGAAGCCATGGATTACTTTGAATTGAAACTGGATGCAACAAACTATTCCAAAGCATACAAATTGTATCGTAAGGAATGGTTCGAAAACAACATAATGATCATTTTGATTGCTCTTGCAGTATTGATCGTTGTATGCTTCGGCGTTGGATTTGTGAAGAAGGCTAGAAAGGAGGTAGAGAAAGGATGAGTATAAAACAACGTGTTTTCAATAAAGAAAGCTGGAGTGCTTATCTTGGATCACTTCGTTATGCATTACACTGTTGTGTTCGTCCTTTTGACGGCTTTTGGGATTTGACTCATGAAAAGAGAGGATCTGTAGGAGCAGCTAATACAATCGTTATTTTGGTGTTACTTACAAATCTTTTAAAACTCGGTTTTACCAGTTTTATTTTCCAACCAGTCAATTGGAATGAAGTTAACCTTCTTTTAGAGATTATGACATTTTTGCTTCCGTTTGTAGTCTATTGTGTAGCAAACTGGTGTCTGACAACTTTGTTTGAAGGAAAAGGTACATTGAAAGATATTTATATGGGAACCGCTTATGCGATGACACCATATGTATTGATTCAGCTTCCTTTGATCGTATTAAGTAACGTAGTAACAGAAGAAGAGGGTGCATTTTACACTGTGTTCAGCAACTTCTCCATGATTTGGTGTGGATTGCTGATTATCGCATCTGTAATGATGATTCATGACTTCATGCTGGGTAAAGCATTTTTATCTTTGATTTTCTCAGCGGTAGGTATGTTGATTATCGTATTTTTGCTTGTACTGTTCTTCAGTTTGATTAGTGATGGTTTCTCCTATTTCTATTCGATTTACAAAGAAACCATTTTCCGAATGTATTGATGAAAGGAGGAAATGACAGAATGAAAAACAAGTTGTATTTGCTCCTGATTACAGTTATGGCATGTTTCGCTCTTAGTGCCTGCGGTGATTCCGATGAGGGGACCAAAGAGATGAAAACTTATGAGTATGATAACAGCGGAGATGTAGTAATTGAAAATGATTCA
>OIXG01003350.1_pt1 | contig 10679 bp, 8 predicted proteins | sample 1587731 | NCBI WGS metagenome assembly OIXG01 (sample SAMEA3888908, study PRJEB22519) | human gut metagenome | biome: human gut; feature: human-associated habitat; material: faeces | place: Denmark | collected 2010
CTGATCGGCCATGACGCCGCCCGCGGCCCCCGCGATCGCTTTGATCAGTCCCATAAGTATAAGCTCCCTTCTGTTTTGTTGCAGCAGGTACTGCTTTTTATTTGCCCGAGTTTATAAATAAAGCATAACAGAGAATGAATAAAAACGCAATGCCATTTTGCCTCAGGGGCATAAATTTTTGGGTGTCGGTAGAAATAATATTTTGTTATGTCTACTTGAAAAGAGAGCTTGATTCGTGTAGAATACGGTCGAAACTGATTTTTTCGACTTCGGAGGCAGCTATGAAAAAAAGAACTCTTCTCTTCGCGCTTGTGCTTGCGCTTGCACTGAGCGGCGCCGCGCTGGCCGCGGACTACACCGATGTGCCCGCCGACTCATGGGCGCGCGAGAGCATCGACAAGGCGGCGGAGCACAGCTTGATGAACGGTGTGGGCGATGGGGCCTTCGGCTACGGCCAAAGCGTTTCGCGCGAGCAGTTTGTCACCGTTCTCGTGCGGATGTTCGGCTGGGAGAGCGTGAGCGGCGAGGATGCCGCCATTGACATCGCGGACTCGTGGGCGCGCGGCTACATCAACACCGCCGCGGCCAACGGCGTTTTTGATGCTGGCGGAAAATTCCGTCCGAAGGACGACATCACGCGCCGCGAGATGGCCGTCATGCTTGTGCGCGCGCTCGGTCTCGGCAGCCTTGCCAAAGCGGATGCGAACGCGGCGCTGCCGTTCACCGATGTGGGGGAGCAGCGCGGCTACATCGCCATCGCCTACGAGATCGGCATGACCACAGGAACGACGGAAACGACCTTTGAGCCGAACCGCACCGCCACGCGCGAGCAGGCGGCGGCGATGCTCGTGCGCATTTACGAAAAGTACAACGCTCCGACGACTTGGACGCACGCCTTCTACGCGCTCTCGTCCTACGCTCAGCTCGCCGAAGCCAAGCGCTTCGACGCGGTCAGCTTCGGCTGGAGCCACATGACCTATTCCGCCGAAAACGGCGCGAAGCTCTCGACCGTGAAGGACGACAACTCCGGCTTTTACCTCCCCGCGGGCTACGCCGAGGTGGTCCCCGCGCTGCGCGAGGCGGGCGTGGAGCTGAAGCTCTGTGTCTTTATGGCGAACGCGCCGCTGCGCGAGATGCTTGCCGACGAGGCCGCCCGTGCGGCGGCGGTCGGGGAGATCATGGCCGAGCTTTCCCGCGTGTATCCCGACCTCGGCTACAATCCGTACAGCGGCGTGACCGTCGACTTCGAGGGCCTGCGCGCAGGGGATCGGGAGAACTTCAACGCCTTTCTGACGGCGCTCTCCGAGGCGCTGCGCGCCGAGGGCAAGACGCTCTACGCCGCCGTCATGCCCGCCGTATTCAACGACGCCTACTTCGACGGCTATGATTTCAAGGCCATCGGTGCGCTCTGCGACCGCGTGATCCTCATGGCGCACGACTACGCCGCGAGCGACCTTACGGGCTTTGTGAACTCGACCTACTACCGCAACCATCCCTGCGCGCCGCTCTACAAGGTCTACTACGCCCTGCGCACTGCCGCGCGGGAGATGGACGATGCCGCAAAGCTCACGCTTGCCGTCAGCATGGATGCCCGCGCGTGGCAGACGGACGCGGACGGCAGGCTCACCGCGCCGCGATCCACCCACCCGCTCCAGACGACCGTCTATCAGCGCCTGTGCCAGAGCGACACCGTGATGGGCTGGTCCGACGCCTACCGCAGCCCGTGGTGTACCTACACCACCGAGAGCGGGCAGCATATCTTCCTTTGGTATGAGGACGCGCGCAGCACCGCCGAAAAGCTCTCCTGCGCCAAGCTGCTCGGTGCGGGCTCGGTGTCCGTGTGGCGGCTCGGCCTCATTCCAAACTACCCCGACGAGGGCCTGCACTACGATGTGATGAGCGTTTTGAAGAAGTAGAATATGGAAGCGCGAAAGCGGAGGGGCGAGACCCCTCCGCTTTTCCTATGTAAGCTACTTTGCCAGTGCCGCGTACTCCGGCGCGTCCGGTGTCGCGGGCGCGATGGCGGGGCTGGTGTCCTTCGCCCACTCGATCGCGTGTTCGCAGAACATCCGTGTGATGGTGGACGGCTGCGCCGATGCGTTCGTGGCGATGGCGATGTCGCGGTAGTAGGGCTCGTCGAGCGGCTTTCTGACGATACCGTGGCGGTTGGGGTGCAGAATGAGGTCATGCACCACGCTGATGCCCAGACCGCACTCGACCATGGATAGAATGGCGAAGTCGCTGCTGACCTCAAACTTGATGCGCGGCGACTGCCTGAGGTGCTCGAGGAAGAGATTGATCTCGTAGTCCTGCTCCTCCTTGAGGCTGATGAAATCCTCGCTCGAGAGCCGACTGACGGGGAAGCAGTCTGCGTCGCGCAGCGGGTGCGTTGGCGGCAGGATGACCGTCAGCGAGTCGCGCAGCAGGAAAGTGGTGTTGAATTCGTTCGCGCAGGGGAGCGCGAGGAAGCCGCAGTCGATCTGGCCGCGGCGCAGCCAGGTGGCGATGTGGTTATACTCGCCGTTGAAGATCTGAAAGCGGATATTCGGGTATTTTTCATGGAAGGACTTGATCATCAGCGGCATCCAGCCGGTCGCCATGCTGGTGAAAGCGCCGACGCGGATGAGACCGCTTTGCAGCCCGTGCAGCTCGCCGACGGCAAAGCTCAGCTCCTCCTGCCCCTTGACGATGGACTGGATGATGGGCAGCAGCTGCGTCCCCTCCGAGCTGATCTCGATGCCCGAGCGGTTGCGCGTGAGCAGGGGGACGCTCCAATGCTCCTCAAGGTCGGCGATCATGCGGCTCACGGCGGACTGCGTGTAGCCCAGTGCCGCGGCGGCCTGCGTGATGCTGCCCGTTTCGATTGTTTTCAGATAGGCGAGGTATTTGTGGATCATCGCGCTCATCTCCTTTTCTCTCTGTGTTCGATTATAACAAAAGTGAATAAACTGTCAAGCATTCCGTTTTGGAATGTTTAGCAGAACAAGGTTTTTCTTGTGCATCTCGCATTAAAACTATATACTGTATGTGCAGATAATTAAACACTATCGTGAAGCGGTTTGCAAGAGCACGACGGCGTTTTTGCAAACCGCAGAAAATTTTTGAGGAGGAATTTTATCATGATCCACTATTCCTGCATCGGTGCGACCGGCTATGTCTGCGGCGAAGTGCTGCGCATGATGGTCAACCATCCCGACGGTGAGCTCGTCAATGTGCTCGATACCTACGGCGCGGGCGACGCCATCTCCGTCCATCACCCCGCCCTGCGCGGCTTCTATGATCAGGTCATCATGGACCTGACCGAGGAGAATGTGCGCGAGACCGCGAAGAAGAGCGATGTCGTGATGATCCAGGTCCCCTCTGGCGATGTGGCCAAGTGGGCCGAGATCGTGCTGGCGGAGGGCTCCCGCATCATCGACATCGGCGCGGACATCCGTTTCCGCGACGTCAAGGTCTGGGAGAAGTGGTACAACGATAAGCATCCCAATCCTCAGATGACGCACGACGCGATTTACAGTATGCCTGAGATGAACCGCGAGCTGGCCAAGGGCAAGAAGCTCATCGCCAACCCCGGCTGCTATCCCACCGCCTCCACGCTCGGCCTTCAGCCCATGCTCAAGACCGGCCATGTCGTTGAGAACACCATCGTGATCGACGCCAAGAGCGGCTACACCGGCGCCGGCCGCCGTCCCGCCCTCAATAAGCTCCTCACCGAGGCGGAGAACAACTTCTGCGCTTACGCCCTCGGCGGCGGCCATCGCCACACGCCCGAGATCGAGCAGAACATCGCTTACATCACCGGCAAGGATCTGATGAAGCCCGAGACCTGGCAGTACATCAACTTCCAGCCGCATCTTCTCCCGCAGGTGCGCGGCATCGAGGTCACCATCTATGCCTCCTGCGACAAGGACTTCACCAACGAGGAAGTCTACGAGATGTACAAGGAGTTCTACAAGGATGAGCCCTTCATCAAGGTCTTCCCGTCCAATATGCCCGTGCAGACCAAGTGGACCTACGGCACCAACTTCGTCGAGATGACCCCGACCTTTGACGCCCGTACGCACCGCCTGATCGTCTCCAGCGTCATCGATAACATCGGCAAGGGCGCCGCGGGTCAGGCCATTCAGAACATGAACCTCATCATGGGCCTGCCCGAGACCACCGGCCTGATGATGCCTCCGATGTATCCGTAACAATCAAAAACCGAAAACTGAAAAAGGAGAACAACACTATGGAATACAAAGTGATCGAGGGCGGCGGCATTACCTCTCCGAAGGGCTTTACCGCGGGCGCCGTGTATGTCGGCGTGAAGAGCCGCAAGACCCAGAAGCCCGATGTGGCCGTCATCTACTCCGAGACCGAGGCCTCCTGCGCGGCGGTGTTCACCACCAACAAGTTCTGCGCCGCGCCCGTCATTCTCGACCGTGAGATCCTCAAGAACGGCAAGGCCCGCGCCATCGTCATCAACTCCGGCAACGCCAACGCCGCCACCGGCACGCAGGGCATCGAGGATGCCAAGACCGTCGAGCGCGAGGCTGAGAAGCTCCTCGGCGTCGGCGAGAACGAGGTCTTCGTCTGCTCCACCGGCGTCATCGGCCAGAAGCTGCCCGTCGAGAAAGTACTTGACGGCGTTCGTCAGATCATCCCCGCCAAGCTCGACGCCGCCAACGGCTCCGACGCGGCCTACGCCATCATGACCACCGATACCGTCCGTAAGGAGTCCGCCTACGAGCTTGAACTCTCCTCCGGCACCATCCGCATCGGCGCGATGGCCAAGGGCAGCGGCATGATCCACCCCAATATGGCCACCACCCTCGCCTATGTCACCACCGACGCCAAGTGCGACTCCGCGGATCTGCAGAAGATGCTGCACGCCGCCATCGACAAGAGCTTCAATATGTGCACCGTCGACGGCGATACCTCCACCAACGACACCATGATCCTGCTCGCCAACGGCGCCTCCGGCGTCGAGGTCAAGACTGAGGAAGATAAGGCTGCCCTCGCAGGCCTCATCGAGCACATCTGCGTCGACATGGCGCGCCGCATCGCCTCCGACGGCGAGGGCGCCAGCCACCTGATCATCGTTGAGTCCTACGGCCTGCCCACCGAGCATGATGCCCGTCTGGTCGCCAAGGCCATCGCTGGCTCCACCCTGTTCAAGGCCGCCGTGTTCGGCCGCGACGCGAACTGGGGCCGCATCATGGCCGCCGCCGGCTACTCCGGCGCGGATGTCGATCCCACCAAGGCGGACTGCATCATCAAGAGCAGCGCCGGCGAGGTGCAGGTGATGAAGGACGGCTTCGGCACCGACTTCAGCGAGGAGCTGGCCAAGGCTGTGCTCACCGAGCATGACATCACCGTCGTCGTCGACTTCCACAGCGGCAACGGCACGGCGGTCGCCTACGGCTGCGACCTCACCTACGAGTATGTCAAGATCAACGGCGACTACCGCACCTAAGGAGGATCGGCCATGAGCGATGTTGCGAAGAAGGTAGAGACTTTGATGGAGGCCATGCCTTATCTGAGTAAATATCAGGGCAAGGTCATCGTCATCAAGTACGGCGGCAACGCCATGATCAACGAGGAGCTCAAGGACGCTGTGCTTCACGATGTTGTGATGCTCAAGCTGCTTGGCCTCAAGCCTGTGCTCAGCCACGGCGGCGGCCCCGGCATCAATGCGATGCTCGAAAAGCTCAGCATTCCCGTGCAGTTCATCAACGGCCTGCGCTACACCTCCGAGGACATCATGCGCGTGGTCGAGATGGTCCTCGTCGGTCAGGTCAACACCGAGCTGGTCGGCAAGATCAACAAGATCGGCGGCAGGGCGGTCGGTCTCTCCGGCGTGAGCGGCGACATCTATCACTGCCACAAGCGCAGCGAGGAGCTGGGCTTTGTCGGTGATGTCGACTATGTCAACGCCGACGCCATCAACGCCATGCTCGACGCGGGCTTCATCCCCGTCATCGCCCCCGTCGGCACCGACGGACAGGGCAACACCTACAACATCAACGGCGACACCGCCGCGGGCAAGCTCGCCTCCGCCCTCGGCGCGGAAAAGCTCGTCATCCTTACGGATATCGAGGGCCTGTGCAACGACATCAAGGTGCGCGACGTCATCAGCTATCTGAATGTCGAGGATGTCAAGCCCCTCAAGGATAAGGGCACCATCGCCGGCGGCATGATCCCCAAGGTGGACTGCTGCGTCGAGGCCATCGAGGAGGGCGTTACCAGCGTCCACATCATCGACGGCCGCAAGCCCCACTCCATCCTCTACGAGGCCTTCACCAGTGAGGGCACCGGCACCACGATCGGCACCGAAGGGCCGAGCGTAGGCATTAAATGGTAACACACCGAATATTTTTAATTACAGGAGGATTACTAACATGATCGAAAAGTTCAAGACCAATGCGGAAGTCATCGAAAACGGTGACAAGTACCTCTATGGCAACCATGTTCGTATGCCCATCTCCATGGAGCGCGGCGAGGGCGTCTATGTCTTCGACAAGGACGGCAACAAGTATCTCGACTTCGTCGGCGGCATCGCCGTCAACGGCCTCGGCCACTGCCATCCCGCCATCGTCAAGTGCCTGCAGGAGCGCGCGGAGACCATCCTCCACTGCTCCAACTACTTCTACAATGAGCCCGCCGTGCAGACCGCGAAGCTGATCGTCGAGAACAGCTGCTTTGAGAAGGTGCTCTTCGCCAACTCCGGCGCCGAGGCCAACGAGGGTCAGATCAAGCTCGCCCGCAAGTACGCCAAGGATCACGGCCATCCCGAGCGTTTCGTCGTCATCACGATGAAGAACTCCTTCCACGGCCGTACCCTCGCCACCTGTACCGCCACCGGCCAGTATGCCGTGCATCGCTACTTCGAGCCCCTGCCCTCCGGCTTCCGTTATGCCGAGTTCAACAACCTCCAGTCCGTCAAGGACATCATGGATGAGTATGTCTGCGCGATCCTGACCGAGCCCGTTCAGGGCGAGGGCGGCGTCCGTCCCGCTTCTCAGGAGTTCCTGCAGGGCCTGCGTGACCTGTGCGACGAGAAGGGCATCCTCCTCATGTTCGACGAGGTCCAGGTCGGCTCCGGCCGTACCGGCAAGCTCTTCGCACATCAGAATTACGGCGTTGAGCCCGATACCTGCTCCATGGCCAAGGCTCTCGGCTCCGGCGTGCCCATCGGCGCTGTCTGCGCCCGCGGCGAGGCTGCCAAGACCCTCACCCCCGGCACCCACGGCTCCACCTTCGCCGGCGGTCCTCTCGCCTGCGCGCTCGCTGCCACCACGCTCGACGTGATGATCAACGATGGTGTGATCGAGAACGCCCGCGTCATGGGTGAGTATTTCCGCGATCAGATGCACAAGGTCATCGAGAAGAACCACCCCAAGGCGGTCAACGAGATCCGCGGCCTCGGCATGATCAACGGCATCCAGCTCAACCATCCCAGCGGCCAGCCCGTGGTTGACCTCTGCTTCCAGGACAACAAGGTGCTCATCAACAACACCAACGGCAATGTCCTGCGCTTTGTCCCGCCGCTGATCACCGGCAAGGAAGAGATCGACCTGTGCATCAAGGCCGTCGACGAGGCCATGACCAAGCTCGGCTGGTAAGAGAAAACAGCGTCCTGACCAAGCCAAACGGTCAAACTTTGTGATATCCGGCAAGCGCGCGGCTCTTGCCACCGTGTATGGAATATGCTACAATAAATGCATATTTAATCGGTACGCCGCGCGCTTCCCGTATCAGCAACACATGTGATTTCCCCGTCCCTCCGTTCGCGGGGGGGCGAGGGGGGACGGGGAAAACGCAGCAAACCGATTCAGCAGCAGACCAGGGAGGGAAAAATCACCGAATAAAGGGGGAGTATCGTCAAGATCATATCTCCCGCCGACGGTTTCATTTGCCGTTTCGCGGGCGCAAGACCCACGCAAATACCGTAAAACAGTGTTCACCATCTACGAAGCTGCGCGGACGGGAGCGTTCCCGCCCTATGCGCACCATGTATTTAGAGAAAGGTTGGTACAATCAAGTGAGTGAAGAAAAGAAAGTTAGGACCCCGCGTATGCCCAAAGTGTGGGAGGCTCTGGTCACCATGCTGATCTTGGTCGGCGCATTGGCGCTCGGCATCGTCAAGTATGAAACAGACCCGCATGTCCCCATGTTCATCGGCGTTATGGGCGCCGCGCTGATGGCGCTCTACCTCGGCTACAAGTGGGAGGCCATCGAAAAGTCCATGATGGACGGTATTTATAAAGCCCTCCAGTCTGTCTGTATCCTCGTCATCGTCGGTATCCTCATCGGCGTTTGGATCAACGCCGGTGTCGTTCCCACGATGATCTTCTATGGCTTGAAGGTTCTCAAGCCCGCGATCTTCTTCATTGCGTCTGTTCTCATCTGCTCCATCACCTCTCTTGCCACCGGTACCTCCTGGGGCACGATGGGTACGATGGGTGTCGCTCTGATGGGCATTGGCTTCGGTCTCGGCATGAGCCCCGGCATGACCGCCGGCGCGGTCCTCTCCGGTGCCTACTTCGGCGACAAGATGTCCCCGCTGTCCGATACCACGAACCTTGCGCCCGCTATGGCCGGTACGGACGTTATGACCCACGTGAAGGCCATGATCCTGCCCACCGGCATCACCTACGGCATCACCCTCGTTGCCTTCGGCATCCTCGGCGCTATGCAGTATCACGGCGGCGAAGCCGACATGAGCCGCGTGACGGAGTTCTCCGGCGCGCTCGAGGCTGTGTTCAATATCAACCCTGCGCTGCTCCTGCCTCCGGTCATCGTCATCGTGGCGGTCGCCATGAAGATGCCCGCCATCCCCGGCATCACGCTCGGCATTATTTCCGGTGCGATCATGGGCATGATCTTCCAGCCCGAGTGCAACATGGGTACAGTGTTTGATTTCGGCATGAACGGCTACTACTTCAGCGACGAAGTGCTTGCCATGTTCGAGGAGACCCTCTCTCCCGAGACCAGCTACACCATGACCCGTCTGCTTGAAAGCGGCGGTATCCTCGGCATGATGTCCTCCGTCGCCATGACGATCATCGCCATGATGTTCGGCGGCATTATGGAGGACACCCACCAGCTCGAGGTCATCGTCAACAGCCTCAAGAAGCTGGCGAAGGGACCGGCAGGCCTTGTGCTTCTCACTGAGTGCACCTGCGTTCTCTCCAACGCCGTCATGCCCGAGCAGTACATCTCCATCGTCGTTCCCGGCCGTATGTATGCCGAGGAATACAGAGAGAAGGGTCTGCACCCGGCTCTCCTCTCCGGTACGCTGGAAAGCGCCGGTACCGTTACCTCCGCGCTCATCCCGTGGAACACCTGCGGTGTGTTCATCTCCAGCACCCTCGACATTCAGGCTTGGGGCGCCGGCGGCTATGGCCCGTGGGCTCTGTTCAACTGGCTGATGCCGCTCATCAACTGGCTGTGCGCCCTCATCGGCTGGACGGTCAAGGATCTTGCCGGCAAGCCCTTCAAGAAGGCCAGGGCGAAGGTCGAACAGTAAAAAAGAAAGGCGTCTCCATGAACGGAAGAAAATTACCGTATCCGCTTTTAGAGATCGACCTTGACAAATTAAGACACAATCTGGCAGCGCTCAATGAGCGCTGCCAGAGCGTTTCTGTCGAGGTTGCAGGCGTGGTCAAGGGCTTTACCGCCTTGCCGGAGGCCGCCGGGGTCTATACGGAATGCGGCGTGCAGAGCCTTGCCTCGTCCCGTCTCAGTCAGCTGCGCGCCCTGCGCGGCGCGGGCGTTGCCTGCGAGCGCGTTCTCATCCGCATCCCCATGCTCTCCGAGCTTCCGGAGGTCGCGGAGGTCGCGGACATGAGTCTCCAGAGCGAGCTTGAAACGCTCCGCGCCCTCAACGCGGTCTGCGCGAAGCGCGGAACGCGCCACAGGGTGATCCTGATGGCTGACCTCGGCGATCTGCGCGAGGGCTTCTGGAGCCGCGAGGAACTGGTCGACGCCGCGCTTGAGGTCGAGTATAAGCTCGACCATCTGGAGCTGGCGGGCGTCGGCACGAATCTCGGCTGCTACGGCTCGGTCGCCGCCACGCCGGAGAAGCTGCGCGAGCTGGTCTCCGCCGCCGAGGCGGTGGAGTGCGCCATCGGGCGCGAGCTGCAATATATCTCCGGCGGCGCGTCCAGCTCGGTGCACATGCTGCTCAACGGCACACTGCCCGCGCGCGTCAACCATCTGCGCATCGGCGAATTCGCCCTGCTCGGCGGCATCTACGGCTGCTATCCCGACTTTCTGCGCCGCGATGTGTTCACCCTGCGGCTGGAGGTCGTGGAGTGCCGTGCGAAACCCAGCTATCCGGTCGGCGAGCTGACCGTGGACGCCTTCGGCAAAAAGCGCGAGTACACCGACCGCGGTGTCCGCCGCCGCGCGCTCTGCGCGGCGGGCCGCGTCGATTACGGTGACCCTGCCGATCTCACGCCTCGCATGGCGGGTGTGGAGGTCCTCGGCGCGTCCTCCGACCACACCATCCTCGACGTGGAGGACGCCGCCGTCCCCGTCCGGCTCGGCGACGTGCTGGACTTCGGCGTGAGCTACGGCTCGCTCGTCTACCTCACCAACACGCCAGAGATTCGCGTGGCCTGCCGCGGGGGAGGTCTGGAGTAGTACACTTTAAGTGCAGTCGCAAAATCCCCAAAAATCTGTTAAACTGA
>OIXG01003352.1_pt1 | contig 10676 bp, 8 predicted proteins | sample 1587731 | NCBI WGS metagenome assembly OIXG01 (sample SAMEA3888908, study PRJEB22519) | human gut metagenome | biome: human gut; feature: human-associated habitat; material: faeces | place: Denmark | collected 2010
CCGGATTTTTTAGCTTTATCATTAATAGCGAAAAGAAGAGGAATGATTTCATCATTTTTCTTTCCCTGGGATAAAGTCTTGAATTCGTTGAGAAGAAGCTGCTTTCTAAAATCTAATTCTGACATAAAATCCTCCAAATATTAAAGATTAAGATTGTTTAACTGTTCTGTATAAGCTTCATACATTTTTTGCTGGGCAGGATTAAGAAAACTATTACTGCCATTCTGATCACGATTTAAAATGTTGAACAAATCGGACATTTTATTATAGTTCTTAAAATTACTCAGAATATTCCGGAGATTGTCTGGACAGTAAGTAAGAATAACATTCATGATATTTTCATCTGAAAGTATATCCTGTATTGGACTGTTTAATGAAAGGTGGGGCTTTGCAGAACATGCCGCAATACGAAGGCTTTCAGGGCGGCTGTAATAGTTCATTGTACATGAAAATTCATATGCACGGAGCAGAGGACTAAGTGTCTGCTGGGTATTAAATTCCATAAAAGGAAGAATTGCTTTGGCAAGCTGTATGAATTGTGGCAGTGTCTGCATATCAAATTCTGTTATGGGAAGTTCTTTCATGTGAACTCTCGGCGGAATATTTTATTCTATATATATTAGGTTATATGTCTTAATTATGCCTGTAAGTCTTAGCATTTAATAAATAAGCCCGTATAATATATAAAAAAGGAATTATGATATGGTAATTAATATGGATGTTCAGGACAATGGCAATATACTTGTTGAAGAAGAGAATACCATATATGAAATAGATGGAAAATGTATGATGGAACATAATAATAATTAATATATAAGGGCTGCCGTTTAAGGCAGCCCCATATTAAATAATTACTGGCATCCACATCCACTGTTGCATCCGCATCCGTTGTTGCATCCGCAACCAAAGCCATTGAGGAAGTTAGTTCCATTGCCACATCCACAGCAGAAGAAGAGGAGAATTATAATCCAGAAGGAATTGCAACCATTTCCACAACCATTGTTGCATCCATATCCGTTATTTCCGTCAAAGAGGAGAAGGAGAATGATAATCCATACAATAGAATTGCAGTTATCTCCACATCCGCCGCATCCTCCGCAGTTTGTTGCTGCTAAATCACTCATGTAAAAGTCCTCCAAAATTAATCTACAATACAATATTATGGCTTACAGCATGACCCTGTTACACAGTATATGAAATTTTTATTGCAATCTTTAGGGAATTATTATATTCTAAATACGGTGCGTTTAAATGGAAAAGCACTATAAATATTAGCAAAGAGTGGGATGAATATTATGAAAGTATCGGTTATTATACCGTCACTGAATCCTGATAATAAGCTTGTAGCTGTAGTTGATGCTTTACTTGAAGAAGGCTTTAAGGACATCATTATTGTTAATGATGGAAGTGATGAGGAACATATGGCTCCTTTTAAAGAAGTAGCAGCACATAGTGAATGTACAATTCTTACACATGAAGTTAACAAGGGAAAAGGAAGAGGCTTGAAGACTGCATTTGAATTCTGCCTTGAGAATAGAAAAGATATTGATGGAGTTGTGACAGTAGATGGTGATAATCAGCATCGTGCCAAAGATATTAAGAAATGCAGTGAAACAATGGTCAGTACAGGTAATGTCGTTTTAGGCGTAAGGGATTTTACTGGTGATGATGTACCGGCAAGAAGTAAATTTGGTAATAATATGACTAGTGGAGTGTTTAAGGTGCTTTGCAGATTGAATATTTCGGACACCCAGACCGGCTTAAGAGCAATACCTTACAAGTACCTTGAGACATTTGACAAGGTAGAAGGCGAACGATTTGAGTATGAGACTAATATGCTACTTGCTTTCAAAAAGTATAATATTGGATTTCAGGAAGAATCGATAGAAACTGTGTACATAGAAGATAATTCATCATCACATTTTAATCCTGTCAAAGATTCAATTAAGATATACAAAGTGATATTTAAATATTTATTTAAAAGCACAGGCATGAAATATGTAGGAAGCTCTATTGCTTCGTGGGCTATAGATAATATAATATTTAATGTGCTTGAATTTGTGCTTATAGGGCTTACAGTCAGCTTAAGAATATTCATAAGTACAGCAGCGGCAAGAGTGCTTTCATCAGTTTTCAATTTCTCGCTTAACAGAAATGCAGTATTTAAATCACAGTCCGGGCTTAAACAGACGGTGGTAAGATATTACATTTTATGGTTCTGTCAGCTTGCTTGTTCTTATGCTTTGGTGTATATTGCTACAAAGCTACTGGCATTAAGCATTGTGCTTTCAGGAATTGCCAAGATAATAATTGATCTTGCATTGTTCTTTGTAAGTTATCAGATTCAGAAAAGATGGGTTTTTAAGTAACGGTTTAGGAGGAAGTTATAGTGGCAAAAAGAAAGAATAATATTGACGATATAGATATCGTTGATGATTTTGAACTTGAAGATATTGATGATTTTGATCCATTTGACGTTTTAGATGACAGCTATGAAGATAAAAAGTCGTATGGTAACGATAAGCCACGAGGTGGCAACGCATCTAATAAAAGAAATAAAAATAAAAAGAAGAATCCAGTTCTTGTATGGGCAGGAAGAGTCGGTGCGACACTTTTGTCAACTATTCTTATTCTGGTGATATTTCTGTATGCTGTTATGGCAATGCTTGTGTATGGACCGTCTAAGACAGCAAAGATTCAGTTTGTACTTTCTGTACAGGAGACAAGTGCAATAGGATTTCTTGCTAACTGGTTCTGCTCTCAGGATGAGATAGACCAGATTAAGGCCAATAACGCAATTAAAGATACAGATGAGATAACAGATGCGGGACTTGTAAATATTGATACAGCAGCCCAGGATCCGGAAACTCCTGATATTGAGATTGTAGATGTAAAGGGTGCTACATATTCTGGAAAACTCATGATTGTAAAAGATCCAAGTAGATTATTTGTGGGAACAGTTCCTGAATTTACCAATGGAAATGGAATGGTTGTTGCAGATATTGCAAAGAGATATGATGCAATCGGAGGAGTTAATGGCGGAGAATTTGTTGATGGAGAAACAACTTATACAGCAATGCCGATTGGCCTTGTAATGAAAGACGGAGAGATTCTTAATGATAATGGTGGAACATCTCATGTTACCGGAATTACATTTGATAATAAGCTTGTTCTTGGTAATATGAATGCTGCAAAGGCAAAGGAACTTAATATAAGAGACTGCGTAAGCATAAGCAATCATATTGGTCCATTTCTTATTGTTAATGGAGAGGCTCAGGATATTGTTGGTATTGCAGGGGGAACTAATCCAAGAACTGCCATAGGACAGACAGCAGATGGAAAGATTCTTCTTCTTGCAGTAGATGGAAGACAGCCTAACAGTATAGGTGCTACATTTTCAGACCTACAGGATATTATGGCACAGTATGGAGCTGTAAATGCATCTACAATGGATGGTGGAACATCAACACAGATGTATTATGATGGTGAAGTAATAAATGTACCATATTCACCAACAGGTCCAAGAAGCTGTCCGACAGCATTTTTAATTAAGTAAGGAGGAGAAAAGTAGTATGCCACGAAATAATAAAAAAAAAAAGAAGCTTTTAAAAAATTCTTATGTATATACTGCGGGATTCTTCTTCTGGCAGGTGTGATTACATTAATTATGCTTCATAGTCTTTTAAAAGATTATGAAGAGGGAATGCCATCAGGAACAATGGATAAGATTGTGAATCAGTTTACTCCTGATGGGATTGGAAAGCTTTTATCAGATAATGACGTGAAAGTAAATGAGTTTGAAACGAATGATACGATAGCAGCATATTTTACAGATAGGTTAAATGACGGTACAGTATCATATAAGAAAAAGGCTGGTGAATATTCTGAAAAAACTCCTGTGTATGTAGTATATGCAGGTGATACGCCGATAGCAAAGGTTGAACTTGAATCGGCAGGAAAGAATGCACATAAATTTAATAAATGGACTCTTGGAACTATTTCTTTTGGAGATTTTACAAAGAACCTTGCAGAAGTTAAAATAACAGCTCCAACAGGTGCTGATGTTTATATTAATGGAGTACAGGTTACTGATACATACAAGACAGAGTCAGAAGTTAAGTTTGCACCTTGTCTGCATGTATCAGATTATGTTACGGTACCAACTAATGATGTGTATGATGTAGGACAGCTTATAGCAAAGCCTGATATAACAGCAAAGCTTAATGGTAAAGATCTGACAGTTGATTATGACAAGAAGACAGGATATACAATTTACTATCCATCGGATGATGAATTGTATAAAAGTATGGAATCAAGGATATATACAATAGCGGAACAGTATGGAGCTTATATTATCAACAGGGGAAGTCTTTCTAAGCTTTCAAGCTATATGGTTGGTACTGCAGCTGAGTATGTCAGTGATATTCCTGCTATATGGGCGTACCTTTGGGGTAAGTCATATACTTATCAGTTCAACAATGAATCTATTACTAATTTCAGAAAGTATTCAGACAAATGTTTCTCATGTGATGTTTATTATGACCTTTATGTTGATTACAAGACAGGTAATACAACATATAAAACATCGCTTACATATACATTTGTAAAACAGAATGGTACATGGATGCTGGCTGATTTCTTAATTAATTAATATAAAAATATAAGCCGTTCTAATCGTATGTGGTTGGAACGGCTTTTTTAACAAAAAATTTATGGATTTTATTGTATATAAGATGTAAAATCTAATTCGAAAACAATTATTACATAAGATTTGGAGATGAATATGTCGGAGTCTAATAAACGTAATTTTATAGTTCATGGAAGTATTCTTGCAATTGCAGGTATTCTTGTCAGGATAATAGGCATGCTTTACAGAATTCCTGTAGTTAACATTATAGGAAGTGAAGGCAATGGTATATATGGAGCTGCTTTTAACATATATAATATAATGCTTGTGTTGTCTTCGTACGGACTGCCAATGGCTGTATCAAAGCTTGTGTCAGCAAGATTTACAAAGAAAAGATATAAAAGTGCTGCTAAAGTATTAAGATGTTCTTTAATGGTTGCAGTGTGTACAGGAGGTATCGCAGCACTTCTTGTATTTTTTGGCGCTTCATTTATAGAGAATGTTATATATGGAGGAGGACTTCCGGGACTTGCGGTTCCATTAAGGATTCTTGCACCGACAATATTCCTTGTTGCAATTCTTGGGGTTATAAGAGGATTCTTTCAGGGACAGAGTACAATGATTCCAACTGCGGTATCGCAGATACTTGAACAGATTGTTAATGCGATTGTTAGTATTGCAGCAGGATATGGAATGATGAAAGCATTTGCTTCATCACCTGATGTGGCTGCATATGGAGCGGCAGGAAGTACGCTTGGTACTGCGATGGGAGCACTTACGGCTGTTTTATTCATGGGATTTTTGTATGCGGTATATACACCGACATTTAACAGACTGAAAAGAAAAGACAGACATACAGAGAACCAGAGCACAGGGCAGATTTGTAAGATAATCATATATACAATGATACCAATTATACTTGGACAGACATTTTATCAGATAAGTGCTTTGATAGACGATGTAATGTTTAGCAATATAATGGTTGGAAGAGATATTACTAAGAGCATATCTATGGATCTTGGTAATTTCAGTTCAAGCTACAGCCTGCTTATAGGAATTCCACAGGGGGTTGCATCTGCAATGTCTGCTTCGATGCTGCCTAGCGTTGTTGCATCATTTACAGACAGGGATTATGATTCTATATATGATAAGATTACTAAGACATTAAAGACTAACATGTTTATTGCTGTTCCATCATTTGTAGGGCTGTTTGTTATAGGTCAGCCTATAATAAAGCTGTTATTTTCCCGCTATAACAGCGCTCAGGGTGGAATGATGTTAAAAATAGGTGCGATTGCGGTAGTATTCTATACACTCTCTACAGTTACAAGTACAGCACTGCAGGGAATTGACCGTGTAAATGTACCAATGATTCATTCATCTATATCACTTGCTGTTCATATTGTGCTGGTATTCGTGCTTCTTAAGTTCTCGGCACTAGGAATATATGCAGTGGTTATAGGTAATGCAACATTTCCAATATTAATATTTATACTTAATCTAAGAACCTTATATCAGGAGATTGATTATACGATGCCGTATATAAGTGTATTTGCAAAACCAGGTATATCGGCACTTATAATGGGCGTGTTCACATGGCTTTCATATAAGGGAATGTATACACTTACATCATCTAATGTTCTGGCACTGGTAATAGCCTTTATGGTTGCATTAATAACATATTTTGGTCCTTACTATGCTTTAACTAAGATGAGAGTATTTGAATAAAGCAGGAATGTGATTCCTGACTGGAAAGGAATAATATGCTTTGTGAGAATTGTCATCAGAATGAAGCTTCAATTCATTATACAGAAATAATTAACGGAGTTAAGAAGGAACACCATATATGCATGGATTGTGCAAGAAGGCTTAATTTTGCAGGAATGTCAGACAGTTCAGATGCGGAGTTTCCATTTGTAAGGCTTCTGACGGGTCTGCTGGCTGGTAATTCAGCCCAGGTGGAAGACGGACCTATGATGCATATCAGATGCCCAGGCTGTGGAATGACATTTGATGAATTTACTATGGTTGGTAAATTTGGTTGTGCTGAGTGCTATGGGGTATTCGGACCTCTTATTGAGGATAATATGAAAAGACTGCATGGAGATTCAGTTCATAGGGGAAAGATATATAAGAAATACTCAGGGCTGTCTGATGAAAATAATGAGACAGATACTCTGCCAGTCATGCAGGATGAAAATGATGATTATGAAAGTCGTATCAGGGAACTGGGGATAAAGTTAAGAGAGGCTGTTGAGATAGAGAATTATGAAGAGGCAGCCAGATTAAGGGACATGATTCACCAGTTAAAGAAAATGGATAATACGGATGATTCAACACAGGGAGGCGGTCACGATGCTTAGATGGTTTGAAGAGGGCGGCAATAACTCTGATGTTGTTATATCAAGCAGAGTAAGGCTTGCCCGTAATATTAATGGATATAATTTTTCTTACAAGATGTCAGACACAGATGCTAAAAAGCTGGTAAAAAATGTTACTGACCAGTTAAAGACAGTGTCGCCAATAAGCGGTTATAATTCATATAATTTTGACTATCTTGATGCTTATCAGAAGATGGGCATGAGGGAGAGACATGTTATAAGTCCGTATCTTGAAAAGCAGGATTACGCAGCAGGATTTGTTGCACCTGATGAAGATGTGTCAATAATGATTAATGAAGAGGATCATATAAGAATACAGGCATTTGCTGCTGGAATGAATATGCAGAAAGCGTATACACTGGCTGATAAGATGGATGATGTTATCGGAGATGTACTTGACTATTCGTATGATCAGAAGTTTGGCTATCTTACAACCCTTCCATCTAATGCAGGTACAGGAATGAGAGCAAGTTATATGCTACATTTGCCAGCACTTGCAGGAAATGATAAAATATCAGGGCTGATTCCTGAGGTTGGAAGATTCGGACTTGTGCTAAAAGCAATGGAGGGTGACAATAACAGAGCTTTAGGTGATATATACCAGCTTACTAATCTGGTAACACTTGGAAAGAGTGAGAAAGATATAATTGACAATCTGGATAATATAGCAGAACAGATTATTGCACAGGAAAGAAATTACAGGAAGCAGTATATTACAAAAAGAAAAATGACAGCACTTGATATGGTGTACAGGTCATATGGTGTGTTAAAATATGCCAGAAAGGTTACACTTAATGATGGAGAGCTGCTGCTTTCCCAGATAAGATTCGGACTTGCATCAGGGCTTATTAAGGCTGACGGATTTGATGAGAGTAATATATATCAGCTTATGATTGGAATTCATCCGGCAAATCTTCTTATGATTTCTAACAAGGATATGGATGAAGAGGAACTAGAAGTGTCACGAGCTGATTTTATAAGAGAACATCTTCCAACAATACATTAACAGATATTTACGAAATCAATCATAGAAAGGGTTATAGATATGCAGAGCAGATTTACCAGCAAAGCGCAGGAGGCACTTAATTATGCGGCAGATACAGCGGCTATGTTAGGTCATGGTTATATAGGTTCAGAGCATCTTCTTATAGGACTTATCAAAGCGGAGGGCGGACTTGCATCTTCAGTTCTTCTTAGCAATGATATTACGGATGAGAAGATAATTAATCTTGTGTGCCAGCTTATAGCACCAGATAGTGTAGTTAATGTCAAAGAACCATCAGGATATACTCCAAGGGTCAGACATATACTCGATAATGCAGCAAGAGAGGCAGCAAGATTTAAGTCAGAGCTTATAGGAACAGAACACATTTTAATAGCAATAATAAAAGAAACAGACAGCGTAGCTTCAAGGCTTCTTAATACTATAGGGGTTCCTGTCAAGAAGATGTATGTTGATCTTCTTATGGCTATGGGAGAAGATGCCGGCAGGGTTAAAGAAGATTTCCAGAATGGAAGACCAAGAGGAAATGATAAAAAAAGCACAGCAACTCTCGACCAGTACAGCAGGGATCTTACACAGATGGCAAGAGAAGGCAGATTGGACCCTGTTATTGGCAGGGAAGAAGAGATTCAGAGGGTTATTCAGATATTGAGCAGAAGAACTAAGAATAATCCTTGCCTTATAGGTGAACCGGGAGTTGGTAAGACTGCCATAGCAGAAGGACTTGCAGCCAGAATAGTTGAAGGAAATGTGCCTGAGACAATTAAGGACAAGCGTCTTCTGACATTAGATTTGTCAGGTATGGTTGCCGGTTCTAAGTACAGGGGTGAATTTGAGGAAAGAATCAAGAAGGTAATAGCAGAGGTTAAAAATGCTGGAAATGTATTACTTTTTCTGGATGAGATTCACACAATAATAGGTGCTGGAGGAGCAGAGGGAGCAATAGATGCGTCTAATATATTAAAACCATCTCTTGCAAGAGGAGAAATCCAGCTTATTGGTGCTACAACTCTTGAGGAGTATAGAAAACATATTGAGAAGGATGCTGCTCTTGAGAGAAGATTCCAGCCTGTTAAGGTTGAAGAACCTACGGCAGAAGAGGCAATTCAGATATTAAGAGGCCTTAAGGGCAGGTATGAAGAGCATCATCATGTTACAATTACAGATGAGGCAGTAGTTGCAGCTGTTAAGTTATCTAAGAGATATATCAATGACAGATTCCTTCCTGATAAGGCTATTGATCTTATTGATGAAGCATCTTCTAAGACAAGGCTTGATGCATATGTAATGCCTGATGAGATTAAGACATTAGAGGCACAGATAGAGCAGCTTACCAAGGATAAGGAAGAAGCAATAAAGTCAGAAGCTTATGAGCAGGCTGGTGAAATTAAGAAGAAACAGTTAAAGAAAAAAGAACAGCTTGAAAAAATGACAAAGCAATGGCAGGACAGCATTAATGAGAATAATCTTATTGTTGATGAGGATGAGATTGCTACTGTTGTATCAACATGGACAAAGATTCCTGTACAGAGAATTGCACAGGCAGAATCAGAACGTCTTATGAAGCTTGAGGAAACTCTGCACAACAGAGTTATTGGACAGGACGAGGCTGTTACAGCAGTTGCTAAAGCAATCCGAAGAGGAAGGGTAGGACTTAAAGATCCTAACAGACCAATTGGCTCATTCCTGTTTTTAGGACCTACGGGTGTAGGTAAGACAGAACTTTCAAAGGCACTGGCAGATGCTATGTTTGGTACAGAGAATTCTCTTATAAGAGTTGATATGTCGGAATTTATGGAGAAGCATACGGTGTCAAAGCTTATAGGTTCACCTCCGGGATATGTTGGATATGATGAGGGAGGACAGCTTAGTGAGAAGGTAAGAAGAAATCCATACTCTGTAATTCTTTTTGATGAAGTTGAGAAAGCCCACCCGGATGTATTTAATATACTTTTACAGGTGCTTGACGACGGGCATATCACTGATTCAACAGGCAGGGTTATAGATTTCAAGAATACTATAATTATAATGACTAGCAATGCTGGAGCTGAAAATATTGTATCACCTAAATCACTGGGATTCTCGTCAGGAATGACTGAGCAGCAGAATCATGAGGAGATGAAGGGCAAGGTTATGGACGAGGTTAAGAGAATATTCAAGCCAGAATTCATTAACCGAATAGATGATATAGTTGTATTCCATGTTCTTGGAAAAGAGCAGATAGCACAGATTGTCGATATAATGATTGCCAATGTCAATAAGCGTATTATGGAACAGATGAAATTATCAATAGAGCTTGATGATGCAGCTAGACAGTGGCTTGTTGATAAGGGGTATGATTCTAAATATGGTGCAAGACCATTGCGAAGAGCCATTCAGACAAAACTGGAGGATCCAATGGCAAATGCTCTTCTTGAGGGCAGGATCAAAAGAGGAGAAACTGTCAGGATCCAGCTTCGCCAGAAGGAAATCTGTTTTACTCCGGTATCAGAAGAGAAGAAAGCAAAATAGTCCTTGCTTATACGCAATTATAAAAAAGCTGTAAAATCTTGGACAGGATACTGGTCAAAAAAAGTACTGAATGTTATAATAATGTAACTGAAATATCTGCGTCAGATGGGATATTAAGATAACACGGTGCAGATATGCAAGGACTAAAACACAA
>OIXG01003353.1_pt1 | contig 10676 bp, 11 predicted proteins | sample 1587731 | NCBI WGS metagenome assembly OIXG01 (sample SAMEA3888908, study PRJEB22519) | human gut metagenome | biome: human gut; feature: human-associated habitat; material: faeces | place: Denmark | collected 2010
TACAAAAACGGTTTATTCAAAAAAATTATATACAGAGCTTCATAATTTATATGACAGATTTTTAGCGGACAAAAAATCGTCATCAATTATAATTGACGTTAATCCGCAGAGTATGATTTAACAAATTTTAAAAATGACAGGAGTAGTGCTTACAATGGCTATCAGAAATATAAGAAAATTCGGCGATGATGTATTAAGAAAAAAATGCCGTGAAGTTGATGTTATAGACGACAGAATTAAAACTTTGATTGATGATATGTACGAAACACTTGAGAGCGCAAACGGTGTGGGACTTGCGGCACCGCAGGTTGGTATTCTTAAAAGAATTGCCGTTATAAATACCGACGGTAACCCGTTTGTCATTATTAACCCCGTCATATGCGAAAAGAGCGGCGAAGCAAAAGAAGTTGAGGGCTGTTTAAGCGTTCCGGGTAAATGGGGAATTGTAGCGCGTCCTCAAAAAGTTAAAGTAAAGGCTCTCGATATTGACGGAAAAGAATTTACCGTTAATGCGGACGGCTTGCTTGCCAAAGCACTTTGCCACGAAATAGACCACCTTGACGGGATTATGTTTGTGGATAAAGTTGAAGAATATGTGGATATGGAGGACTGATGCCTAATAGGGCATTAATACAAAATATGATAAGAGTAATGTTTATGGGTACTCCCGATTTTTCGGTGCAGTCTTTTGAGGCGCTTGTTGCACATAAAGACTGCAATGTGGTATGTGCGGTTACAAATCCCGACAGGCCAAAGGGCAGAGGGCATAAAAAAGTACATCCACCCGTATATAATGCAGCCGAAAAACACGGAATTAAAATTTATCAACCCGAGAATTTAAAAAAAGAAAATTTTGAAACAATATTAAATACCGAAAAACCCGACTTAATAGTTGTAGTTGCGTTTGGTATGTTTTTACCGCAATATGTGCTTGATTTTCCAAAGTACGGATGTATTAACGTACACGCGTCGCTTTTGCCCAAATACAGAGGTGCGGCGCCAATGCAATGGTGTATTATAAACGGCGAAAAAAAGACAGGTGTTACAACAATGTATATGGCTAAAGGAATAGATACGGGCGATATACTTTTAAAAGACGAAACACAAATAGCGGATGATGACACGTTTGAAACAATACATAACAGACTTATGGTTATGGGGGCAAAGCTTTTGTGCAAAACGGTTGACGCTCTTTTGGACGGCAGTGCGGTAAGAATACCGCAGGACGAGAGTAAGTCGAGTTATGTTTCTGTTATAAATAAAGCGGATTCCGTTATAAATTGGAATAAAAATGCATATTCTATACACAACTTGGTGCGCGGACTTTATCCGTATCCTAAAGCGGTAACAAGTTATATGGGAACGCATATTAAAATAGAAAAAACAGAGGCTTTTGATATGTGCCACAATGAAAAAGGCGGTACCGTAACAGATGTTGATAAAAACAGTTTTACCGTTGCGTGTGCCGATAATACCGTACTTAAAGTACTTGTTATTCAACCCGAAGGAAAAAAATCTATGCCGGTATCGGCATATTTACTCGGCAACTCGGTTAAACTCCATACAAAATTGGGAGATGATTAAATGTATATAGATATTTATTATATAATATTGGTACTTCCGGCGCTTATATTATCTGTTTATGCGCAAATGAAAGTAAGCAGCGCCTTTTCAAAGTATTCCCGTTTAGGCTCAATGCGCGGGTTTACGGGTGCGGAGGTTGCAAGAAAGCTTTTGGATCTTAACGGGCTTACAAACGTAACAATTGAGAGAGTAAACGGTAATTTAACCGACCATTACGACCCGTCAAAAAGAGTTGTAAGATTGTCCGAGTCTGTATACTCATCAACTTCGGTTGCGGCTGTAAGCGTTGCGGCTCACGAAACGGGACACGCAGTTCAGCACGGTACAAATTATGCACCTTTAAAAATAAGAAGTGCGGTATTTCCCGTTGTAAGCTTTTCATCTCAAATTGCAATTCCGCTTGCTGTAATAGGTTTTATATTCAGTTTGCAGTCACTTGTTAATTTGGGAATAATACTGTTTTCGGCAGTTGTGTTTTTTCAGGTAATAACACTTCCCGTGGAATTTAACGCAAGTGCACGCGCACTTAAAATGCTTGATAATACAGGCGTTTTATCACCCGATGAAATAAAAGCGTCGAGAAAGGTTTTAACGGCAGCGGCTTTAACATACCTTGCAGCCGCACTTACAGCAGCCGCAAACCTTTTAAGACTTATACTTTTAAACAACAGGAGACGTTAAAATGAGTTTAGTAAATCCCCGTAAAGCGGCGGCGGATATTTTATACAGGGTGTACAAAAATAACGCATACCTAAATGTTGAAATGAACAAAACCCGAAAAGAAAATTCTTTTTCGGATATGGATTTAAAGCTGATAAACGAAATAACGCACGGAGTTATAAAAAACAAAATATTTTTGGATTATATTATAGAAAAAAACTCAAAAATAAAGTTTAAAAAAATAGCCCCTTATGTTGTATCCGTTTTAGAATGCGGATTGTACCAAATTATGTTTACCGATAAAATTCCGCAATCGGCGGCTGTAAACGAAAGTGTTAAAATTATAAAAAACAGCAAACTGTATAAAAGTGCCGGCTTTGTAAACGCAATTTTGCGCAATGCCGCAAGAGGTGCAAATAATTTGGAATTGCCGCAAGACAATGCAAAAAAAATATCGCTTGTTTTTTCGTATCCGGAATGGATAGTAAAAAATTGGCTAAACGAATTCGGTGAGGACTTTACCTATGAACTTTTAATTGCGTTTAACGAAAAAAGCGACTTGTTTTTAAGATGCAATAAGCTTAAAACAACACCGTCCGAGTTAAAAGCAATGTTAAATAAACAAAATATAAATGTAAACACATACAAAAGTGTTTTGTGTCCCGAGCTTGATTGTATGCTTACTTGCAATGAACTCGGCGGAATTGAAAAAATGCCCGAATATATTAACGGTTTGTTTTATGTTCAGGATGCAGCTGCGGCTTTAACAGTAGAAGCACTGTCGCCCGATGAGGGTGATACAATAATAGATATGTGTGCGGCACCCGGCGGGAAATGTACATATATGGCTGAAAAAATGAATAACAACGGTGTTGTGTATGCATTTGATATATATGAACATAAACTTGATAAAATAAACGCTAATGCTAAACGTTTGGGAATTGATATAATTAAAACCCAAATTTCGGACGGCACGGTTTTTAATAAAAACTTTGAGCAAGCTGCCGATAAAGTTTTGGTTGACGCTCCCTGCACGGGTCTTGGCATACTTAAACGAAAACCCGATATAAAGTATATGCGCAAATGCGAAGATATTGAAAAGCTTGCCGATTTAAGTCTTAAAATATTGGATAATGCTGCCAAGTACGTAAAGTTCGGAGGAGTATTGGTATTTAGCACTTGTACCGTTGAACCTGTTGAAAACGAACGTAACATAAAGCGTTTTTTAAAAAAGCATAGTGAGTTTTGTTTGGAAACAATATCGGAGATAAAAAAACCAAACAACGGTTATATAACTTTATATCCGAATACAGACGGAACCGACGGATTTTTTATTTGCAAAATGAGAAAAAACGCTTTGTAGGAGTAAAATGTTAATGATAAATTTAAAAGATTTAACATATGATGAACTTGAAGATTTTTTAATATCGCTCGGCGAAAAGAAATTCAGAGTAAAACAAATTTTTACCTGGCTTTCACGTGGGGTTGAGTCATTTGAACAAATGACGGATATTTCAAAAGATTTAAGAGGCAAATTATCCGAGGTATCATATATAAGTAAAATCAGCATAGAAAAAAAGTTGGAATCAAAACTTGATAAAACGAAAAAATATTTATTGCGGCTTGAAGACGGCAATATGGTTGAAAGCGTTGTTATGTATTATAAACACGGCATTACAATATGTATATCCTGTCAGGTTGGGTGCGCAATGGGATGCAGGTTTTGCGCGTCAACAATAGGCGGAAAAATACGTAATTTAACCGCAGGAGAAATATTGGACGAAGTACTGTGCGTTCAGCAAGATATAGGCGAGCGTATTTCAAATATTGTTATGATGGGAATAGGCGAGCCGTTTGATAATTTTAATAACGTTGTAAAGTTTTTAAAAAACGTAAATAACGAAAATGGTCTTAATATAGGCTACAGACATATTTCGGTATCAACGTGCGGAATTGTACCCAAAATATACGAATTTGCAAAGCTTAACATACCCGTTACTTTGTCAATATCTCTGCATGCGTCCGATAATAACGAAAGAAGCCGGATAATGCCCGTAAATAATGTATACAACATTGACGAACTTATAAAAGCTTGCAAAGAATATATAAACAGCACGCACAGAAGAATAAGTTTTGAATATGCTGTTATAAACGGTGTAAACGACAGTGTGGCAACGGCGCACAGATTGGCACGTCTTGTAAAGGGAATGTTATGCCATATAAATATTATACCTGTAAACAATGTTGAAGAAAACGGTTTTACAAAACCGTCAAAAGAAAAAATTGCGGCTTTTGTAAATGTAATAGATAAATACGGTATTCCCGTTACGGTTCGGCGCGAACTTGGAAGTGATATAAGCGCGTCGTGCGGACAATTAAGACGAAATTCCATAAACAATAGTTAAAACATATATAAATAAAAAATGTCAACTGTAAAAGGGGTGATGGGCAATGAAAATATCCGCACTTACAAATATAGGTCTTGTAAGAAAAGCCAATGAAGATTCATACGCTGTAGGAAAGGCTGACGGCGGAAATGCCATGCTTATTTTGGCAGACGGTATGGGCGGGCATAAAGCCGGCAAACTTGCCAGCAGTAAAGCGTGTGAGTGTATAAAGTCTTATCTTACCGAAAATTATGAAATAAACAAGCAATATACCGATTTTGATATGGAACAGATTTTAAAAAAATCCATTATTTATGCAAACGACGTTATATACAAATCGTCATCGGACAACTCCGATTTAAACGGTATGGGTACAACGTGTGTGGTGTGCATTGTAAGAGATGGTAATTTATACATAGCAAATGTCGGCGACAGCAGACTTTACCTTATAGACGCAAAAAACAAAAATATAAATCAAATTACAGTTGACCATTCGTATGTTCAAACGCTTGTTGAGCAAAAATTAATTACAAAAGATATGGCGGCAACACACCCGCAAAAAAACATTATAACACGTGCTGTAGGTACGGAGTTTTGGGTTGATGTTGATTGCTTTAAAGTACAAAATGCCGACGGTAAACGCGTGCTTATGTGCAGCGACGGACTTACCAATATGGTTTGCGACAGCAAATTGCTTAAAATGTCGCTTGAATGTGATGATATTGACGTCCTTGCAAAAAATTATATTGACGAAGCAAATAAAGCCGGCGGAAGAGATAATATAACCGTAATTATTGCGGAAATTCTATAAAGAGGTGAGCAAAGTGGTAGGCAGAGTATTAAATAACAGATATGAAATATTGGAAGAAGTTGGAAAAGGCGGTATGGCATATGTGTATAAAGCACGCTGTAAGCTGTTAAACCGAACCGTAGCCATAAAAATGTTAAGAAGTGATCTTGAGGGAGATGAGGAATTTCTTAAACGTTTTAAGACAGAGGCAACCGCTGCGGCAAATTTAACGCATCCCAACATTGTTTCTATATATGACACAGGCGAAGATAACGGAAACCATTATATTGTAATGGAATATGTTGACGGTATTTCACTTAAAAAATATATAACCGAAAACGCACCGCTTGATGTGCACGAGGCATTGAGCATAGCGTATCAAATAAGTGACGCTTTATGTGCGGCACACGAAAAAGGAATTGTTCACCGAGATATTAAACCGCATAATATATTAATCGACAGCGACCACAGGGTTAAAGTTGCCGATTTTGGCATTGCCCGTGCAACAACAGGTTCAACAATGACATCAAGCGATAATATATTGGGTTCGGTACATTATATATCACCCGAACAGGCAAGGGGCGGATATGTTGACTGCCGTACGGATTTGTATTCTTTGGGTGTTGTAATATACGAAATGCTTACGGGTAAATTGCCGTTTGAAAACGATACCCCGCTTGCGGTTGCTATGATGCATTGCAACGACGCACCACACGATATGGCTGATTATGTTTCGGATATTCCCGTGTCGGTTCAAAAGCTTACTATGAAATGCCTTGCCAAAGATGTAAACGAAAGATATCAAACTGCCGGTGAACTTAAAAGTGATTTAATGACGCTTATAAAAAATCTTGATGCTGATATATTCGTTGATGACGATATAATTGAAAAGGCCGACAATTTTGAGGATAATGACGATGTTGACGCAACTCATATTTTGCCTGTTGTAAAAGACAACGCGGAAATTGCAAATACAAATAATAACGATAAAACAAGTTATAATGAAAGGCGCGGATTAAGCAAGCAAAAAACACAAAAAGAAAGCAAAAAAATATTTGTGGGCGCACTTGCGACAGCTTTTGTAATTGTAGGGTTGCTGTCGTTGCTTGCAACATATGTGTTTTTCCCCGACGCGGCTATTTTTTCAATGTTTAAGGGCGGAGATATAAACGTTCCCGATTTTTACAGCCTTACATTGGATGAGGCAAAAGCGCTTGCGAAGAAGAATAATTTAAAAGTTGAAGTTAAACAAGAAAAAGAGAGCAATGATGTTGACGAAAACTGTGTTATTTCTCAAAGCCCCAAAAAAGGTAAAAGCGTTAAGAAAAAAACAACGGTATTTCTTGTAATAAGCAAGGGTGCAAAAACTATTCGTCTTGAAGATTATACGGGTAAAACATATAAAGAGGCAAAACTTGCCCTTGATAAGCTTGGATTTACGGTTAAAATGAAAGAACAAAACGATAATGATGTTGAAGAAAACCATATTATTAAGCAAGTGCCGGCAGGAGGGGAATATGCCGACTACGGCTCAACGGTTACATTATACGTAAGTACGGGTATTGAAAACAGAGATGTTGTTGTACCGCGTCTTGTTGGCGAAACATTTGCAAACGCAAAAAAAATGCTTGAACAAAACGAGCTTACACTCGGCGATATAAGTTACGAAAAATCCGTACTTGATAAGGGAACCGTTATAAGACAGAGCATAGGTGCCGGTGAGAGCTGCAACGTTAAAACATCTATTGACCTTGTTATAAGCAACGGCGATGATGACAGTGATTCACCGACGGATAACAAAAAACCGTCCGACAGCTCAAACTCATCGCAAACTCAACCACAGCCAAAAGAAAAACAGCTTTCAATATCACTGCCTACAGACAGGGAACAGGTTACGTTAAAAATAACCGCAAACGGTGCTAAAATATACGAGGGAATACAATATCCCAAAAATAACCCCGACTTTTCGCTTAAAGTAAAAGGCACGTCGCAAACCACGTTTGAAATATACTTTGACGGCGTGTTGCATACAAGTGAAACAATTGATTTCAGTAAGTAAAAGTGACGGGTGAATTATGCAGGGAAAAATTATAAAAGGAATAGGCGGTTTTTATTACGTTAAAACCGCCGACGGCGATTTGTATGAATGCCGCGCAAGGGGTAAATTCAGAAATGTGGATTTAAAACCTCAAATAGGCGACAATGTAAGTATTGAGCCTACGGAAGAGGAATATAAAGGGTACGTAACAGCTATTGAAACACGAAAAAATTCGTTTGTACGTCCGCCGATATCAAATATTGACGGTATGATAATTGTTGCGTCTTTAAACAATCCCGCTCCCGATACAATGTTTATAGATAAAATGCTTGTAATATGCGAAAAATGCAATATTGACGCGGCGGTATGTTTTAACAAAAGCGATTTGGCAGACAATGAATTTAAAGAGAGCATTGTAAAAACATATGATGATATTGGATATAAAACCATTGTTACGTGTACTTTGACGGGTGAAGGAACAGACGAAATAAAAAAATTTTTATGTGGAAAAACAACAGCTTTTGCAGGGTTTTCGGGTGTGGGAAAATCCAGCCTGTTAAACTGTATACTCGGCAGTTATAATATGCAAACGGGTGATGTAAGCAAAAAGCTTAAACGCGGAAAGCATACCACACGGCACGTAGAACTTTTTTGCACCGAGTCGGGAGGCGATAACACCTATATAGCGGACACACCGGGATTTAGTATGCTTGAACTTCCCGATGATATAAAGGCGGATAATTTAAAAAGCTATTTTAAAGAATTTGCAAAGTACGAGGATAATTGTAAATTTGGCGACTGTATGCATACATCTCCAAAATTCTGCGGTGTGTACGATGCGGTTTTGCAAGGCAGTATATCACAAAGCCGCTATGAAAATTACAAAGCAATATATAATGAACTAAAGAATAAAAAGGAGTGGCAGTAAATGATTTTATCACCATCAATACTTTCGGCTGATTTTGCAAACCTGGAACGTGATATTAAAATGATTGGCGGTGCCGGTGCGCAATATGTTCATATAGATGTAATGGACGGACATTTTGTACCAAATATTACATTCGGTCCCGAAATGGTAAAATGTATACGCAAGGTTACGGATAAGGTTTTGGACGTTCATCTTATGATATCCGACCCCGGTGCTTACGCAGAGCCTTTTTTAAATGCGGGCGCCGATATAATTAACATTCATTACGAAAGCGGAGCAGATTTTGATAAAATATACAGTATTGTAAAAAAACATGGAAAGAAAATTGCAATGACCGTAAGTCCGCAAACCGATGTTGATGTGCTTAAACCTTATTTGGATAAGCTGGATATGGTATTGATTATGAGTGTTAATCCGGGATTTGGCGCACAAAGTTTTATTGAATCAAGTATTGATAAGGTAAAAAAAATGCGGGAGCTTGCTCCGAATATTGATATAGAAATTGACGGCGGAATAAATCTTTTAAATGTTGAGCGTGTTTTAAAGGCGGGAGCAAACGTTATTGTTGCGGGTTCCGCGGTGTTTAAATCGCAAGACCCTGTACAAACCGTAAAAGAATTTTTAAATCGGGGGTAACACCATTGTACAGCGAATTAAATTTTGACTTGTTTTTGGATAATAATAAAAAAGAAAAAATAAATAAACCTAATATTATTATTGTGGGTGCGTCGCCGAATGCCGATTTAAAACTTATAAAAAACAATATAAAAATAAACGATTATGTTATTTGTGCCGATGGAGGTATAGAGTATTTATACAGACTCGAAATTTATCCCGATGTATGGATAGGCGATTTTGATTCAACAAAAAAACTAACATACAATACATTTGACGAATACAAAAAGTTTGCTCAAAACAAAGCGGATATTATAAGACTTAATCCTATAAAAGACGAAACCGATTTTGAAACGGTATGTATAAGAGCAATGAATGTATATAACGAGAATAAAAACAAATTCGGTTGTGTTAAGATTTTTGCGGCTTTGGGAAACCGATGCGACCATACGTTAAGCAATATTATTACACTTAAACGTTTTGCCGACAATAACATTGCGGCGGCTTTATATGATGAATATAATATTATTGCAATGTTTAGCGGTAAAGCAAAAATCAAAAAAAATCAATATACTTATTTTTCACTTATTCCCATTGATAAAAACAATCGCATATATGCCGACGGAGTCAAATACCCCCTTGGCGGCGAATGCTTAAATCCATACACTTCAAGAGGAATAAGCAACGAAATAACAAGCGATACGGCGTATATTACAACAAATGTAAATACACTTTTAATACTATCTAAAGATTGATGTGATTATAAATGAAAGAAACAATATATACAATACCCATAAATGACGCTTTTGCAAATGATAAATGCGAATGTGCCGTATGTGAGTTTATGCGAAAAGAAGAGGCAAACAGAATAGATTATACACTCGGCGCAAGTATGATGGAACCTGACGCAAGAATAGAAACAAATAAAAAAGGATTTTGCAGACGTCATATGAAAATGCTGTTTGAACACGGAAACAGATTAAGTCTTGATTTAATACTTGAAACGCATATAAAAGAAATGACGGAATTGCTTGAATGTGCCGAAAAGAAGTTAACCGCAAAAAAAACGTTATTTAAAAACAGCGGCGGCAAAAATATATCCGATTCGTTTAAATACTTTGAAACAGCGGCAAAATCTTGTACCGTGTGCGATAAGCTAAACGATATTACGGAAAAGTTTATATCTAATTTATTTTATATGTATAAAAATGATTTGGCATTTAAAGATAAGTTTTTAAATTGCCGCGGATTTTGCGCTGAACATTTTGTACTTCTTGTAAACTCCGCAAAGAATTATTTATCGGGTAACGATTGTACCGATTTTTTTAAAAAAATATGTGAAATGCAAATTAAAGAGCTCAACAGACTTTATGCAGATGTTGATTTATTTGCAAAAAAACACGATTACAGATATAAAGACGCAGATTGGCAAAACTCGCGTGACGCGGTTGAACGTGCCTGTCTTAAAATGTCGTCTTATATAGACAGCTGAAAACAAAATAAATTTTCAACTAAAATAACCGTTTAAGCCATATAATAATAAGGTTTAAACGGTTTTTTAAAACAAAAAAGAAGTAATAAAACCGACTGTGGTGCGGTTTTGCAATAAAATTCCCCAATGTGTAAAAAATTTGTAATAACTTATGAAAAATATAATGTATAATAAAGACATAC
>OIXG01003354.1_pt1 | contig 10676 bp, 6 predicted proteins | sample 1587731 | NCBI WGS metagenome assembly OIXG01 (sample SAMEA3888908, study PRJEB22519) | human gut metagenome | biome: human gut; feature: human-associated habitat; material: faeces | place: Denmark | collected 2010
GGGATAGTGGTCCGACATATATACCGGATCTGAATTTTTAGTGATGGTTATTGCTTTGGTTACCGATATATATTCGTTTACAAAAATGTAATCTATCTGTGAGGGTGGATACAATTTACCATAGCTGTGTGCTGTTCCTGCCGGCCCTGATTTCTCTGTCGCTATTTCCCGTGAATTGCTGAATTCACTGAGAAAGGTGTGAATGGGGGGAGTTTCGGGAGTACTGTTCATATCTCCTGTGATGAACACGGCCTCTTCTGCTGTCATTTCTTTTATTTTCCGGCAGATTAACCGGGCCCCTTCTAACTTGGCAACTTCTCCTACGTGGTCGAGGTGAGTGTTAAACACGTAAAAGCTACGGCAGTTTTCTATATCCCTGAATTTTGCCCACGTACAAATGCGGGGGAATTTACCATCCCATCCCCGGCTGACAACATCCGGAGTTTCGGATAGCCAGAACGTGCCGTAATCTAATACATTCAGCTTTTTCTTGTTATAGAAGATGGGAGTAAATACATCACTGTCCGGTGTACCTTGGCCGGATACACCGAGCCACTCGTAGATACCGATGGACAGGAAATCCTGTATCTGATCGGTCAATGGTTCCTGCATACACACAATGTCATACTGATAATTGCCGAATTCTCTGATTACCATCTTTTTTCGGTTTGACCAGGCGTTCACTCCGGTATCCATGTTTGAACCACGAATATTAAAGCTGCAAATCGTAATTTCGGTTTCGTAATTTTCACCATGTACCGGGAAGCTTGACAGGCTCAGGCAAACAAGGAGTAATATATATATTCTGAAAGCCATATCTGAAATCTTTTTATTGAGTTATAAACGGGCGTTGATAAATACAGCGTAATGATCAGATGGGAAGAAACCGTTTGGATAATGTTCGTCATCTGCTTCGTATTCTGACACTTTGATTTTATCATTTACGAAGATATAATCGATACGTACGGGTTCTACCTGCCCGAAATTGTGAGCCGTACCTACCGGTCCTGAGATATAGGGAGCAATAACCCGGGAATCTTTATAGTGAGAAGTGTACTCTTTGTAGGCATCGGTTGTATCGAAACTGTTCATATCTCCGCATATAAAGACCGGGGAGTTCCCTGCAAATTTCCGGGCCTGTGCACAGACCAGAGCTGCACCTTCTTGTTGTGCTATACGGCCTTTATGGTCGAGGTGAGTATTGAAAACATAGAATACCTTTCCGTTTTTACGGTCACGGAACTTGGCCCATGTACAATAACGGTCGTACTTTCCGTCCCATCCTTTTGAAAAAGGAGCCATTGTTTCGGATAACCAGAACATTTCATTATGCAATAGCTCAAAACGCTCTGCTTTATAGAAAATAGGGTTGTAAAGTCCTCGGATTCCTACAAAAGCATACCCTGTGGCCTTTTCTATATCTTCAAGCTGATTGGCTAATACTTCCTGCATACATACGATATCAAAATCGTGATGTTTGATTATTTTGCATAAGGAGTCTTTTCGGAATTTCCAGGAGTTGATACCGTCATTGGGCAGATCTCCCCGAATGTTATAAGTACAAAAACGGTTGTCTTATTCTTTCCCTGAACGGAAGAAATAATTCCTGTTGAGACGGATAATAAGAGAAATAGGATTTGAAATACTCTTTTCATGATTTATATTGTTTAGTAGTTAATTTTTTCTTTTCGCACTCCAGATTATTATCAGGAATAATAAGGATATGAAAGCTGCGGAAAGCCAGAAAATACGTATGGCGGAGAAATCATAGATAGGGTTTCCGTCGATAATAACTTTACGTGATTCTATCAGAAAACCACTGACTACGTCTTGCAAGCCGGCTGCTATATAACTGGCTATTCCAATGACTCCAACTGCTGCACCAGTTGCTTCTTTGGGAGCTATGTCTATGGCCATGAGTCCTCCCAAAAAGCATAGCAGAATACCAATGGATATGCCAAACAGTATCATAGAAATAATATCCAGAACCTCACAATGCTGCGGACCGAATAAAAATAGTACCAATGCAAGCAGATTGAGCAAACTGAACAAGCAAGCCGGTATGGTCCGGTTGCTGTGGAATAACTTGTCGGATAGGAGACCGGAAAATACAGTACCTACAATGCCACAGACCGAACTGACTGATACAAGGGTACTGGCGGTTACAATATTATAGCCCTTTTCTATTTCGAAATAATATACCCCCCAGCTATTGACGGCATACCGGCTGATGTACATAAATGCACTGGCAAGTGCAAGCATCCATATCATCGGGCTTTTTAAGACTTCAAGCTGCTTACTTTTAACGGATGAGGCTGTCTGCTTTTCTGCGGAATCGGATGGGATTGCTTTCCATTCGGGAGGAGCCGGTTTTAAGAAAATGAATATTAGAGCGACCCCTGCAGCTCCCAGGCATGCAGCGCTCATAAATCCCCACTGCCATCCTAAAGCACCAACGATGAATGATGTAAAGATAAAGGTAAGCGCTTCTCCGATGTTGTGACTGGCACTCCAGAAGCCATATACCGTTCCGCGTTCTTTCTCTGTAAACCATCGGTTTAACGCAATAACACTACAGGGCCCGCCTACTGACTGAAACCAACCGTTTACTGCCCAAAGTATGACAAATGCCCAGAATGGTACGGCAAATCCGAGTGCGGCATTTACCAAGGTAGCTATGAGAAGTCCACCTGCCATCAGATAGCGCACATTTACCCTGTCGGCTAAAAAACCATTGACAAATTTCCCGATTGCATAGGAGAAAAATAAACCCGAACCGATTATGCCTAACTCTGTTTCAGTAAGATAACCGGTGTCTACTATTGGCTTTTTAACCACATTCAGACTCAGCCGGCAAACATAGAAAAGCCCATAACCCAAAGTTGCTGCTGTAAATACAGCCCATTTGGTCCGATTCGTTTGATTTTGTTGAGTTTGATTCATCTTCCTACTTTTTGATTATTTTCTTTGACAGGATACTCTGTTCTGAAATACATTTTATAATATAGACTCCCTGAGGGAAATGAGATATATGAATTGCTTCGGAAGTATCTTGAAGGATATGGTCAACCATTAACTGTCCTTGTGTAGATATAACTTGAAGTCGTACTTTTCCCGTTAAGCCTTTAATGAAAAACTTATCTTCCACAGGATTCGGATAGACTTGAAATGTGGTTTCTTCAGTTTCTGCCCAGCCTACTCCTCCATTGGATTCTACCTGTAATATACAAGCAGAGTCCGAGCTGTCTCCAAGTTCGTCGGTACCTCGTATTGCCAAAGGAAAAGAACCGCTTTCAGAAGGAGTACCCGACAAATCCCCTTGAGATGAAAAATGCATGCCGGAAGGCAAATCACCGGAAAGTAATTGATAAGTCACTTTTCGTGCCCCTCCCCGATGATAGACGCAATTGTGGTAAGAAACTCCTTCCTGTGCCGGTATCACATGATTGGTGAATATCCGGATATGTGCGTAAGAAGCTAAAACGACATTATTGCCCGATCCGATTGCTTCTAACGGGAATGTGTTTGTTCCGGACAGAGTCAGGTTGGTAGTATTGTAAATAGTGCCGTATTCGTTGGCTTCTTTGAAATTGGTTAGCATAAATAAACGGTATTCTTTTGTATCCGGTATAAATAATAGATCGGTTATTTCCTCGTCTGTTTTATTACCGAAACGTTTCACATTCAATACCTGATTTTCAGAAGATAACTTTACGATAAAAGCATCTTTCGCACCTTTATCAGGGAGGTTATAGCGATTATCTCCGGATGGGTTGAATATTACTTTTCCCATACAATAACCTCCTGCGTATATTTCATCGTTATCGTTGACGTATAAGGTATTGATTACCGTATTTTTGCTTGTAGATGTTCCTCCGGCTGTATAGATGGATGAGTAGTTACCGTCCGGATTGAGCATAATACACAAAGCATGCTGTGTTCCCGTGGATGTAGTGGTTTGTGTGGAAGAACCGATGGAGAGCTGCTGACTGGTTGTAGAACCGGATAAAATGAGCTTACCGTCACTCAGGCATGCTATATCGGAAATCGTTTCATTCCCTGCTCCTGTTATCGGGCATGTCCATTTCTTTTCGCCGGATGTATTGAAACGGCTGACAAATATATCTGTGTTGTTTGTAGTCGTTCCCTGATATGTTCCGGCAAGAATAATATCCGTGCCGTCAGTCTTTATTTTTTTTCCGGAGGCGGATAAGTAGCCCTCTTCAGCAGAGTACCACAGTTGTTTCCCGGATAGAGTATAAGCAGCTAAAAAGCACTTCTCTTCCGAATTTCCGCAGAGATATACTGTTTGGTTGAATAATATAAAATCCTGAATGATGAAGTCTGCACTTTTTTCAAACGAAACGGGTGAAGATACTACTCCTTCCGGAGATACCGAATATAATTTTTCGTTTCCGTCATTTCCGGTAAGAAGCCATAGTACTCCCGCCTCATCGGATACTGCGGATTTCACTTTTGATTCGTTTTCAATTCTGATTAAACATTCGCGAATACCTTGTACCGAATATCTGGCAGCAAAAATAGCCGGGAGTTCGGACATCAATCCGGTTTCCGTATTGGAAATGAGTTCTCCGCTAAATTCTCCTGTTAACCAGATGTTGTTGCCACCCGCTACTATCTGTCGTCCGTATGCTGTCGTCATACTTCCGAAGTGATGAACCGTTTCGGGTTGTTGAGCATACGATACAGTACAAATAGAGAGTATAATGATGATTAGAATTTTGTTCATGATATACATATCGTAGGGAAAGAATACCCGGAATTCGGTCGTACCGGGCATCCTTCCATTGATTAATATTAGTAGACGCTTGCTTTATGTACCGATTTTTTTCCCGAGATACTATCTTCTACAACTACGGTATAGATACCATTGTCTACAGTATAACGGTCATTACCTTTTAAACGGTTTTGTATTACCAATCTGCCAGACAGGTCGAATATCATCACTCTGCAATTCGATGTACTTGTTGATACTTCGATAGCACCGTGGTCTCCCCATACCCTGATAGCTTCCTGTTGATAGTCTTTCAGTCCGGTACCGGTAGAAACAGTAAGTGTATATTCGGCAAATCCAACGTTTCCATCAGCGTCTTTCATGCTGATCACAATCGGATAAATTCCTGTAGTAGTACTTGTTCCACTTAGTTCGCCGGTTGCCGGATTCAGATTGAGCCCTTCGGGAAGAGTACCATAATATAGTGTGAATTCGGCATCACCATTGGCATTTTCTGCATTAATAATCTGACTGAAAGCTGTGCCGGGTTTAATGACAGGTAGTACAGCCGGAGTTGCGTAGATTTGCTGATAGCATAGTAAAGCTACGCTGTAGTTACTGCCGATAGTTGGTATTGTAATCGGGTCGCCAAACAGGTTTACGGGAGAAGCCGTACCGCCGCTACGGGTAGATATCATATCGGCTACATATAATAACCCTTCATTTCCTACTGCCATAGCCATCGCACCTTCCCGGGTAGCATCTCCTACACGGTGTCCTATCAGTACTTCACCTTTTGATGATAATTTCATCAGATACATATCCTGTCCCCCTTTAGCTTTAGAAGGGAACTGTCTTGCCTCGTCTTCTGTATCCGGATTAAAATAATAAGTTCCAAAAGAAGTACCGGCGTTCCATATCGAGCCATCTTTGTCTATGGCAATTGTTTTGACATCTGTCGGTTGGGTGATACTGCCTGCTATATAGTTCCATTGATAGTTTCCGTTTGTATCGAAAGAGACAATCAGCATACTGTTCCAACTTCCGGAAGTGTCCAGGGTCTTCATGGTTACTTCGGGTGCATTGTCCACAACCAGATCTTCGCTTCGTATCACACCGCCGATGACTACCTGATTGCCGGCTACATCCATGGCATTAATATCGTCTAATTTACTACCTGTTAAACTACGTGCCCAAATCATATTTCCGTCAGCTGAATATTTAACCAGGAAATTGTCTGTATTTTCTACAGAAGCTGCCGTCATAGATTGTGTTCCGAATTGAATAGTTCCGCTAAATGTTCCGGCTGCATATATTCCCCCTTCTTCATCTACAGATATAAGATTTCCCGTTCCTGTTCCGCTTCCTGACATTGTTTTTGTCCAGATCAGATTAGCGTTACTATCGTATTTGGCGATAAAGAAAGCGAGTTCGGAATCACCGGATGAAATTTCTGAGTTACCTCCGTTTATATCCATATTTAAATTTCCGGTGAAAGCTCCGGTAATGACAAAACTTCCATCATTTTGATTTACTGCTATACTTTTAATAACAGGTTCTATACCGGAGTCGGTGCCTTTCAGCCAGACAGGATTTCCGGTCGCATCGTATTTAGCGATCAGGAAATCTTTATAGTCGGATTCTATTTTAAATGTTTCGGAGATTTGAGCGTCAGACTCAAAATTACCTACGACGTAAGAGTTGCCTGAGGCATCTGTGGCAACACTTTGTATAACAACTGAGCCGGATGTGCTTTTAATGGATGAGGCAAATACGCATTGTTTATTGGGGGTAAACTTAGCTATGTATGCATCCATTACGGTGGAGGTTCCTGTTATTTCTTTATCACCAATTGTCATTTCTGCTCCGGTGAAACAACCTGTGAGGTATACATTGTTGTCGGCATCTATAGCCATACTTTTGGCTGAAGTTTCTACATCGGCAATCCCAAATTGGCTACTCCATAAATATTTCTGAGAAAAACCGGTTAAACAGTTCATTACCAGTACTGTGAAAAGGAAAAGTCTTGTTTTCATAATTGTAATAATTTTAATTTATAGGTATAGCAAGGACCAACAGAGAGAGTTGACTCCCTGCGGAAAAGTTTTTAAATAAAATAGTATTCGGATTTTAGTATCCGTCGTTCTGATACATTCCGGATGGATTTATAGACACTTCCCGCCAAGGTATAGGAAGTAATAAATCGCGTTTGGAACACCCCTGTACCGATTTACTGCTCAGGAACTCTACCAGGTCGGTGCCCTTATAAAACCGGAGAAGATCAAACCAACGATGATTTTCAAAAGCCAATTCGATACGCCGTTCGTGCAGAATGACCTCTTTGAGAGTTGGATAGGCTGTTTTGTACGTCTCAGAAGCCTGATCGTAAGGTTTTAATTTGGCACGGGTACGAATCATATCAATATAAGTGATGGCTTCGGATTCTAAGTTGAGTGCCTCATTTACTTCGGCAAGCATCAGAATGACATCGGCATAGCGCAACACTATCCAGCAAGAACCACCGCGCCCTTGAGAGTCTCCCAAATCAACGTATTTATTGACATAAGGGGTTGTTCCGTAAGTTTTGTACGAAACCACTTTGCGCATATCACCGGTTTCGTATTCTTTGGTCAGGTCATTTTCCGGAATATTATCTCCCAAACCTTGCGATTGTGAAATGATTCCTGTGGCATTGAGTGGCTGAAAATTTTTCGCAAAGTAAGAGCCTTCGTCGGTTCCCTGTAAGTACATTACCTGAAATATGATTTCATTGCAGGTAATATTGGCGACACCGAATACTTTGCCATAGGCAATATCTTTCAGTTTTCCGAATGGGCGAACGTTGTAAGCGGCTTCGAGGGCTTCTTTAGCCAATTGAAGATAGTCCTGAGTGGCCCCATCATTTAGCCGTTTGGCCATTGTAAGGTATACTTTTCCTAATAAAGCATATCCGGCTGTTTTTGAAGCACGTCCGAAATTGGGATTGTTTCCGTCAAATCCCCAATTGTCCGGCAGTTGGCTTTGAGTTACGAATTCCAGGTCTTTTACAATAAAGTCATAAACTTCTGCTATCGGGCGACGACCGTATTTGAGGACTTCCGCTTCACTGTTTAATTGTTTGTCTACAATAGGAACATCACCAAACAGTTGTGACAGGTTGTAGTAGGATAAAGCACGTAAAAAACGGGCTTCTGCTTTGTATTGGCTTTTCTTCTCATCACTCATCGGTACGGCATCGATGTAGTCGAGCACTACGTTACTGCGGTAGATACAAGTGAACATCCCGTACCAGGCCCGTTGTACCTCTGCATTGCTCGATGTCAGATTGTATACATCAAAATCATTGTATATACCCGAATTGGCTGTTTTGGATGCTAATGTGGTATTGTCGGATCTGATTTCAGTCCAATAATACATATTATTGTAATAATTTGTTTTTAATCCGTCATAGGCGGCGTTTAACGCCTGATACATATCATCTTCAGTTTTATAGAAGTCTTTCTTATTGAGTTTATCAGGGTCGGAACGTTCTAAGAAGTCACAGGCGGTAAATCCCGTAATCAAACAACTAAAGAGGATTATATTCTTTATTAATTTTATCTTTTTCATGATGCGGTCCTGTTTTTTAGAATGATAGTTTACAACCAAAATTATAGGCTCGTGCCAGTGGATAAGTTCCCCAGTCGAAACCCGGCATCAGATTGCCCGACTTGTAATTTACATCCGGGTTATAGCCAATGTAATCGGTTATCGTAAATGCATTGTCAACGGAGGCAAAAAGTGAGATACCTCTTAATTTTATTTTTTCTACCCATTTTTGAGGTAGGTTATAGTTTAAAGTGATGTTAGTACAACGAAAGTATGATGCATCGTTCACCATATAGGATGACACTCCATAGGTGTTTTTGTTAGTGGTGGCAATATTGGCACGATACATAGCCGGATTGGGATTAGTGACGGCATTGTAACGGTCGGCTGCCAATGCAAATTGATTACAGGTACCTTCCATATTCAGCAAGTAGTAATTCTGGAAACTGATAACCTGTGCTCCCTGTACTCCCGAAAAGGAAGCACTTAAGCTTAATCCTTTGTAGCTGATATTGGTGCTGAATCCATAGGTGAAATCCGGATAATTATCTCCTAATATCTCCCGGTCATCGTCTGTGATTTTACCGTCATTATTGACATCTTTCCATTTGGCATCACCCGGTTGTACATTTTCGTAGTTCCATACGGCCGGGCCGGTGAGCTGATAACCTTCTTCACCTATGTGTTGTTTATCTACCAGTATCCGTTGGTACTCTTCTTCTGAAATTACTCCGAGACTGTTCAGCCCGTAAAAAGAACCGATGGGTTTTCCAACCATTGTTATGTGGCTGATAGCACTTCTTTCCCCAATGCTGACAATGGATTGAGAGTCAGGTAACGAAAGTACTTTATTCCGGTTCAGGGAAAGATTGGCTCCTATATTCCAGTTTACAACCCCGGTGAGGATGCGTCCGTCAACTTGAATATCGAAGCCGGTGTTGCGTATTTTGGCATTAGACAGGTTTGATTTATATTGAGTTGCTCCGGCAATGGCCGATACCGGTTTATTGAACAATAAGTCATTCGAGATACTGTTGTAATAGTTGGCGGACAGGGTGATACGGTTTCTAAGGAAACTCAAGTCCATTCCGACATTATACTGATCTGTTTTTTCCCACCCCAGTAAGTTGTCGACGAAAGCGCTTGGATAACGTGTGGGAACTATTTGGCCGCCTAATACGTAACCGCCTAAATCACTCATATACCCTACATGCTCATAATTTCCGATGTTATTGTTTCCGCTGATACCCCAGCTTACTCTTAATTTTGCTCCGAAATTTTCTCCGATGTGATTCGTCCAGAAATCCTCATTGGATATATTCCAACCTAAAGCAACGGACGGAAACATTCCCCATCGATTGTCTTTTCCAAAGCGGGATGAACCGTCACCACGCAGAGAGCCGGTAAATGTATAACGATCTTTCCATGAGTATACTACACGCCCGAATACAGACATCATGGCCCAATCGAATTTATCAGTATCTCCCCAACTGTCTCCGGGAGCAGTTCCATGGGCACTTAATTCCCGAATCGTATCATCTACAAAGTTACGGGCACCGATGGAAGAGTTATCATATACTTTTTCCTGCATAGAGTAACCTCCTAAAATGTTTATCCCATGATCTCCGAAGGTACGGTTGTAATTAAGGGTTGCTTCCAATATCCAGTCAAGATTGGTTTGTGTACTGTAAGAAGCCCTTGAAAGCCGCTGATCACCCACATATCCGCTACCGGCCGTTGTGCCGTCGGTGTTCATAATAGTACCTCCTACTGTTGAGGGGCGATAATAACTTTCTGTCTGGGATATATATTGCATTCCGGAATAGATCTTTGCTTTTAGGCCTTTTACGATTTCCAAATCCAGATATCCCGAGACGGATGACATATATCTTTTTTGGAAATCTTCAATCTCATGTGCCAATGCAACGGGGTTTTCAGCCGGTGCTATGGAATATTTTCTCGCATATTGCATCTGCTGATCGACGGCGTATGAACCATCTGTGTTATATACCGGGAATTGCGGGAACATCACGAGAGCACTCATAATGATACCATCATTGTAATGACGTCCTTCTGCCTGTACGATTCGGTTTTTGGTATAGGAGGCTGCCGTGTTGACTCCTATACTCAAACGGTCGGTCAGCTTACCGTCAATGTTGAAGCGCGTCGTAAAGCGGTGATGATAAGATGGTGCGATAATACCGTCTTGTTCCAGATATCCGGCACTGGCCATATACTTTACCCGGTCATTACCACCGGTAATGTTCAGATTGTGCTTCATAATGGGAGCTGTGGAGAATATGGCGTCCTGCCAGTCTGTATTATAAGCCGGTTCAATGGGTTGTCCTGTTTC
>OIXG01003356.1_pt1 | contig 10670 bp, 10 predicted proteins | sample 1587731 | NCBI WGS metagenome assembly OIXG01 (sample SAMEA3888908, study PRJEB22519) | human gut metagenome | biome: human gut; feature: human-associated habitat; material: faeces | place: Denmark | collected 2010
TACTCTTATATTTTACAGAGATGAGGCTTCTGATTGAACGCTGTGAAATCTCTTGAAATAGGGTATATAATCTCTTATAACAAGAGATTAAAGCACGCTTAGCATACTTGAAACTAATTTTTTATTCGGATACACTATAGATAAGTTTACAAAAACGGACATAAAAAGCGAGGAAAATATGCTCGTATTCTTGTATGCTTATATATGAGGAGGTAAGTAAATGGAATGGTTGAAAAGACTTGGAGCAGCCATTGATTACATAGAGGAAAACTTAGATAGGGAAATATCCTATGATGAAGTAGCTCGTATAGCTTGTTGTTCAACATATTATTTTCAACGGATTTTTTCTTATGTATCAGGAGTGTCACTATCAGAGTACATACGCCGCCGTAAAATGACACAAGCTGCATTTGAGTTACAAAGAACAGACAATAAGGTTATTGATGTTGCTCATAAATATGGGTATTCATCCCCAACATCCTTTAACCGTGCTTTTCAAAGCGTACACGGGATAGCACCTATAGCGGCAAAAAGTATGGGATGTACCTTGTGTGCATATCCATCAATCCAATTTTCTATAAAAGTTTTGGGAGGCAGTGCAATGGCATATCACATTGAAGAAAAGAAAAATATTCGCATCGTAGGAATTAGAGTACCTCTTGTTGAAGATGCAGAGGAAAATATGCGGAATGTTCCTGCGTTCTGGGAAAAGTCAGTATTGGATGGCAGTATCTCAAAATTAGCAGAGCTATCAAACGAAAATCCAGACGGCATTTTAGGAGTCAGCGTTTATAATAATCCAAAGGATATATATTATTATATTGCTGTTTCGAGCAACACCCCCGTACCAGAAGGAATGGTAGAATACATTATACCAGAGGGTATGTGGGTTGTTTTTGAAAACGATGGAGTATTTAAGGAAGATGTGCAGAGTGTTTTTCGCAGATTTTTGACAGAATTTATACCGTTTTCTGGTTATGAATATGCAGGACTTCCTGATGTTGAAATATATCCAGTCTGCAAAGGGCAGCCATCCAAAGGACATTCCGAGGTATGGATTGCAATTAAAAAAGCAAAGGAGATTTAAGTATGTATCATTTAAGATTAAAAGGCGACTATTATCAGATGGGCGTAAAAAGAGGAAACATATTTCAAAAAGCTCATATTTCCTTTCCACTCCAGTTGGATGATTTTCAATTGGAACACGGAAAACGAAGCGAAGAAATTTTAAGAAAGTTTTTCCCAGAGATATGTGAGGAAGTAAGAGGTGTAAGTGACACCATTGGAACAGATTATCTACACTTCATTTCTTGGATGTTGTGTATGGGCTGCTGTATGTATAACTTGGAGAACAACATTCCCGTTGAGGTTAGGGGCTGTACTGCTTTTGCATATTCAAGCAATGGCAGAACAATATACGGTAGAAATAATGATTTACCGCCTTATCTGCGTGGAGGAAGCAAAAGTGAAATCTATGCACCGAAAAATGGAAACAGGTTTAATATCACTACTTCCTCTTTCATTAATGGCGAAGAGGGAGTGAATGAACACGGACTTGCTGTAGCAATGACTTTTGTTATGACCGACCTTGAAAAGATAAAAGCAGGTTTCAATTCTTGTTTTATTGTAAGATATTTGCTTGAAAAGGCAGATAATACCGAACAGGCGGTTTCCCTTCTTATGGGCTTGCCAGTATCTTCTAACTGCAATATTTTACTTGCAGATAAAAAAGGCAATATGGTAGTGGTTGAATGTACGCCAATTCTCAAAAAAGTTCGGGCGGCAGAAATTTTTGAAAATGGCAGTATTGTTTGTACTGTTAATAGTTTTACATCTGATGAGATGAAACCATATGACGATGCAAAAGGAAATGATTATGACTCGCACAGGCGTTACAGGACAGTATTAGACAGCTTTTCTTCGGAACGCATAAAAGATGAATACATTGAAACTACCGAACATCTCTTAAAAGGTGATTATGGGTTTATGTGCCAATATGATGATGAGCCAGATTTTGAAACAGTTTGGAGTTCAATATTTGATTTAGACAGCTTAGTAATCTATCGTGCAGAGGGTGACCCCAGAAAAAAGAAATTTGTTACAGATAATCGGTTACATGACCTTATAAGGCGAGGATAATATGCTGAGTATAAATTCCCAATGGATTTTATGTCCTCTTTGTGGGAACAAAACCCGAAACAAAATCAGAGAAGACACAGTTTTGAAAAACTATCCTCTTTACTGCCCGAAATGTAGACAGGAAACTTTAATTGAAGTCGAGAATTTACAAGTAACCGTCATCAAAGAGCCAGACGCACAGACGCAGAGCCGATGAACTTGAGAAAGCTTTCACAGTTCATCGGCTCTGTTACTACTTTTATGCTTGATTTTATTGCCTGTCACAGGGGATAGAAGCTGTTATCTTCATTTTCTGTTCGGCAACAGCTAAACTTCTATGCAAAGGGATTGCCATAAATACTGTAATAAGTGCAGAGAGAACATCGGCAATCGGCTGTGCATATAAAATACCGTTTAATCCCCATATAAATGGAAAAATTAAGATAACGGGAATGAAGCAGATACCTTGTCGGCAAGCTCCAAGAATAAACCCTTCTTTTCCTTTTCCAAGAGCAAGGAATAAAGAGGAATATACCGTGTAGTATCCAAACAGCATAAATGTAATACCGTTTACTCTTAAAGAGGAAGCTCCAATGTGAATCATTTCTGTGTTTCCAGTTGTAAACTGTGAAACAATGGTCGTAGAAAACAGACTGAATAATAAACCTACGATCACACAAAAAATAGTTGACCATAAGATGGAAATTTTGATTGCAGTACGCAGACGATCAAATTTTTTCGCCCCATAACTGTAACCTGCAATCGGTTGAAAACCTTTGATAAAACCAAATACTGTTAAGCTGCCCATAGATATAAGACGGGTAACAACGCCCATTCCCGCTATGGCTGAATCGCCGTAATTACCAGCGGCATTGTTTATTAGAGAGATAGAAATACTTGTTAATAATTGAAATACAAGTGTCGGAACGCCAATTTTGAAAATTTCAGATAGAATTTCTTTAGAAAAGGTACAGTCCTTTATTCTAAACTGAAAAGCACTTTTTTGTCTGAAAATATAAAACAGATACACAAGAGTAGATACTACCTGAGAAATTGCTGTGGCAATAGCAGCTCCTGCAACACCAAAATTAAAAGTGTATATAAATAATGGATCTAACCCGATATTGAGGACTGCACCTAACAACAAGGCACACATTGTAGTTTTTGCTGCTCCTTCACTTGTCACGATATTGTTCATTGTGACATTAAAAACATTGAAAATGCAAGAAACAATGTAAATACCGGCATAGGTAGCCGCATAAGGAAGGACACTTTCTGTTGCACCTAAAAGTCTTAGAATGGGGTTCAAAAAGAGGATTGATAAAACAATCATAATTGCACCGACAACAAGACTGCTATATAGTGCAGTGCTTGCCACTTTGTTTGCCTGATCCTTATTTCTTTGTCCTAACAGTCGAGAAATGTAGGATGCTGCCCCATTGCCAAAAAGTAATCCTAAGCCGACGACTACTTGACCGAGAGGATACACAACCGAGATGGCAGCCATTTGACTTTCGCCTAAGCCACCTACAAAATAGGCATCAACAAGATTGTACAAGGCGTTGATGAGCATACCAATCATTGTTGGAATACCCATAGCTAAAAGGGCTTTTGGAATTGGAGCATTGCCCAATAACTCCAATTTTCTGTTTTGATTGTCCATAGTGTTCTTTCTCCTTTCACTTGACAAATAGAATAAAATATACTACTATAAATTATAGCAGTTGAAACGCAAGTGGTATTCTACTATAATTTATAGTAGTTGTCAAGAGAGTAAAGGAGGAAATTGATATGGCGACCATTGACTTAATTGTTTTGGGAATGTTAAAGAAAGAACCTCTGAGTGCGTATGACCTTCAAAAGTTGGTAGAGTACCGCAATATTTCAAAATGGGTAAAAATTAGTACCCCGTCTATTTATAAAAAGGTTATCCAGTTGGAGGAAAAAGGATATATTTCAAGTCATATAGAAAAAGAGGGTAAAATGCCAGAAAAATCAGTGTATTCTTTAACTGAAAAAGGGAAACAGCAGTTTGAAAAATTGATGCTTGAAATATCCTGTAAGCCGATAAACATTTTTTTGGATTTTAATGCTGTCATTGTAAATCTGGACAGTATGTCCAGAGAAAGACAGCAAGAATGTCTGGATAATATTGAGAGCAGTATGGAGGTATTGAAAAAATATCTGGAAGAAAATATTGCTTTGAAAAAGAGTAAAGAAGATATTCCTGTTACGGGTATGGCAGTTTTACGGCAACAATACACATTGGCAGAGGCAATAGAGGAGTGGATTGCTTCATTAAAAAAAGAAATCAATTCGTAAAAGTGCATGGTAGGAACAAAAGAAATGCTGTTATTTTTTAGTTTGGATTGTAATGAGATTGTAAGAAGTGGTTGCTATACTGAATTTACAAAATAAAAACAGAAATTTGGAGGTTTTAATATGGCAATACTTGAAACAAAAGATTTACGAAAGATATACGGAAGCGGAGAAAACGAAGTCCATGCTTTGGATGGGGTATCCATTTCCGTAGAGGAAGGCGAATTTGTTGCTGTTATCGGTACATCGGGCAGCGGTAAATCTACACTACTCAACATGATTGGTGGGTTAGACCGTCCTACTTCTGGTAGTGTTACTATCCGAGGAAAAGAACTGTTGAAAATGAAAGACGAGGAACTGACGATTTTTAGGCGTCGAAACATTGGCTTTGTTTTTCAGAATTATAATCTGCTTCCTGTTCTTAATGTGTATGAGAACATTGTGTACCCTATTGAGATCGATGGTGGCAAGACCGATACAAGATTTGTAAAAGAGATTATCCATACTCTTGGCTTGGAACAAAAGCTTAAGAATATGCCGAATAATCTTTCAGGTGGTCAGCAGCAGAGGGTTGCGATTGCCCGTGCCCTTGCGACAAAGCCTGCCATTATCCTTGCCGATGAGCCGACTGGAAATTTGGACTCAAAAACAAGTATGGATGTTATTTTGCTGATGCAGTCGATTAGCCGTCAGTTCCACCAAACCACCATTATGATCACGCACAATGAGGAAATCGCTCAAATGGCAGACCGCACAATCCGCATTGAGGATGGCAAGGTTGTTTCGGGAGGTGTCAGATATGCACGCTAACCGAAATAAAAAAGCAGTTAAGCGAGTAGAAAAGGGAATGATGAAAGCAAACCGTATTCGTAACCTGTTTGCGGTGTTTGCGATCGTTCTCACTACATTTATGATTACTACCGTGTTTAGTTTGGGCATTAACTATATGGAAAATATGAAGTTAATGCAGGTGCGTACCGCAGGCACGACCGCTAATGCTTCCCTTGCGATGCCGACAGAAAAGCAGGAACAGCAGATTAAGAATTTGGAATATGTTAAAACCGTCGGTACGCAGTATATGGTCGGCTCGGTTGCCGAGAAGAACGATGAGGGGCGTGATCTTTCTATCGCACTTTCGTATTACGACACTACTGAATGGGATAAACACTATAAAGAAACAATCAAAGATATAGAAGGGAAATATCCCTCAAATGAAAATGAAATTATGCTGTCAAAGGATGCTCTTTCACAGCTTGGAATGAAAGAGCCGAAGCTGAATATGGAAATCCCTCTGTCCTATTATGATAAAAACGGTCAGCAGGAAAAAAATTTCACTTTAAGCGGATGGTTTCATTCCTATACAGGCACGGGAATGGGCTTTGTTTCCGAAGCGTATTGCAAAAATGCAGGCTATACAATGGCAGAGGACGGCGTTCTTTCTTTGTCGTTGAATAAAATGCCTGATGATTTTTATCGTATTCAAAAAGATGTGGAGCTTAACGAAAATCAATCTTTCGGCGGTGCGGTTTCCATGAAATCATCAAGCGGTTCAGTGATTGCAATGGTAATCCTATTGGTATTCTTTATTATTGGCAGCGGGTATCTCCTTATTTACAATGTTTTGTATATATCCATTTCAAATGATACCCGTTTTTACGGTTTGATGAAAACGCTTGGAACAACGCAAAAACAGATTAAATCACTGGTAAAAAATCAGGCAGTTAAGTTTGCTTGCATTGGTATCCCGATTGGTATTTTGTTAGCCACCGCTGTTTCCTTTGGAATTGTTCCATTTGTGTTGAACGAGGGTTTTGAACAGGGCAAGTCGATGATGGATGCCGAAGTGTTTTTCCATCCATCTATCTATATTTTGTCCGTAATCTTTTCAGCAGTAACCGTTTGGATTGCCTGCAATGCTCCTGCAAAAGCGGCTGCAAAAATTTCGCCAATAGAAGCATTGAAGTTTCAGAATTTTGCACCGAAGAAAACAAAAAGCAGAAATTCCACCAATGGTGGCAAGCTGCATGTGATGGCATTTCATAATGTATTCCGTGACAAAAAGCGTGCTGCCCTTGTGTTTATGTCCTTGTTTATGGGAATTACTATGATTTTAGGCGTAAATGGGGTTATAAGCAGTATGTCGGCTGAGAACTTTATTAAGGAATATATGGACTATAACTTTGAATACACTGATATTCAGTTTGAGCAGTATGAACAGCTCAATAAAGAAGTACCGCAGTTTGACGAACACTTTGTAGAACAAATCAAGCAGCTTGACGGTATTAAAAATATAGATGTTCAAAAAACAGTCTGGGCAGGTATTGACTTTAATGAAAACGATTTAGAAGGCTTTATGAAAATCAAATATGAGGACAGCAAATATAAAGCAAAGGGGCAGTCCTATGAACAGACGATAGAAACACTGAAAGGGTACGCTGAATCTGGTGACTATGGCTGCTATATTACAACGCTTCCAGACGACAGGGTACTGGAAGAATACAATGCAGAGCATCCTGATACGCCTATTGACATGGAAGCATTTAAGCGTGGCGAAACAGCGATTGCAGGAAAAGATACCGAATATAACGCTCCTAATACCGCTTTAGTGGGTGAAACATTGACACTAACTGCCGACAGTACAGACGGCAAGGCAACTGATTTCAAAATTGGCGGAGCTTTTTACTATGACGATTATGATAATACTCTTTCAGAAGGTATTGGCAGACGCAAAGAAATAAATATGGTGCCAGATGTTATCTTTGTCAGCGAAGCGGGTATGGAACGCCTGACAAAAGAACCAATAATTTCCGCAATCGGCGTTGACATTAAGAATTTCAACGATTTAGAGCGAATTGACAGCGAATTACAGGCGATCAACAGTACCTTGACCACATCGGAGTGGCAGCTGAAATCTTCCGTGAATCAGAAAGAACTATATAACCAGATGAACTACTCTTTGAGCTTGCTGGGAAACGGTGCTGCAATTCTGCTCATTGTCATCGGCTTGATTAACTTTGTAAATGTTATGTTGACGGGTGTGGTGGCAAGGAAAAATGAATTTGCCATTATGGAAAGTATCGGAACAACGAAAAAGCAGATCAGGAAGATATTGACCTTAGAAGGCGGTATTTATGCTCTGATTTCTACTCTGCTGATTATGACTTTTGGTAATGCGTTCCTAATGTTGGTGGCAGATGCAGTTCCGCATATGGCAAACTATGCAGTATTTAAATACCCTGTTGCACTTGTCATCGGTTTGATCGCAGCAATCTTTGTAATTTGCTTAAGCGTTCCTGCCATTGTTTACAAGGCAACTTCTGATGAAACGGTCATTGAAAGACTGCACAATTTTGATAGTTAAATGAGGTTGTGGGACGGACGCAGCATTGCTGCGTCTGTTCCTGCAATTTTGTATATTGAGGAAGGTGGTGCGTTTTGCGGCTATGGCAAATATTTTTCTACTTGAAGATGACAAAATTCTGAGCAAGGGTATTTCTATCGCCCTAAAAAAAGACGAGCATATGGTCACAGCAGTCTATGGGTATTTGGAAGCATTGAAGCAATACCAAAAACAAAAGTATGATTTGTTTCTGCTTGATATTAACCTGCCTGACGGCAATGGTTTGGAATTTTGTGAAAAAATTCGTGAAACATCGGAAACACCCGTATTATTTCTAACTGCTAATGATACGGAAGAAGATATGTTGGAAGGGTTTGGCGTGGGTTGTGATGATTATATATCAAAGCCTTTTTCTATCGAAGTTTTACGGAAAAAAGTATTGGCAGTTCTAAAACGAAGTGGCGTAGGAAAATTTCGTATGAAATACAGAGATTTAGAGTTAGATAAAGAAAAGTGTCTTGTTTTGATGAAGGGACAGGAAATACATTTGACCTCAACAGAATACAAATTGCTCCTTTATCTAATGGAAAACAGGGGAAGGGTTGTTACAAAGGCAATGCTTTTGGAACAGCTTTGGGATATAGATGGAAACTTTGTTGATGATAATACCGTGCGTGTGAATATTAAGCGGCTAAGGCAGAAACTGAATGATGAAAAGCAGGAATACATTGTAACAGTTTTTGGCATGGGCTACTCTTTTGGAGAATGACGATGAAGCATTTTGTGATTTATAGAAAACTGATTTTAATTATAGGTACTGCTACGGCGGTGGTATCTGTTGGTGTGTTCTTTTTTATGGAGGACATCCTTTTCCGTACGCTTTTTATCTCTTTTGCATTTGTATTTTTTGGGGGTCTGTTGTTCCTGCTGGACTTTCTGCACAACCGCTATAATGATAATCTGTTAGAGGAGATTACGCTGCTCATTGAAGCATTGGTAGAACAGCAGGAACGGACGGTCTTTTCAGAAGCTGAGGATACCCTGACCGCACGGCTGCAGCATCAACTTCTAAAACTCCGCAATATTTTAAAGGCACAGAATCAAATGCTGACACAGGAGAAAGAACAGATTAAAACTTTAATCTCCGATATTTCGCATCAAATTAAAACGCCCGTAGCAGCGGCAAACACCTTTGCACAGTTATTAGGTGATACAGGGTTATCCGATGAGGAGAGAAGGGAATATATTGCCACCTTGCAGATGTCCCTTGAAAAGCTGACTTTTTTGACAAACAGTTTGATTAAAATGTCCCGTTTGGAAAGTGGCATTATCCGATTAAAACCTGAACAAAGCAGTTTAAATGATATTGTTATGCAAGCGGTAAAAACGGTTTATGCCAAAGCAAGGGATAAAAATATTACGATTACCTTTGATTGTGGGCAGACCTTTGAAGCCCTGCTTGATTTTAACTGGACGGCAGAAGCTGTTACCAATGTACTTGACAATGCTGTGAAATATACACCAAGCGGAGGAGTTGTGGACTTGAAAATCACCGAATATCCATCGTATTTGCGATTGGATGTATCCGATAACGGAATTGGCATTCCTAAAGAAGAACAGGCAAAAATCTTCGGCAGATTTTACCGTGGAAAGCAGTCAGCAGGAGTTGACGGTGTAGGGATCGGTTTATATCTTACCCGTGATATTGTGAATAAGCAGAACGGGTATATCAAGGTGGCATCCGATGAAAAAGGTACGATATTTTCTTTATTCTTGAAAAAAGTTTAGAGAATAATAGTAATTCCAGATAAGTGTACGATATGAATTTGTCAAGATAGTAAATATAAAATAGAAAGATTAAATAAAACATGATAAATGGAGATGGATAATTTATGATTTCAGAATGGATAATTTGCCCGATTTGTGGCAACAAAACCCGTGATAGAGTTAGAGAAGATACTGTTTTAAAGAATTATCCTCTTTACTGTCCGAAATGTAAGAAAGAAACTTTAATAAATGCAAAGAAATTACATATAACCGTCATCAAAGAGCCAGACGCATAGACGCAGAGCCGATGAACTTGTGAGATAACCTCATAAGTCATCGGCTCTTTTTTTACATGAATATAGAATTTGACAAGTCCGCCAAATAAAAAAAACGGTGTTTTGGTGGGCAATTTTGTCATGCTCAGATGGCTATTTTATCCCTCCAGACCTGTTTCAAGTTTGGAGGGATTTCTTATGTGTTGGTCTGATAACACTGTGCTGCTGATTTTAAGCAGCAGTTATTTACATACCGTTCGATAGAGATGAGAATAATCTGTTAAAAAAATTCTTATCTCCATTTGGGGAAATTATGTTCCAAAAGTAGATGTTAAATATCTATATAATAGATATTTAACCTTTCAAGAAGGTCTAAAAAATGTAGATGATTTGGAATCATTTTTTTCTTTATAACAACAATTATTTCTCTTGGGTTGAATTTATTTTCATAATTTCATTCTCAAATTCATCCCTGTCGACTGCCGCCTTATTTCTCATTCGTGTGCGATAGTTATAAACCGTACTTGTAGAGCACCGGAGAAAGTTAGCAATCTTACCACTGTCCGTAATTCCCAATCGCAACAAAGCATAAATACGAAGTTCTCTATTCAACAATGCATCCGGTTTCAGAACAATTTGCTCACCATCTTTCAATAAAGCATTAAAATCTGCAACAAAAGTTGGATATAACCCTAAAAAGACTTTATCAAAACGAGCATACAAAGCGGTTAGTTCCTCATCAATAAGTGCAGAAGACTTCAATTTCTTAATCAATTCATCATAGTATTTATTAATAGCTATTTTATACAGCATATTCTGATATTTCTCCATTTTATGGATATAACTAAAAC
>OIXG01003357.1_pt1 | contig 10665 bp, 9 predicted proteins | sample 1587731 | NCBI WGS metagenome assembly OIXG01 (sample SAMEA3888908, study PRJEB22519) | human gut metagenome | biome: human gut; feature: human-associated habitat; material: faeces | place: Denmark | collected 2010
GCCGCATCTCGCTTTCCAGGGCAACCGGAAGTGTCTCATAAGAATAAGAAATCGGCATGCCGTTCTTTTCGCCGTTATTTTCCGTCGTCGTATTATCTTGGGTACTCATGGCTTAATAGAAATTGTCTTTTTTCAATACTCAACAAAAATCGCAAACCCTCGAATTTTTCGGGGATTAAAGAGGTTTAATTGTACGCCTCCTTGCGTGCGCACGTGCAGGCGCGAGCGCGTACGCGCGTGCGAACTTGTTACATGAAAAGCCTCGCTTCGGGCTTTTGTCGTAGAAAACGCACAAATCGCGTTCTTTGACCGTATGAGGGTATTTCCTTTGCTCCGTAAGGACCTGTTTCCGAGAAAATCGTTTATCATGCCTACGTGAAGTGTTGTGCCTTTTATTGGACATGTCACTTTGGAGCAAGACCGGCTTCAGTGTTGAGTTGCACCGCAGGCATTGAAGCGTTGTTCTTTAATTTACACGTCGAGTTTTCGTGTGTGAGTCAGCAAGTACAACAGCGGTGCTTTAACAAAGGAAAATAATATGAAGTCTCTCAAATTGAGTCTCGCGGTAGTTGCCTTGGTTGCTACCGCCGGTTCTGCGATGGCTGCGGATGCTGTCCCCTACCTCATGGATAGCGCCAATCAGGTTGTCAAGAGTGGCTCGGGCCTGTGCATCCGCACCGGTTTCTGGACACCCGCTTTGGCTCAGAAAGCCGGCAATGCAACCGGATGCCAGTGCGATCAGGACATCGCACCGTGCCAGAAGGCTGCTCCCGCCAAGAAGAAGAAGCCCGCCAAAGTTACGGTTAACGCCGATGCGGTCTTTGCGTTCGGTAGCGCCAAGCTTTCCGATGAGGGACAAGCAGTTCTGAACGGTTTGATTTCCCGCTTGGCCGGTATCAACGTTGACGTCGTCCTCGCCACCGGCTACACCGACAGAATCGGTTCGGATGCCGCCAACCAGAAGCTTTCCGAAGCTCGTGCTGAAGCCGTCAAGGCATACTTGGCTGCCAACGGTGTTGCGGAAGATCGTATCCAACCGCTCGGCTTGGGCTCTGACAACCCCGTTGTCGAATGCGCCAAGAACCTGAGCAAAGACGAGCTCATCAAGTGCCTCGCCCCGAACCGTCGTACGGAAGTCGAAGTGTTCGGTTCGCGTGCTGCGAAGTAATTTTCGCGTGAGCACCTAACGAGAAACCCGGCCTGACGGCCGGGTTTTTTATTGCTCTCAGGCTTTTCAGACAGCAGCTTCGCCCTCTTCGCCGGGCCGACTTCGGATGACCTGCTCTAGGTCGACAACAAAAATCTTGCCATCCCCGATTTTTCCTGTTCGAGCACTTTTTTGAATCGCTTCCAAAACGCGATCGAGGATGTCATCGGTCACGACGGCCTCAATCTTGACCTTCGGAAGAAAGTCCACCACGTATTCGGCACCGCGGTATAGTTCCGTGTGCCCTTTTTGACGACCGAATCCCTTCACTTCCGTGACCGTAAGACCGTTAACGCCGATTTCGGCAAGTGCCTCGCGCACTTCATCGAGTTTAAAAGGTTTGACGACAGCAATGACTAATTTCATGGCTTTTTCTCAAAATTGCTTTTCAGTCAGGCAAAGAATAACACCTTCCCGTTATCGGACGATGCGGCGCACTTCCGTATAGTAACGCTTATCGGTCGCCTCTCCCATGGAAAAGGTTTTGCGCGGAAAGACGCCGCCTAAGGCCACGCCGGTAAAAAAGTCCTCCTTCGCAATGGCCGTCAGTAAAAAACCCAGACGGTTTTCTTCCTGCGCCAATTTTCTCAAGGATGCCTCTCCGTGAATGTAGTCGAGCTCGACTCCGATTTCCGGCAAGCAGGCATCCAAGGCACTTTGCAATGCCGCAACGGGAAGAACTCCGAACTTGCGATCTAAAATAATTTCCCCCGTCTTCGACCCGGCAATCCACGTGATGCGGTGCCCATCGGAGGCTCCTGCCGTCTTTTTTAGCTGCGATAAAACCGTTTCGGGGTTTTTCCCGACAACCAAACGATGAATCGGCTCAAAGACTAGCGAGTCATCCCGAATGTTTCCGAGTTCGACCATCGCGTACCGTGCCGGATGGTCTTTGGCTGCATTCGGCGTGAGTCTTGTTTTCAAATCCTCATAGCAGGTCTTAGCCGTTGCCAGGGAGTGGTTTCCGTCTCCGACACAGTACAAAAGAGTTCCGAGGGTTGCTCGCTCTTTTTCGTAGTCGGCCACGGCTAGGGAAAACTCCGCCGCCTCGTCCCCTGAAACGAGATACCCGACAAGGTGCCCGCCTCCGAGCATCAAATCTAAATCATAGAGTTTCGGGAACCTTGTCTTTTTTTGCTCCAGCCCGGAAAGGAGTCGATCGGTCGGGTCATCGGCAAGAAGGAGCACATGGGAAAGCTCCAAGCTTGCACCCTTACGAATGGCCACACGCGGCGGAATACGCGAACGGACGGTTTTTTCGGTCGCACGAATCGGCTTATCTGTTTTTTCGGAAAAGTCGTAGGCCTCTACATCAACCGTCCCGACAACGCCGCGGCGAATCGCTCCCGTGCAAAGCGTTCTTTCCACGTAAACAAAACTCGCCGGGTACGACGTCAAAACAGCGTTTTTTAGATACGAGCACATCGTGTTTTCAATCGCTCCGATGCGCGAAGCATCGTCCTTCCCGAGCCAAACCTCGGGAAAAATCAGAGCAAGTGTACTGACATCTGTTCCGACAACGCGACGGACATTTTCCCAGTACTCCGGCTCGCTCGTGAACTGATCGCATGCAATGACCGGCCAGGAGACAGAGACCCCGTGGCTTGGCAAAAGCACGCCAAACGGCTGAAAAACCGACATACATTCCCCTTAAAGGAAAAAATCGTACGGTATTTTACCGAGGAAAGAGGCGCGAAACCTGACGATTTGAGAGGGATAACCTTCCTCGGAAAGACTAGCAAACTCTGGAAGCGTTCAATTCGGTAGCAGGGCGCCTAAAAAATAAACACCTGCCCTCCCATCGGTATACTTGCGGAAAGCCATTTTTTTGCCACAAAAGCTTGCGTTACAACCTCAGGGCCTTTTTATGACAAAGCCGTTGACACGCAAAGAGTTCAATCTTCTGACGACACTCGCTTCCTGCGATGAGTCGCTCTCACAACGCGCATTGGCTCGCCGTTCGGGGTTTTCTTTGGGCACAGCCAATAAACTTCTTTCGGCGCTGACGCAAAGTGGCCTTGTTGCAGACAATCGAATTACCGAAAGCGGCTTGTCGACGCTCGAGCCCTTTCGCGTCAAAAAAGCCGTTTTCCTTGCTGCCGGCTTCGGCAGCCGCCTCGTACCCGTCACACTCAACACCCCCCAACCGCTGGTACGAGTTAACGGTAGGCGCTTAATCGACGGACTCATCGATGCCGTTCTTGCTCTCGGGATTACCGATATCACAATCGTTCGGGGCTATTTAGGCGAACAATTCGATCAGCTTTTGTATAAGTATCCGATGATTCGCTTCCTGGAAAACCCGATTTACAACGAATCAAACAATATTTCTTCGGCCCTTGTCGCTCGATTCGGCCTGGCCAATGCCTATGTCTTAGAGTCCGACCTGTTGATTAAAAACCCGAGTATTCTTCGCAAATACCACTATGAATCGGACTTTTTGGGCATTCCCAAAGCGCGTAGTGACGATTGGTGCTTTATGCTCAAAAACGGCTTTATTGCCGAAGAAAAATTCGGGGGACTGAATTGCTACCAAATGGTCGGAATTTCCTACTGGAATGCGCAAGACGGAGCCAAGCTTTCTGCTGACTTAAAAGAAGCCTATGAGCAACCGGGAGGCAAAGAGCGCTACTGGGAACAAGTTCCGCTCTGTGTTTTCAAAGACAAGTACCAGGTCGGAATTCTCCCCTGCACCCAAGAAGACATCGTTGAAATCGACACATTCCGAGAACTCAAACAAATCGACAAGGCGTACTGCGCTTAAACCATGCAAGAGAACATAAAGCAAGAAGCACGGCTAAAACGTGCGCTCAATCCGATGCATGTTTGGGCTTTGGCCTTCGGGTGCATCATCGGATGGGGTTCGTTTATTAATCCCGGAAAGAAGTTTCTCTTTAACTCGGGAGTAGCCGGGACAGCGATTGCCATGCTCATCGGAGCCGTCATCATGGTGGTGATTGCCTTTAACTATGCCTACATGGTTCCCAAATATCCGAAAGCCGGCGGTCAATTTACCTTCGCCAAGATTTGTTTCGGTCGGCTTCCTGCTTTCCTTTGCGGATGGTTTCTCGTTGCCGCCTATTTGACGAACGTCCCGATGAATTCGACGGCCATCGGATTGATTATCGACGGTCTGTTCGGCCCGATTCTTAAATTCGGCTTTCACTACACGGTTGCCGGTTTTGACATCTACGCCGGAGAAATGGCCTTTGCAATGGCCGTCCTCGTGCTATTCGGCCTTTTCAACATCCAAGGGGTTAAAGTCGCGGGCTCCATTCAAACTCTTTTAGCGTTCCTGCTCGGCTCTTCCGTTCTGATGCTCACAGCAATCGCCCTGACAAGCGACGCCGCAACATTTGCCAACATGGAGCCGCTCTGGGGATTTGACAAGGAGGCCGCCGTCAGCGCCCTTCGAGACGGAAGTTATGGCGGTATCGATCCTTTTGTCCATACAGGCACAGTTTCGATCTGCGCCGCCGTCCTCGCAACATTAGCAATTGCTCCCTGGGCATACGTCGGCTTTGACACGATTCCGCAGGCAGCGGAAGAATATCAATTCTCTCCGACAAAGGTCAGCCTCATCATGATTGTGGCCATCTCCTTCGGCTGCTTTGTCTACATCGCAAACAACACAATCACGGCCGCAGCACTCGCTAATTGGCCGGACTTAATCATCAATAGTTCGCATACGCCTTGGCTTTTGTTAGCGGCTTCCGAGCGCCTCTTAGGTAATTTCGGGAAAGTGATTGTCGGAATTGCCGTATTCAGTGCGGTTTTAACGGGCATTATGGGCTTTTACATGGCCTCCTCGCGCCTGATGTATTCGATGACCAGAGACGGATATCTCCCCAAATCCTTTGCCGTCATCGATCCCAAACACAGAACGCCGAAAAATGCGCTCTTGTTTTGCATCGGCATTTCGCTTTCGGGCCCGATTCTCGGTCGAGAGGCCCTCGGTTGGTTTGTCGATATGTGCGCTATCGGTGCCTCAATCGGCTTTCTTTTCACGTGCCTTGCTACGCGTGTCACGATGAAGCGAAACGGAGAATCAGATTGTTTCCTTTCGATTGTTTCCATACTCGGCGCCGCTTTTTCCGTGTTTTTTATCGCATTGCAATTGATTCCGATTCCCGGACTCGATTTCGTGCATTTCGGCACTCCCTCGTACATACTCCTTGTAGTCTGGATCCTAATCGGTGCCGGCTTTTACATTGGACGATTCGGGTTCAAGATGCACTAGGAAAAGGGCGCGGAAAAACATCCTCTTTCCCCGAAACACTTTGTCAAACGACTGAAGAAGCACCGGACGCCTTTTGCGCTCGGCAACGCGTCCGGGCAGGTCGCCCTACTTGAATTTTTTTGTAAAGGCTTCGCCAAGGCTCTTCGGATTTGATAGAGTGCGTTCGTTTTTCAAGAATATTTCTCCTACCTATGACTGACGAGAAAATTTTTAAAATCAATACGGAAATCCTGGGACAAGCGCGGTTTGACTCGAATTTAGCGAGCGGCGTTTTCCCGTCCTCGCATACGGTGCTTTTGCACCTACCTACTGATTTTTCGCGAGATGTCGGCGGACATACCGACTGTCTGTTTGAGGCCGCCGGTCCCCATGAACGCCTGTTTTTCGACCCGAAGCGCACACGTAGCGCTATCGTGACCTGCGGCGGCTTGTGCCCGGGGTTGAACGATGTGATTCGCTCCATTGTTTTGGAGTCCCATTACGCGTACGGTGCCGATGACATTCTCGGCTTCCGGTACGGGCTCGCCGGATTTATCGAAGAAAAAGGCTTCACTCCCGTTGTCCTTCGTTCGTACGATATCAGCAACATTCATCACTTCGGCGGCACGATTCTCGGAACATCCCGCGGCTCGCAACCGATTGAACGCGTTGTCGACCGTCTTTTAAAAGAACGGATTGACATTCTTTACTTCATCGGAGGCGACGGGTCGATGAAGGCAGCAATCGCCATTAAAAACGAAATCGCCAAGCGCGGGTTGCACATTTCCGTCATCGGTATCCCGAAGACGATTGATAACGACATTAACTATGTGCCCAAGTCGTTCGGCTTTGACACGGCCGTCGAGAAAGCCACCGAGGCCATCGAATGTGCGCACGCCGAGGCTATGGGATGTCATAACACGATCGGTCTGGTCAAACTCATGGGACGCGAGTCCGGATTTATTGCCGCTCAAGCCGCACTTTCCATGCGCGATGTCAATTTCGTGCTCGTACCGGAGCTACCCTTTGAGATTGACGGTCCGCAGGGACTTCTTGAGGCGGTCTTCAAGCGCATCCGTGCCCGAGGTCACGCCGTGATTGTGGCAGCCGAAGGCGCCGGGCAGCACCTGATGCAAGGAACCGGACAGTACGACCCGTCAGGCAACATTGTTTTAAGCGATATCGGAACGTTCCTCAAAGAACGCTTAAAGAAATTCTTTGCCGAACGCAATCAAGATTTGACCATCAAGTACATCGATCCGAGCTACATTATTCGCTCGGTGCATGCCAACACATCCGATGCTGCCTACTGCGGACAGCTCGGTCAGCACGCCGTCCATGCGGCAATGGCCGGCAGAACCGGTGTTGTCGTCTCTCGAATCATGGACGAGTTCGTGTACGTTCCGTTGGAACTTGTCACGGCAAAGCGCCGCAAGATGGATCCCAAGAGCGAACTGTGGCGGACCGTTTTGGAAAGTACCGGTCAATGGACCGTCAAGGGTATGCGTGTTGACGAATAAAAAGCACGCAGATGACGAAGAAAAAGGGAACGCGAGCGTTCCCTTTTTTCGTCTTCCACATAGGAGAAATTCATGGTGCCCGGGGAGAGACTCGAACTCTCACGCTTATTAGGCGGAGGATTTTGAATCCTCTGCGTCTACCATTCCGCCACCCGGGCAAAATCCAAATTTTTTACAAGAAACCTCCAGCCCGAAGGCTAGAGGTTTGAAATTCTGGGGTGGGAGATGGGACTCGAACCCACGACAACCGGAATCACAATCCGGGACTCTACCAACTGAGCTACACCCACCGTTAAATTTTTCTGGCCTGCCCGGCAGGATTCGAACCAGCGACCCTCGGCTTAGAAGGCCGATGCTCTATCCAACTGAGCTACGGGCAGTTCCGGGACACACGCCACCTCTATGGTCGGGGTGAAGAGATTCGAACTCCCGACATCCTGCTCCCAAAGCAGGCGCGCTACCGGGCTGCGCTACACCCCGAAAGAGGAAGCGGATTATAGCAAAGGTCCGTCTTCTTGCAACGGCAAAAAGCAAACTCGGCGTATCGAGACCCTGAAAGTGTCTCTCGTCAGGGAGTGGGAAGGCTCTTTCTTCGTAAAATTAAAAGCCTCGGCAATCAACATGTACGGGTGTGCATCAAGGGCGTTGCCGGCGCAAAGGATTGAGTGTGACGCACGAAAAAGAGCAAGGAGCATTAGAGAACCTTGATTTTGTCAGGGGCCCGTACTCGGCCGGGTGGGAAGAACCGTTGACGGCTTTTTTTGCCTCGCCTACGGGCAACGTTCTCACGCAAAGACTCAAGGAGCGCTTACTGGCCGGAGCCACTATTTACCCGAGCGACCCCTTGCGCGTGTTGCGAGAAATCACCCCCGAAGCTACCCGCGTTGTCATTCTCGGACAAGATCCGTACCACGGACCGGGGCAGGCCGTCGGCATGGCCTTTTCCGTGCCGCCGTCGTTAAAGCGGTTACCTCCGAGTCTTAAAAATATCTTCAAAGAAATTGCCGGGGAATTTGGCTGTTCCGTGCGCGAAAACGGAGATCTGATGGACTGGGTTAGCCAGGGGGTGTTGCTGCTTAATACGGTTTTAACCGTCGAGTGCGGAGTTCCGGCAAGTCACGGTGCCTTCGGTTGGCAGACGCTCACGGAATCTCTTTTGGCGGCGCTCCTGCGGACACCGCGCCCTCGGGTTTTTATGCTTTGGGGGGCTCATGCACAGGCAAAAGAAGCGCTGATTCGGGAAAACGCTGTCAGCGACACGTTGATTTTAAAGGCCAATCACCCGTCTCCGCTTTCGGCAAGGCGCTCCCCGGTTCCCTTTATCGGATGCGGGCATTTTACCCGAGCCAATGCGTTTTTCGTAGAGCACGGAGAAAAGCCGATCCGTTGGTTCAAGCCGCACCAAGGTCTGCTTTTTTAAAGGGCGCAAAAGAGAAGGCGCGGACGCACTTTCGGGGCGCTTTTTAGGATCAGGGTCTCGGGTCTTTTTGTGTAGAATTGCAAAAACTTCTGCCCGATCGGGACAGAAACGGCAAACCGCGATTGTTTGCTCGCTGTTTGTTTTCATTCGGTCGATTCCGAACGATTAAAAGCGTCTTCGGAACGCGCCGCAAGTTTCGTGAACAAGGAAATGTGATGTCTTTGCAGATTATTAATGATCAGCCCGAAATGTTTAACGCAGTCATCAAAGTCATCGGCGTGGGCGGCGGCGGAGGAAATGCCGTTGAGCACATGATTGACAATGAGGCGCAGGGCATCACGTTCATTGCTGCCAACACCGATCAGCAGGCCTTAAATCGCTCTCGAGCCGATATCATTATTCCGCTTGGGAAAACGGGGCTCGGGGCCGGTGCACGCCCCGAGGTCGGTGCTATGGCCGCTCAGGAAGCCAGCGAAAAGATTCGCGAGGCCTTAGAGGGCACCAACCTTTTATTTATCACAGCCGGTATGGGCGGCGGAACTGGAACGGGTGCCGCACCGGTTATTGCCGAGATTGCCAAACAGCTCGGAATTTTAACGATTGCCGTTGTGACCAAACCCTTCGGTTTTGAGGGGATGCGCCGCATGCGTCAAGCTCAGGCCGGCATTGAAAACTTAAAAGACAAGGTCGACAGTCTCATTGTCATTTTGAACGACAAACTTGAAGAAGAGGTCGGGGAAGATGCCACGATGCTCGACTGCTTTGCAGCGGCCGATGACGTGCTCTACAAGGCGTGTAACGGTATTGCGGAAATTATCCACACACCGGGCTTGATTAACGTGGACTTTGAAGACTTAAAGACCGTGATGGGAGCGCGCGGAACGGCCATGATGGGAACGGCCACGGCGGCCGGCGATCACCGTGCGCACGAAGCGGCCGAACGGGCCATTACCTGTCCGCTTCTGGAAGGTGCCAATTTGCAGGGTGCCCGCGGACTCCTTGTGTATGTGACGGCTTCGGCGGCAACGATGAAGCAAAGCGAAGTACGCGAAGTAATGTCCATCATGAAGAACTTCGTCAGTAAGGACGCCATCCAGATTGTCGGTACGGCCTTTGATAATGACATGGGCGAAGAGCTTCGCGTGACGGTGGTGGCGACGGGTCTGGATACGCCCGAATCGGAGGCTGGAGCCGCTGCTGTTTTTAAGCCCTTTATCATCAACAATGCGGCAGCCGGGACGGCAAAACCGGTTGCTACAACGACAACTCCCGAGCCTGTGGAGCAGCCTCAGGCCGAAGCTGATGTCAAGGCCCCCGGCGCTCCGGCCCAGTTCGACCAAGCGCCCTCGGCGCCGACCGAATCGATCTCTGCTACGCCGACAACCGTTGCCGAGCCCTTCTGGAAGAACTCTGCCGGACACGCTTCGTCTTCCTTTGATGTGCCGACCTTTATTCGCAACAACAGCGAGAAAAAGTAAAGGGAGTCCGTCGATGGTCAAGCAAAAAACGTTGGCATCGGAGGCCACGGTAAACGGCATCGGACTGCATTCAGGAAAAGAAATCTGCATGCGGATTATGCCGGCGCCGGAAAATTTCGGAATTCGCTTTCGTCGTACGGACATCACGCCGGCGGTCGAGATTCCCGCTCAGGCCACGCGCGTCAATGACACGCGTCTTGCAACCGCTGTCTTTGAAGGGAAGGTGTTCGTTTCCACAATCGAGCATTTAATGAGCGCGCTGTGTGGTCTTTCGGTCGATAACGCCCTCATTGAGGTCAATGCTCCGGAAACGCCGATTCTCGACGGATCGGCCTTAGGGTACACAGACTTAATGGAACGCGCCGGAATCGTTGAGCAAGACGCGCCGCGTCGCTTTTGCCGCGTCAGAAAGACCGTTCGTGTCACCGAGGGCGACAAGTGGGCAAAGCTTGAGCCCTTTGAGGGTTTTACAGCCGAGTTCACGATTGCTTTTAATAATCCCGTGATTGACAAAACCGTCCAGACCGTCTCGTTTCATTCCGAGAGCGATGACTACGTCAAAGCGGTTGCGTACGCACGCACGTTTTGTTTTGCCGAAGACGTCAAGAAAATGCACGCCGCGGGCCTGGCATTAGGAGGATCGCTTGAAAACGCCGTTGTCGTCGTGCTTCGCATCATGGTCGACCGCGATGAAATGGTTCCAGTGCCATTCGAAATCGGAATATTTTTTGTTGCGGCCCGGAAACATGAAGTGCGTGTACGCTTCGATCTTCCTGCTCCGCTCCCCGAGCTGCTCTTCGCGATTGTCGGGCTTGTACTCT
>OIXG01003362.1_pt1 | contig 10647 bp, 9 predicted proteins | sample 1587731 | NCBI WGS metagenome assembly OIXG01 (sample SAMEA3888908, study PRJEB22519) | human gut metagenome | biome: human gut; feature: human-associated habitat; material: faeces | place: Denmark | collected 2010
GACCCCAACATTAAGAGTGTCGTGCTCTACCAACTGAGCTAAAGAGGCATCAATCATTATCTGATTGCGAGTGCAAAGGTAGCTATAATTTTTATATCTCCAAAAAATTTGCCGGAAAAATTTTGAAAAATTTCTGCTTTTCCGGCCTCCGGGGTTATTCCAGCGCCAGTTTGTCGCTGTCCCATTCGCCGCCGGCGTCCGGGTAGATGAAAGGCCGCGAATCGCCGAAACGCTTCATATTCAAATAACTTTCATAAAGGTTGATGCCGTTCGCCGACTGCGTGGCCAGCGCGAAGGCCACCACCGACGGATGGCGCTTCGTGGTGTGGTAACTGTTCTCCGTGCGTTCGAGGTATGCCGGCTGCCATTCGGGGGCGTTGGACGGATTCCCGCCCTTGCGGCGCGACTCCCCGCTGCGGCGGGTGTCGATCGGCGCCTGCGCAATCACGTAGAGGCCCTGCACGTCGCAAAAGTTCAGCAGCGATTCGGGCACAGGCCCCGGCAGCAGTTTTAGCGTGTTGAATCCCTGCTCGCGCAGCGCCGCGATTTCGTTTTCGGTGATCGCCGCGGGGACTTCGCGTACGCGTAGCGTCACGGGGCGTGCGTTCAGCGACATCCGCCCGTCCTGCATCTCCACCGAGCGGAAGCCGAGGCGGAGTTCCAGATATTCGACGTAGCGGCCTTCGTGCTGGGTTTTGAGCCGCAGCGTGTACTGCGTGGGGAGTTCGGCGCTCCACAGCAAGTTGGCGGGAATACGGGCCAGGAAACGCAGCGTGTCTTCGCGGCGCATGTCGAGGGTGACGTCTTTCTGTCCCGCTGCGGCATTTTCGCCCGTCGGCGTGAGCAGCTGGTAGTGGATGCGCGAGGTGCGCGGGTTGAGGGCCTCGCTTTTCACCGCGACGGCGATCTCCGCCGTGGCGTTGCCGTCTTCGCCCATGCGGGTTCTGGTCACGACGTCACGCACGCGCAGCGTGGGCTGGCTCATCAGCCAGGCTCCGCCGATGGCGGGTGCCGGAGCCTCTTTCCAGCTTTCGAGCGGTGCGACGGACGACGGCTGCGCGAGGATGACTTCGAGCATGTTGCGGCCCTCTTTGGCCTGTTTGGTGATGTTGATTTCCGCCGGGTTGTTGCCGTCGGCGTTGCAGGCCACGGGAAGGCCGTTCACGCGCACTTCGTAGTCGCCCGACGCCCATCCCAGGTGGAACAGCACCTGCCGGTTGGCCCATGCGAACGGCACGGTGAACGGTGTCGAGAAAACGTTGTCCTTGAGGTTCCATTCCGTCAGACGCGTGAAGTAGCGGTTGTCGCCGCCGTCGGCCGCCGTGGCCGCTTCGGCCGAAGGATAGGCGAGTATCTCGCCGCGCGGCAATTCGCGTCCGTAAGTCGGTGTGTACTCCTGCGCGCAAAGTCCGCAGAGGGAAAAAAGCGCTATGGTCGAAAGGATAGTCCGCATAAGTTCGTATATTTGTCCTCCGTAAAGATACAGAAATTTTTCGATACTGCGATGTCCGGGCTGCCCAAACTCAATTTTCCTGCCATCCGGCTGCGTGCGCGCCGCCGCGGCGACGGCGTGGAGGTCTGGGATTCCCTGCGGGGCATTTATCTCGTGCTGACGCCCGAGGAGTGGGTCCGCCAGCATCTGATCGCTTACCTGACGGCGTATTGCGGCGTGCAGCCCAAACGCATCGTCCAGGAGTATGCCGTGGCGCTCAACGGCCAGCCCCAGCGGGCCGACGTGGTGGTCGTGGGCGACCGGGCCGAGCCGCTGCTCCTGGCCGAGTGCAAGGCCCCGTGTATCCCGATCAACAGCCGGACGCTCGCGCAGGCCGTGCGCTACAATTCGGTGCTGGGGGCGCGCTACGTCATTCTGACCAACGGCCTGCGGCATTACTGCTGCGAATGCCGCGACGGGGAGTATGTCCAGCTCGGCGGCTTCCCGGATCTTTCCGGTGATTGACCGTCCGTTTTCCCCGTCCGTTTCCCCAGTCGTTTCCCCGTCCGTTTTCCCTGTACTCGGCGGTACCTGATCTCCGCCCGGCCGGATCGCTACAAATTTCGGAAATTCTTGTCGATATATCCCTGGAAGGCTTCCTTGTAATTCTCGCCGATCGGTACGTACTCCGTGTCGTTGAGGAAGATGCGCCCTTTGACGTAGGCCTTGATCGTGCGCAGGTTGACGATGTACGAACGGTGCACGCGCATGAACGACTCCGAAGGAAGCGCCGTCTCCATGTTCTTGAGCCGGAACAGCGTGGTGATGGTCGTTCCGTCGGCGAGGTGCATGCGCACGTATTCGCCTTCGCTTTCGAGATAGACGATGTCGCTGATCTTCACCAGCGAAACCTTGTAATCGGCCTTCACCGAGATATACTCCTTGTCTTTGGGCAGCGCCTCGGATTCCCCCTCCTGCGCCGGGCGCTGGTTGTGGCGGAGTTCGTAGAGCGAATTGGCCTTGGCCGCCGAACGGCTGAAATCGGCGAAGCTGAACGGTTTGAGCAGGTAGTCCACCGCGTCGAGCTTGAATCCCTCGACGGCGTACTCCGAATAGGCCGTGGTGAAAATCACCATCGGGCGGTCGATCAGCGCGCGGACGAAATCCACGCCGTTGAGGTCGGGCATGTTGATGTCGACGAAAATCAGGTCCACCTTCTTTCCCGCGAGCATCTGCTGCGCTTCCAGGGCGTTGTTGTATTTTGCGACGAGGTCCAGATAGGGTATTTTCGAGATGTAGCTTGTCAGCTGACGCAGAGCCAGCGGCTCGTCGTCGATGGCGATACATTTAAGCATTGAGCGTCGGGATTACGAGTTTTACGGTATAGGTCTTCTCCTCCTCGCGGATTTCCAGCGAGTAGTTCTTCGCGCCGTAGATCAGTTCGAGGCGTTTGCGGACGTTCTCCAGTCCGATTCCCGCGGGGTGTTTGCTGCTCTGGGCGGCGTGGCGGCTGTTGGTGAGCGTGCTGGTCACCTGCCCGTCGGCGTATTCGATCTTCAGGCGGATGAACGACGGATGGTTGTAGCTTACGCCGTGTTTGAAGGCGTTTTCGACGAAGACGATCAGCAGCAGCGGCGGGATCGACAGTTGTTCGGGCAGGTTGCCGGGCGACTCCACGCTGATATTCACGGCGTCGGTGTAACGAATGCGCATCAGTTCGATGTAGTTTTTCAGGAACTGGATGTCGCGGTTGAGCGAAATGATCTCGCGCCCCGACTCGTAGAGCACGTAACGCATCATCTTCGAAAGCTCGATCACGGCGTTCTTGGCCGACTCGGTGTCGATGTCGATCAGCGCGTGGATGTTGTTGAGCGTGTTCATAAAGAAGTGCGGGTTGATCTGGTATTTCAGGTAATCCATTTCGGCCTGAAGGTTCTGGCGCTTGAGCGCCTCCATCTGCTGTTCGTCGCGCATCGACTGGTATATCAGCTTGATACCCGTGTTGGCTCCGGTCATAAAGAATCCCAGCACCACGTTCCAGTACATCTCCAGATTGGAGAACGACGCTTTGCGGTAGGCGTCGAGCGCTTCGGGATCGTTTTGTTTGAGGAGGTGGTCCGTGAGGTGGTCCTCGTAGATCTGCACCAGCCAGAAGACGCTGATGATCAGCGCCAGGTTGCTCGCGAGGTATTTCCCGTATTTTCGCCGGAGCATGTAGCGCGGGGCGATGATGGCATTGTGGATGAGAAAGATGATCAGATAGGGGGCGATATACCTCCAGGCAGTCAGCACGTTTTCCAGGTTGACGTGCATTTCGGACATCATCTGCGAGTTGAGGACCGGGACCAGGATGATGGCCGTCCAGACCATCACGTAGAGCAGGTTTTCACCGATAGCTTGTTTTTTCTGGATTTTCATGCTTCAAATATAGTGAAAGTCGCGGGCAAAGCCAAACTTGTTTGAGCTTTGCCGCGACGCATCGAGCTTTGCCCGCAATGCGCCGATTCAAAAAACACCCGGCTTCCGAAGAGCCGGGTGTGAAAGAAAGCAGGTAACCGTACTAATTAGTGACGCCTCATTGTTAGAATGGATTCAGTGACTATGAAGAATTTTGGGATAGAGAATCCAATTGGTTACCTGCCTGTGCCTTATTTGTTCAACAGCGAGGGTTCGTATAGATAGCGTTTGATGCTTCGTTTCGGGGTTTTTTCGAACTCGTTGGGGTAGAGTGCGATGCCCGAGATCCGCTCGTAGGCGGCCAGCTGCGCGTTGAGTTCCTGAAGGTTGTTCTGCATGATCTGCGGCAGGTCGGCCTTGTCCACGCCCTCGGCCTCGGCCTGTTCGTAGTCGGGGACCACGAGGGCCTTGATCTTGCCGTTTCCGGCGTCGAGCACCAGCGATTCGAGCACGAGGTACATGTTGTTGAGCTTGTCCTCGATCTCCTCGGGATAGATGTTCTGGCCGTTGCCCGAGAGGATCATGGTTTTCGAACGGCCGCGGATGTAGAGCGTGCCGTCGGGGTCCATCGTGGCCATGTCGCCCGTATGGAGCCATCCCTCCTCGTCGAGGACCTTGTGGGTGTCCTTGTCGTTTTTGTAGTATCCCTTCATAACGTGCTCGCCGCGGACGAGGATTTCGCCGGCCACGCGCTGCGGGTCTTCCGAGTCGATCCTCACTTCGAGCAGTCCTTTCAGGAACCGGCCGCACGAACCGGCCTTGAACTCGTTGTCGGGGGTGAAGCTGATCAGCGGGGCGCATTCGGTCATGCCGTAGCCGATGGTGATCGGGAACTTGATCTTCATCAGGAACGATTCGGTCTCCTGGTTCATCGGCGCGCCGCCGACGATGAAGATTCCGACGTTGCCGCCGAAGGCGTCCATCAGTTTCTTGCGGATCACCGAGTAGATGGCCGAATTGAGCAGCGGAATCTTCATGGCGATCGACATGGGGCCTTTCTCCAGCATCGGGAGCACCTGCTTGCGGTAGACTTTTTCGAGGATCATCGGCACGCAGCAGATGATCGTGGGTTTCACGACGGCCATCGCTTCCAGCAGGATTTTCGCCGCCGGAATCTTGCCCAGCAGGGTGATGTGTCCGCCGACGGCCAGCGGCGCGAGGAAGTCGAACGCGCAGCCGTAGGCGTGGGCCAGCGGCAGGAACGACAGCGTGCGGCCTCCTTTCTGGAAGTACCGCTGTCCGGTCTGGGTGTTGATTGTCGTTGCGGCGAACATCACGTTGCTCGTGAGGTTGTTCACCGTGAGCATCACGCCCTTCGAGTAGCCGGTCGTTCCCGAGGTGTAGTTGAGCAGGACGACCTGGTCGTTGGGTATTTCGGGATATTTGATGTCGTTGACGCTGAATCCGCGCGGATACTTGGTGCGGTAGTTCTTCACGATGTCGCGCTGGAACTTGGTGAGCGACTTGCCGTCGCGCTCGTAGATCGCGTGGAAGTCCGTGAGCGAGAATACGGCTTCGATCTGCTTGATCTGGTCCTCCTCGATCACGTCCCAGAAGTTGTCGCCCAGGAACAGCAGGCGGCTTTCCGAGTGGTTGATGATATGGATGATGTCCGCAGGGGTGAAATCCTGGAGGATCGGCACGATCACTGCTCCGTAGGTGATGGTTCCCATGTAGGTGATGCACCAGCGAGGGTTGTTGCGGCCGATGAGCGCGATTTTGTCGCCTTGCTTGATCCCGGCTTTCTTGAAAAGCAGGTGGATTTTCGCAATCTCCTTGGCCATTTCATAGTACGAAAAGGTCTCGCCCTTGAAATAGTCGGTCAACGCCGACATCTCCCGATTCTCCCGAAAACTCGTTTCGTATATTTTCAGCAGGTTTTCCTGTAACATGACGCTTGCTTTAGGTCTTTATTGCGGCGCAAAGATAACGTAAAAATTTATTTTGCCGTATGCCGGCCGCAGGATTTATCCTTTTATGCGGATAATTTCGTCGAAAAGTCCGGAGCCGGTTATTCCCGATCGTGCTCTTTGCCGCTCTTTTTCCGCTCCTCGTCGTCGAGTTTCACGCGCCGCGGCTTCCAGATGAAGGTCTTCGACTCGGTTCCCGCCTTCAGCCGTTCGATGTTCTTGCGGTGGGTGTAGATCAGCAGGATGGCGATCACGAACGAGAACACCACGAAGGCCGTCGATCCGTTGACTTTGGGCGATATGAGGGTGAAGACGGGGAAGCAGCATCCGGCGACCATCGAGGCCAGCGACACGTAGTGCGAGACCATCAGCATCACCAGCCACACGCCGAAGCACAGCAGCGCCACGGGGGGATAGATGCCCGTCACGGCGCCCACGAGCGTCGCGACGCCCTTTCCGCCGCGGAATCCGGCGAAAATCGGGAAGATATGGCCCAGCACGGCGGCGAACACGGCGACGATCTTGAGGTTTATCAGGTCGTTCTGTCCGATCAGGTCGTCGTACTGCATCAGTTCGATGATCGTCACGGCCACGAATCCTTTCAGGAAATCGAGCGCGAAGACCGGCAGGGCGGCCCGCCGGCCCAGCACGCGGAGCATGTTGGTCGTTCCGGCGTTCTTCGAGCCGTGCTCGCGGATGTCGATGCCGTAATATTTCTTGCCGATCCATACGGCGCTTGGAATCGAGCCGAGCAGATAGGCGATGATAATCATGGTGGTAGCCGTATATATCGTCAGAATCATCTTTTTCGCGTGTTAACTTGTTCATGCAAATATAGTCAAAAAATCCGTATGTGGAAGCCGGGGGCGAAAAAACCGCCGCCGTATCCCGCATTTCCGGAGAATTTAGTATCTTTGCATTCTAAATGAATTAATGTATGAACACAAAGGCTTTGCTCGAACCGATGGGCTCGTGGGCGTGGTGGCGCTCGTGGTTTCTGATTTTCCTCGGCTGCTCGGTCATGGGCGCGGGGTTCGTGCTCTTCGTCAATCCCTACAAGTTCGTGCCGGGCGGGGTCTACGGCATGGGTATCGTGCTGCATAACATCTTCCCTTCGGTCCAGGTCGGTACGTTCGGTTACATGTTCGACATTCCGCTGATGCTGATCTCCATGCTGGTCTTCGGCGGCGGTTTCGGCACGCGCACGGTGCTGGCGGCGCTCTATACGCCGGGCTTTATGAACGTGCTCACGCGGTTGGTCTACCCGAATCCCGAGGCGGTCGAGTCGCTGGACCCTTCGCTGCTGCTGGGCGGGCGGCTGGACCTCTCGAACGACCTGCTGCTGACGTGCGTCATCGGCGCCGTGGTGATCGGCATCGGGCAGGGTATCGTCGTGCGACAGCAGGCGACCACGGGGGGCACGGACATCGTGGGCATGCTGTTGCAGAAGTTCGCCGGGATCAAGTTCTCGACGGGCATCCTGCTGGCCGACGGGTTCGTCGTGTTGTCGGGACTGGCCGTGATCGGCTTCGGAATCGGCACAGGCGAGGCGGCAGCGAACGGCTGGATGCTGACGCTCTATTCGCTCATCACGATCTACATCTCGTCGCGTGTGATCGCCTACCTGCTCGACGGCGCGTCGTACGACAAGCTGCTGTTCATCATCAGCGACCACCACGAGGAGCTGAAACGGTTCATCATCGACGACCTCGACCGCAGCGCCACCTACATCAAGTCGAAGGGCATGTACACCGATTCGCTGCGCGACATGATCTTTCTGGTGGTGAGCCGCAAGGAGGTGCGCCTCGTGCAGCACAAAATCAAGGAGATCGACCCGAAGGCATTCGTCGTGGTGACGGATGCCTACGAAACCTTCGGGGAGGGCTTCAAGCAGTTCCCCGAGAAAAACGAGATACAGGCGGAATAGGCTCCGCCAATTAAGAATTAAAAATTAAGAATTGAAAATTGGGATTTAACGTCAATACATTACGGCCTTTGGAGGGCGCCGGGCGCAAACTTTTCATCGAGACCTACGGCTGCCAGATGAACGTCGGCGACACGGAGATCGTCGTTTCGCTCATGCAGCGCGAAGGCTATGTCTATACGGACCGCATCGGCGAGGCCGATGTCATCCTGATCAACACCTGCTCGATCCGCGACAACGCCGAGCAGCGCATCTGGGGCCGTCTGGCCGAGATGAAACGCTACCGGCGCGCGAATCCGGGCCTTGTCGTGGGCGTCATCGGCTGCATGGCCGAACGCCTGCGCGAGAAGCTGGTCGAGGGACCTGCGGGCGTCGATGTCGTGGCCGGGCCGGACGCCTACCGCGACCTGCCGCGCCTGGTGCGCGAGGCCGAGGCGGGCGGCAAGGGTGTCAACGTGCTGCTTTCGACCGAGGAGACCTATGCCGAAATCGCCCCCGTGCGCCTCGACCGCAACGGCGTGAGCGCCTTCGTGGCGATCATGCGGGGGTGCGACAACTTCTGTTCCTACTGCGTGGTCCCCTACACCCGGGGCCGCGAGCGGAGCCGCGATGCGGAGACCATCGTCGCCGAGGCGCGCAGTTTGTTCGAAAACGGCTACCGCGAGGTGACGCTGCTGGGGCAGAACGTCAATTCCTACCGTACGGGCGACGTCGATTTCCCGGAGCTGGTGCGCCGCGTGGCGTCGGTCTCGCCGCTGCTGCGCGTGCGGTTCGCCACCTCGCATCCCAAGGATATGAGCGACGGCCTGCTGGAGGTCATGGCCTCGATGCCCAACGTCTGCCGGGCGATTCACCTGCCGGCCCAGTCGGGCGCCACGTCGATGCTCGGCCGCATGAACCGCAAATATACGCGCGAATGGTATCTCGACCGCATCGCCGCCATCCGCCGCTATCTGCCCGACTGTGCGATCACCACCGACCTGATCGCGGGCTTCTCGGGCGAGACGGAGGAGGAGCACCTGCAAACCCTGTCGCTGATGCGCGAGGTGGGCTATGATTTCGCCTACATGTTCAAGTATTCGGAGCGTCCGGGCACTTTTGCCGAAAAGCACCTGGGGGACGACGTTCCCGAGGAGGTGAAGTCGCGCCGGCTGTCCGAAATCATCGCCCTGCAAAACGAGCTGGGCCATGCGAGCAACCTGCGCGATGTGGGCCGGGAGTTCGAAGTGCTGGTCGAGGGCGAGTCGAAGCGCGACAGGAACCAGCTGTCGGGGCGCACTTCGCAGAACAAGGTGGTGGTTTTCGACCGCGGGGATCATCGGGTCGGCGACTATGTGCGGGTCCGTATCACGGGCTGCACGCCGGCCACGCTATTCGGAGATGTCATTTCCGGACCGTGCAATTAAAAGTGAAAAATTAAGAATTAAAAATTTCTGTTTTATGCGTTTCGATGAACTCGACCTGGAGGATGAAATCCTCGACGGTCTTGAGGATATGAATTTCCACGAGATGACTCCCGTGCAGGAGCACACGATTCCGGTGATTCTGGAGGGCCGCGACATTATCGGCTGCGCCCAGACCGGTACGGGAAAGACCGCGGCCTATACGCTGCCGCTGCTGAACAAACTGCTCATCGAGGGCAACCCCGACAATGTGGTGAAATCGCTGATCATCGTGCCGACGCGCGAGCTGGCGCAGCAGATCGACCAGCAGTTCCAGGGCTTCTCCTATTATGCGCCCCTCTCGACGACGGTGGTCTACGGCGGTGGCGACGGCAAGGGCTGGGACATCCAGAAAAACGGCATGCTGAACGGCGCCGACGTGGTGATCGCCACTCCGGGCCGCATGATCGCCCACCTGCAAAACAGCGGCGTCGATCTTTCGCACGTCGAATACCTGATTCTCGACGAGGCCGACCGCATGCTCGACATGGGTTTCTCGGACGACATTATGAAGATCATCTCCTACATGCCCGCCGAACGGCAGACGATCATGTTCTCGGCGACGCTGCCCCCGAAGATCCGCGAACTGGCCAAGACCATTCTGCGCAATCCCGCCGAGGTCAACATCGCCATTTCGAAACCCAACGAAGCCATCGACCAGTCGGCCTACATCTGCTACGAGCGTCAGAAACTGGGCATCATCCGCGAGCTGTTCGCCGAGCCGACCGACTCGAAGACGATCATCTTCTCGTCGTCGAAACTCAAGGTCAAGGAGCTGGCCCATACGCTCAAGCGCATGGGACTCGACGTTGCGGCCATGCACTCCGACCTGGAGCAGGCGCAGCGCGAGGAGGTGATGCTCAACTTCAAGAACAACAAGGTGAAAATCCTCGTCGCCACGGACATCGTCGCGCGCGGTATCGACATCGAGGACATCGGCCTGGTACTCAACTACGACGTGCCGCACGACCCCGAGGACTACATCCACCGCATCGGCCGTACGGCCCGCGCGGCGGCTTCGGGCGCCGCCATGACGTTCGTCAGCGAGGAGGAGCAGGGCAAGTTCCACCGGATCGAGACCTTCATCGAGCGGGAAATTCCCAAGGCCGCGCTGCCGGAGCAGCTGGGGCCGGGTCCCGCTTACGATCCCGGAGTCGGAGAGCGTCGCGGTGGCCGGGGCGGCCGGAATGGATCGGGCCGCGGAGGCCGCAACCGGGGCCGGGACCGTGGCGGAGACTCCCGTCCCGCGCTCGAGTCGCGCTCGGACCAAGGCGGCGGTTCCGCCGGACGTTCCCGAGGGCGCCGTCATGGCCGGGGACCCCGCAGGGAGGAGAGAAAGAAAGACGCCGAGAGTTAGTCTTCAGGGGCGGATCGGCACGCGGTATGCCGTTTCCCGTCGGATGTCTGCCGGATGTTGCGTCGGTGCGGGGAAAGCGTCTTTGCGCGGAATCCTATGAGCCGACAGCGGGTTTCGGTCCTCCG
>OIXG01003363.1_pt1 | contig 10645 bp, 9 predicted proteins | sample 1587731 | NCBI WGS metagenome assembly OIXG01 (sample SAMEA3888908, study PRJEB22519) | human gut metagenome | biome: human gut; feature: human-associated habitat; material: faeces | place: Denmark | collected 2010
TTGAAAGATAGGATTTCCCCTTCATTGTAGCCACAGCTATACCTGCACGGGCAAAGCGCAACAGTTTTTCCTTTACGTCTCCCGGTATCTCCATATTGGTTACTTCCTGTACATCACGTCCATAAATGCCAAAAGTAGGTAATCCTTTCTGTGTATGACCAGCCAATGCAGAAGCCAAATAAACTGCCCCCGGACGCTCTGTACCATTAAATCCCCAAATAGCTTTTGGCATTTCTCCATCCATATCAATAGTCTCAAATCCATAACACCAGCAAGGTGTTACAGAGAGCACTACACCTACTCCATTATTACGGAACTTCTCAGCTGCCATAGCAGCTTCTGCAACTCCGCCAATAGTAGTATCAGCAATGATACACTCCACAGGAGTACCATCACTATGATACAACTCCGAAGAATAAAGTTCTGCTACTTTGCGAGCCATAGTCATAGTCATATCTTCCAATGACTCACGAATACCTCCACGACGACCATCAATTATAGGTCGTATACCAATTTTCGGTTTTCCACCAATTAATCTTGAATTTTTCATGGTTCAACTAATTTAGTTCAATATACATAAATGGTTAAATCGTTTAAGCAACCATATAAAAAAAATGACTCTCCTAAGGAGCCATTTCTATAAACTCTCCCTCTGCAAGAACAGACTGTACTGTATTACCATTAGAGATATTATCCACTAATATACCAAGTGCCTTTTGCACCAAAACATCTATTGGTTGCCGAATGTAAGATATAGGTGAATAAAAAAAGTCAAATACAGGATTGCCATCAAATCCCACTAAACCGATTTTACTAATAACCTCTTGTCCCATATCCTTAATCGTATATAAACAAGCCAACGAAATCATATTAGTTCCAAAAAGGAATGCATCCGCTCCAGACTCAACCATCTTAGGGAGCAAACGGTCTGCAGATTTTTTAGGAGAGTCCTGCTTCAGAAAGACTACATTTATCATTTTTTTCTTACCTGCATCACTCATAGCCTTCTTATACCCACGTACGCGTTCCTTCATATGAATAAGATTAACATCATAAGCTACCATACATGGAGCATTATATCCAGAATCCAACAGATATTTTGTTGAGACATAAGCAGCATTAAAATTATTCAAAGCTACATAACTAACATTTATTTCAGGGAAATACCTATCAAATAAGACCACAGGTATATTGCCATTAACAAGTGAAGCTATAAATTTCTCTGAGTTTTCACAGGGAACAATCATCAGTCCATCAACACCTTTATTAAGAAGACTACCTACGATATGATTCATTTTACTCGCATCTTCATCGGAACTGCCAAAAAGTACAGTATACCCTTGTTTGGTGGCTTCATCTTCCAACACACGCGTTAATTGAGAAAAGAAAGGATTCGAAATATCAGAGACTACTAACCCAATTGTCTTGGTTTTACCACTACGAAGGCTTTTGGCCGCAAGATTGGGCTGATAATTCATTTCATTCGCAATCTTCAATATGCGCTGAGCAGTCTCTTCACCTACACGATACTCTTTTTTCTTCCCATTCAACACAAATGAAACCAATGCCGTTGAAACTCCTGCAGCTTCAGCAATATCTTTTAGCGATATTTTTTTTAATGATGACATATATTTATATATAACGTTTTTGCAAATAACAATATGATAATTTGAGATTATTATCTTGTAATCATACTATTTACCATATTAGTACGATGCAAATATAGACATTATATTTAAATTAGCAAACTATTTTTGCTAATTCGTTATAATATATTATATTTGCATTATGATTTCATAGTAAAAGCGCCATTATCACATTATAGTTTGAGATCAACCATAATAAATCATAGTATATAAAAGGCGTTATTCGACCAATTAATCCAAGCAATTATTGAAATTTTAAATAAATGTTTCACTTAAACTAATAAAAGATGGATATACATAAAAAACATGTCATTATTTCCTGCACATTATTATTCTTAGGGATTATCTTTCCGTTTACAATATCAGCACAGAAATCCTTTAAGAACTCCTTTCAAGATTTAGATCCTATTCAAGCTCCTCTTATACCAGCACCATCAGATACCACTCAATGGAAGCATTTTAAAAAGTCTCTTCTAAAATGGAGAGAACAAATTCATGAGAAAGTCAACTATAATGCATCTCTTTATGACAGAGAAGACTTCCAATGGATAAGATCATCATTCAACTGCTGTTTTTTAATGATGTACGATCAAAGATTCTATGACCGGAACAATAATTGTTATACAATAGACAAGATACTGGTTGAAGGGCAAAAAAGATTTGGAGGGTATGATATTGTTGTATTGTGGCATGCCTACCCTCGTATTGGTCTTGACCCAAGAAATCAATTTGATTTCTATCGAGATATGCCGGGTGGATTGAATGCTTTAAAGGAAGTAGCAAATAAACTACATGAAAAAGGAGTAAAAGTATATATCAATTATAACCCATGGGATACAGGGACACGCAGAGAAAGCATAGGAGATATTGATGCATTGGCAATGGTCATTAAGGCTATAGGGGCCGATGGCATCTTCTTAGATACCATGGACCGTGGTTCAGAGGAATTCCGCCAAAAGCTGGATATGTCTCGAAAAGGGGTGGTTCTTGAAAGTGAATTAGCCCTTCCTGTCGAAGATATATCAAGGCATCACATGTCTTGGGCACAATGGTTTTATGATTCTCCCGTGCCTGGAATATTACGTAACAAATGGATTGAGCCTCGCCATATGCAACATGGCATTAGTCGTTGGACAGAAGATAAATCAAAAGAGCTACAGACAGCATGGATGAATGGCAGTGGCATAATGATCTGGGAAAATGTTTTTGGCCAATGGGTTGGCTGGTCTCCTCGTGATTCTTATATACTTAAAACAATGTATGGAATCCAGCACTACTTCTCAGAAATGTTCACATCGGATCAGTGGGAACCTTTAGTTAATAATACATTAGCAACAGATGTCTACGCCAGTCTTTGGTATGATGACAATTGCCAGTTATGGACATTAGTAAATCGATCATATATACAAAAAGACGGTCCTCTATTACAAATAACACTAAATAAGGACTGGGCTTATTATGATTTAGTAAAAGGAGAAGAGGTGTTTCCTGACAAATCAGGTGTGATTGAAGGACAAATTATACCACGTGGTATTGGTTGTATAGTTGCATTCCCCAAAGACAAAACACCTAAAGATTTTGACAAACTCCTCTCATCTCAATCTCTTATAGCACAAGAGAAAACATATAATACTAAGTCTGTCCAGATTAAAGCCTCCTTAAAGCCTGTTTCTCCAACCAAACTATATAAGAGCATACCTCAGGATATGGTTGAAATAGACAATTATGAAGGAGAAATTCCTGTTGTTTTTAACTGTAGAGAAATTGGCTATTACCAGTCTTTAGAACATGATTTTATAAATAGAGGCCCTGCTGTCCCCCATCAGAAAATAACTTTTTCGCGCCACATTAAAGTGAATCATGTTGCAATAGATGCAACGCCTGTCACTAACGCCCAGTACAAAGAATTCCTTGAGGCCACAGGTTACAAGCCTCGTTTTCCCGAGAATTTCTTAAAACATTGGAAGAATGGAGAAATACCAGTAGGTTCAGAGCAACACCCTGTTGTATATGTTGATCTGGATGACGCAAGAGCCTATGCTAAATGGGCCGGCAAGCGCCTACCTCGCGAAGAAGAGTGGCAATTAGCCGCTGCTGGAAAAGAGATGTATAAGTATCCTTGGGGAAATAATATACAAGCCGGACACTGCAACGAACATACAAATGGTATAACCACTCCTGTAAAAGCGTATCCTTTGGGCAGAGCTACATGTGGAGCATGGGACATGTGTTCCAATACATGGGAAATGACTGAAAGTGAATATAATGATGGACGTAATCGTTTTTGTATTCTTAAAGGTGGCAGCAGTTATAAAGCAGAAGGATCTGATTGGTATTTTGACGGAGGTATTCAAACAACAGATTTCGCCGCAAAGCAATTATTACTATATCCTGGCATTGATCGTTGTAGCACAGTAGGCTTTCGCTGCGTTATAGACCTTAAAAAATAAAAAACACAAAGTGCATCGTAAAAGTTCTTATTCAACTTTCGTGATGCACTTTATACTCCCAAAAACAGTTTCTACCTTTAATAGAGAGCTACTCCAGATAAAGCGGCTCCACCTCCGTCACATTATCATGGAACCACTCGTCGAGCTTTGCCTCTACCTTATCCTTTATCTGCGGTGTGATATATTTCTTCACTTTTTTATAAGCATAAACAGCAGCAAATCCTTTACCTACCATAAAAATCTGTCCCAGAACATCCTCTATACTGGTAGGAAACACAATGGCCACCAAAGCAAGCATTATATTGGTCCGCTCATTATCGGGAGTCGTATCGGCAGTCATTACATAATAAGCCGTAAGTACGGGGCGACCGGTAGCACGACCTGCCTTTTTAATATACTCTTCTACTTTCGTACGGATATCATCCATGGATAAATTTACTTTCATAGTTCTTATTATTATTTATTCATTTACTTATTAGACGCAAGAAGATAAAGTTTGGTTGCAGAATATTGCTGTTTTTTTATCAAATAGTTCTATTTCACCATCCGAATTCACCGATTCATACCCGGAACTCATCGGCTTTTCTACCGGAAATCAGCCGGAAAGGCTATATGGAGAGGAATAATTCGCTTACCTTTGAGCCATCAACCCATGACAATGAAATATGAATCAATAACAATAGAAACAATGGAAAAGAAACAAAACTTCCCGTCTCATGCAGGCTTATCAGGTAAGGCACTGATAGCTTCGCTCTTCATCATCTCCGGAATATTACTGTTTGCCCGTAACGTAGGGTGGATTACGTATGACCTATTCAATGTAGTGGTATCCTGGCATAGTCTTCTTATTATATTAGGTATTTATACGATGACACGCCGCCATTATCTGAGCGGAGCCACCCTAACCTTAATAGGTGTTTATTTCCTGATCGGAGGATTATCATGGCTACCGGAAAATTCACAGACCATCGTCTGGCCTGTTGCACTGATTGTAGCGGGTATCCTATTTTTTGTAAAGGCTCGTCGCAGAGAACGCTGGATGAAAAGCCACATGAACGGACATTACCGGGATTGGGCCAGAAGAGGAGGCGGACACATGCACATGAATATGGAAGACAATGAGCAACAATGCGAATCGGAAAACGGGTATCTGCGCTCCGACAATGCTTTTGGCTCTGTACGCCATGTCGTTCTAGACGAATTATTTAAAGGCGCCAGCATCCGGGCTTCATTCGGAGGAACTGTCATTGACCTGCGCCACACGCATCTTGCACCGGGAGAAACCTACATCGATATCGACTGCACCTGTAGTGGAATAGAACTGTACATTCCTTCAGACTGGAACGTTCTACCCCAATGCAATGCTTTTGCCGGCGGATGCGAGGATAAGCGTTGGCAGGGAGCGAATATTAATAAAGAAAGTACATTAATAATCCGTGGAAACATTTCCTTCGGCGGATTAGAAATAAAAGACTAATCCTATGAGAGCACATCCAATCATAGATTACCCTTACCGTTGGTTTCCGATGCTTGTGCTGGCATTGGTTCTGGCAATCATCCAGGCGACTTTGTCGTGGGGATATGCCGGAGTTGACTGGTTGCCGGCCATCATAGACGGAATCACGACCATCGGATGGTTTGCAGCACTAGCATACTTGGCCTGGTTTGTGGTGGGCTACGTATCCATACTCCAGACAAAGGTCATCACGGTCGCAGCAGGAATATTACTCTGGATTGCGGGCAGCTTCATGATTTGTGACATTATGGCAAGAATAGCGGGAATACCTTATATATCTTTTGCTTCTACCATACCTTTCCGCCTGTTGTTTGGCGTACCAACCTGGATCGCTATCATTTTGTGGTATCAACTGATAGTAGTGAAAGATCCCGCACAGGAAGAAGAATTCATAGCACCGCAAGCAGCAGAAGAAGAAAAGTCGGAAGTACAAGAGGAAATCATCGACCGCATTACGGTAAAGGACGGTTCACGTATACACATAATCAAAGTGGACGAACTACTCTACATCCAGGCATGCGGAGATTACGCAACCCTGGTTACCCCAACAGGCGAATACATCAAGGAACAAACCATGAAGTATTTCGAAGGGCATCTGCCGACAAACAATTTTGTACGTATCCACCGTTCCACTATTGTAAACGTGACACAAATATCCCGGGTTGAATTATTCGGGAAAGAGACTTATCAAGTATTATTAAAGAACGGGACCAAGCTGCGAGTCAGTCTGACGGGCTACCGTTTATTGAAAGAACGACTGGGAATATAAAAACCTGAACTATTTTATAAGCAAAAGCGAAGAATTCCTCCCCTGTTTCAAGGGGAAATGAATTCTTCGCTTCTTTTTTAAATGACAGAGAAAGTTATCTGATTATTTCTTCTTTTCGTCTTTCTTCGGTTCTTCATTCTTGGTTTCCTGCTTGTCTTCCTTTCCTTCCGGATGGAGGATTCCCTTCACAGTCTCACCAATAGGCAACTTATCCAATACACCCAAACTTGGAGCAACCGTCTTCACCAATGAACTCAAAAAGTTACTCGTCCCTCCGTTTCCACCATCGAATACAGTGATGTTTCCTAAGTTCATGTGTTCGAATGCCTTCACCTGTTCTCCGGCAATTTCCTTCCACTGATCTACCATCTTGTACTGGATGGCGATAGCCGGATTGGATTCCGCTGCACGTACCATGGCCTCAAAACCTTCAGCCTCGGCAAGCAATGACTTCTTCTTACCTTCAGCTTCGGCCTCCAGTTTCATCTGAATAGCTCTTGCTTCAGCTTCAGCCTGCGCCAGAGTAGCCTTTGCACGAGCTTCCGCCTCACGGGTAATCTTTTCGGCAACAGCATCAGCCTGAAGAATGGCCTCCTGTTTTGCAATCTCAGCAGGCACAATCTTTTCTGCCTTCAAAGAAGACTCCACCTTGCGTGCTTTAGCTTCTTCCACTTCCTTCTGTGCTATTTCACGGGCAGTCTGCACGGCAGCTTCCGAACGTGCTTCAGCTTCACCGGCCTGCTTGTCAGCATTGGCGCGAGTCACAGCCAGTTCAGCGTCAGACTGTGCCACAGCTTTCTGAGCTTCATTTCGTCCGATAGCAGCTTTCTTTCCGGCTTCTGCCTGTTTGATTTCCATGTCGGAGTTCAATTCGGCAATGCGGCTTTCCTTCTCGGTGTTGGCCTGTTCAATTTTGATATTCTTTTCGGCTTCCGCCTTTGCCACCTGTGATTCTTTTTCAGCATTGGCAATGGCTACCTGTGAGATTCTATCCTTATCCGCATTAGCCACAGAAATCTCCTGCAACTTCTTCGTCTCAGCAATGGCGATATCCTGGTCTTTGCGTGTTTCGGCAACTTTCGTTTCACGTTCCTTTATCTGGTTGGCAATCTTGATGGCACCCAGTTTCTCCTGTTCTTCTATATTTGCCTGAGCCTCATTCAACGCCTTACTTTCAGCTTCCTTACCCAAGTTGACAATATAATTGGCAGCATCACGGATATCACTGATATTGATGTTCATCAGATACAAACCGAATTTACGGAGTTCCGTATCGATGTTGTCCTTTACTTTGGAAAGGAATTTGTCACGGTCGGAGTTCAACTCTTCAATCGTCATATCGGCAATAACCAGACGCATCTGGCCGTATACAACATCCGTAATCAGATTCTGCTTATCATCTATTGATAGCCCCAACATACGTTCGGCGGCATTCTGCATGACGTCGTGATCGGTACTGATAGCTACAGTAATAGTAGTCGGCACATCCACACGGATATTTTGAGCAGACAAAGCTCCGGTTAGTTTACAGTCTATCTGCATCGGCTTCATGGACAGGAATTCGTAACCCTGAATAATCGGCCATACAAACGCGGCACCACCATGATACAACTTGGCAGACTTCTTATCACCGCCCGTTTTACCATATACTACCAGTACTTCGTCACTTTTACATTTCCGGTAACGGGAAAGGATACCAATGAAGGTAAGCAAAATAACCGCCACGAGTATGGCGGCCATAATCATCATTTCTTGTGTCATAAATCTATGTTTTTGAGTTTCGTTTTTATTGAATATACAGTGTTCCTTCCTTGTAAGTCATGATAATGGTTTTGTCGCCCGTCTGATAAGACTTACTTGCTTCTGATATTACATCTATCTCTCGCATGGCTCCATCGCGGCTCACCTGTACAGTATATCTGCCATCCCCCTGTTTAAAGTAGATGGTACATTCTCGCCCTACAAGCTGTTCCGTCTTTTCCGTCTTATTCACCTGCTGCAACTGATAGGCTTTCTTATAGAGAAACCACACGGCAAATACGAAAAACAGACCAATCAGAATGGCAACGACATAACTCTGAATGTCAGTATTTCCAATCAGATACATGTACCAGCCGAAACCGATACCGAAATGTGTCAGTCCCTTAAAAGACACCATGCTGCTGATGTCGGCATCCACGTCTACATCCGCATCAATGTCTCCGAAGAAGATGGAAAGGATAAACTGTATCACAAAAATACCTGTTGTGACTACAGCGATAATCAGAAATATGTTACTGCTCATAGGAATTTGAGTTATTGTGGTTTACGATATATTTAGATATATTATTCCAAATATACACATTTGCAGAACATGTGCAAAGAAACCGTTCTCTATTTAACAAAATTTTCTTGAAGGGGAACACAACATTACACAAAGATATTTGTTATGTTTGCGGACGCTATGATGAAACATCTACACTATATATTCTTGTTTATGTGCCTCGCATTAGGAATGTCCGCCATTCTGCAAGAGGAACAGCCGGCACTTCGGATGCTTACCGAAGCCTCGGCAGATGCTTCTGTCACTCCTGCCCCAACGGGATGTTTCATTTCAATGTCAACCGATTACTTCTCGACCATTGCCCACCGCCCCTTCTTCAACGATGAAAATAATGAGCGTAAAATCAATGGTGTCCTTTTCCAGGAGAATTTCTACAATCAGGCCAGTGCTCCCTCAAAGCTGCTGAAACTAAAGATCCATCCATCTGTAGAACAGATGCAACGTATATTTTCCACCCATTTACCGGTGGAACAGAATGCCAGTCTTTCTTTCACTCCCAGCGCTATCCGTTATTCTTACGGGTATTACGTCTACGAGCTGAAACATATTCTGATTTAAACCGCCACCTTACTTATTACCAATCATTTTTCCGGAGGCATGCCATTGGCGTGTCTTTGGTCAGTCTATTGTTTATTCACTTCTAAATTAATGCAATAACTATGCTCGATTTATTAATAGCCACCCTCGAAATGATGGGGCTTACATTCGTAATCGGCTTCTTCGTGGCCTTCATCATCAAAATGATTGCCTTTGCCGCCGACTCATTCGACTTCTACAGCTCACACCAGAAAGAGCTGCTTCGCCTGCGACGTCTGCGCAAACTGCGCCAGAAGGTAGAACTCATGATACGGGACATCCCCATGGAAGATAACGGACTTCTCGATGACAAACGCGAAGAGTTCAGCCGGGGAGTAAACCGGGAACTCACCGACTATCACGGATATTACCACGGAGTAAGCACCGGAGTGTCCAAAACCAACCTGGTAGATTACTACTACCCCGAAGATACACACATGATGTACCTGAATCAACAAGAAGAGATGCTATATCAAAAAAACAAGAAACACTCCGGCAAATCAGCCGATAAAACCAAATAAGAAACAATATGGAAAATATAGATTTTGCAACCCTGTTCCAAGGTTTTGGAACGATGATGGAAAGTGGCTACCTGCTCGCGTCAGCCCGTGTATTTTTAATCCTTTTAGGTTTGCTGCTTATATATCTGGGCTGGAAGGGAGTGCTCGAACCTATGGTAATGATTCCGATGGGACTGGGTATGGTCGCCATCAATTGTGGAACACTTTTTATGCCGGACGGCACATTGGGCAACCTCTTTCTCGACCCGATGCTTTCGGACACGGACGACCTGATGAATACGATGCAGATAGACTTTCTGCAACCTGTCTATACGCTCACCTTCAGCAACGGATTGATAGCCTGCTTTGTGTTTATGGGTATAGGCACATTGCTGGATGTAGGCTTTCTGTTACAGAAACCTTTCGTCAGTCTTTTCCTGGCTTTATGCGCCGAACTGGGTACTTTCCTGACTATCCCCGTAGCTTCGGCTCTGGGACTGACCTTGCAGGAAAGTGCTTCCGTAGCCATGGTAGGCGGTGCAGACGGTCCTATGGTTCTGTTCACGTCACTGGCTCTTGCCAAACATTTGTTTGTACCTATCACCGTAGTGGCTTACCTGTATCTCGGACTGACTTATGGCGGTTACCCATATCTGGTGAAACTCCTGGTTCCGAAACGCCTGCGTGCCATCAAGATGACTTCAAAGAAAGCTCCCAAGAATTATGATGCCAAAGTGAAACTGGCATTCTCGGCTGTACTGTGTGCGGTGCTGTGTTTCCTGTTCCCGGTAGCCTCACCGTTGTTCTTCTCCCTCTTCCTGGGAGTGGCTGTACGTGAATCGGGTATGAAGCATATCTATGATTT
>OIXG01003364.1_pt1 | contig 10639 bp, 12 predicted proteins | sample 1587731 | NCBI WGS metagenome assembly OIXG01 (sample SAMEA3888908, study PRJEB22519) | human gut metagenome | biome: human gut; feature: human-associated habitat; material: faeces | place: Denmark | collected 2010
GAGCGCATCCTTGGTAAGGATGAGGTCGGCAGTTCGAATCTGCCCAGCAGCTCCACAAATAGCCCGTAACCCCTATGGTTACAGGCTATTTGCTTTTTATGAGTAGAGGCGAAATGTTGGATTTTCCAACACTTTTTCCAACAGTCGTCGTTTAGGTTGAGTTTTGATCCATCATCGCGATGATCAACTTAGCCATTTCAGGTTTTTCCAACAGCAGTTGATAGGCTTTTTGTGCTTCATCAACGGCTGTTTTTTCTTTCAGTTTGGCGCTCTCATGACGAAAGAATTTTTGTTCCACTTTTTTCGCAAGCTGACGTCGATCCTCGTTGCTTGTGTGGGCGTACAGATCGGTAACCATTCGCGCCTGTGCGTGGCCGGTATCGCCTTGTACCGCTTTAATGTCACCGCCGCTGAGCTGCAGCTTCATGGAGGCACTACAATGGCGTAGACTGTGAAAAACAACGGGGGAGAATTCGTGCGTTTGATTGAATTTGCGGATTAGATCGGCGATCTGCCGCTCCTCGTAGGGGCGACCGTCTTCATGCGCAATCACGAGGCCATAGTCTGTATAAGCACCGCCCATCAACGCTTTTTCCTCTTCTTGACGAAACTTCATTTCCTGCAAAGCTCTGGCTACGGTTTCAGGGAGATAGATATTGCGGATACTGCTTGCCGTTTTGGGAGACTTTAACACAAGAACTGTTGTGCAGGGCCGCTTCTGCTTGATTTCTGGGAAGATAAAGCGCACTTTTGAGCGTCCGCGTGTCTCCAGATCATCAAGACTTTTCTTATCGCAGCGCTTCAACTCACGGTCGATGACGATGCGGGCAGTTCCGTTTTGTATGCTTTCCTCAGTATTGTGGACATTTTCCCATACCAAGCCGAGAATTTCGCCGATACGCATGGAGCAGCCGATAGCAAGCAGCATGGCAAGGCGCAGAATGGGGTCGTCACAAAGCTCGACAGCGTTTTGCGCTTCACTGAAGGTCCATACCGAGCGTGTATTTTTTTCGTACTGTGGCAGGGTGGCGTTCAGCGCGGGATTTTGCTTGATGTAGCCCCATGTTACCGCTTGGTTAAGGGCGCTGCGGAGCAAAGCGTGGACCTTCTCAATGACCTGCGGAGAAACGGTTTTCCCAGCGCTTTTATGACCCTTCAGAACGACAGCGGGCTTATCGCGGAGGCTGTCATAATATAGGTCCAAATCATGTGTGGTGAGATCCTGTACAAGCACATTGCCGAGATAGGGCTTGATATAGTCATCGATCCGGTGACGGCTGCAGGAGAGATAAGAATCGCCCCAATGGTTGAGACCATAAAGCTGAACATACTCGTCCATCAGATCACCTATCGTCAGAAAATCCTTTACCAAGGGCTTATTTCGCGCGGAGGGTGTGACCTTCGGAGGACGAAGCTGACCGATGGACTTCTCGTATTCAATCTGTGCGACGCGGAGCTTGGCCGCCTCATAAGAGGGAAAACGCTCATAAATAGGTTTTGAGTAATTGGGGCAGCGGTAGGAAATTTCATACTGCCTGCCCTTTTGACGGATATTCATTATGTGACACTCCTTTGTAGTTTGTAGTCTGCTCAAAGCCGTATAGACCTCCTTTAATGGCTGAGAGCGGAGTGCCCGCTTGTGTCTCTACGGTGAGCATGATAGCATAGCAGGGGTGACATTTCAATCCCTGTTGGAATGAGAATGCGGTATAACCGCCTGTTGGAAAAAGGACACGGTGCGGACTCAGCGGTCTTGCGGCGCTGAGCCCGCACTACTGTTTATTTATTGCTTTCGTTTAGGAACTCGATCAGCGCGTTCTTAGGGATACGCACCTGCCGGCCGACGCGGATGCTGCGGAGCCTGCCGCTGCGCACCAGCTCATAGGCTGTGTTGCGCCCGATGCCGAGGATCGGCATCAGCTCCTCCACACGCAGCGTCACGGGCAGATCGTCAAGGGAGCGGTATTTATTCTCCATCACTGCCCCGCTTTCTGACCGATGCGAGATAAATGTTCGTTACATCGGCGCGCTCGTGGCCCAACAGACGGGAGACCGCATAGTGCGCGTCAATGGCGCTCATGCCGCCCTCCGTCAGCTTTGTATACTGCTCCGCAGCATAGGTGTGCCGAAGCCCGTGAAAGGACAAGCGCCGGTCTGAGTCTTTGTCGCTGACCTCGTTCCGGTAACGGTAAATGAACAGTTCCAAGGCGTTGATGGCGCGGTCGGTGGGAACATCGTCCGGCACCAGCAGCTTGTGACCGCGCTCAGGTCGGGCCAGCAGCTTACGGAGCATCATCAGAATACGCTTGTCCTCAATGGGAACGATACGCACCTTGCCGCCCTTGCCCTTTACGGTGAGGGCGTTTTTGCGTAATGCCTGCTCCGCCGCTGCGGTGTCCATACGGAAGCACTCGTGAATACGAAGCCCTGCATAGCGCCCAAGGTAGAGGGCAAGAATGAAGTCATCACGGTTTTCGGCCATCGCCTTGCCGAGCAGACGGTTGAACTCCGGTCCGCTCCACGTCCGGTCAAGCTGCCCGAACCGGCGGCGTTCCAGCTCGACGCCTAACTCGCTGTTCGTTGGCAGCGTGTATTTGGGGCAGGACATTTTATCGTGGAAAAACCGAATGGCGGCAAGGTCGGTTTTTACGGTACTGGCAGACTTGTCATTGTCCTGTAGGTACAGCACATAGCTCACCAGATGCTTGCCGCTGATGTTCTCCAGCTTTTGCAGATGGTACTCTGCGGCGAGGTAAGCGCAGAATCGTTTGCACGCTTCGTAGTAGCGCTCCTTGGTACGAAAGCTGCCTTGTCGATTGTGCCGTGCCAGCTTGTCCAACTGGGCGACAAGGGAGAGGAATATCCCTTTGCTTTGAATAGTAGCCATATATGTAGATCTCCTTAGAAGTCGTTATCGTGTTCAGATGGGCGCACTTCACCCGTTGGCAAGTGAGTCCGTTTTCGCTTCCTTTCCGCGGAATGGAGGTCCTCGAACGATGAAAAAGCCTTGCGGCGTCTACCGTTTTGCGGTGCGGTCCGAAACCTGTCTCTTTTTGATTTTGCCTCGGTCAGTACGATACCGCATGGGGCGTGCGCCCTGCCATCTGCGATGGCGGCGGTGAACACCAGGCCGCTGAACTCGGCTGCAGCTGCTGACAAATTGGAAGCAGCTGCCGGTGTTCTTTGATCCGCACCGGCTGCGGATCGGTGGTGTGCTGTTCCTGCGCCGCCGGTTCGGACACACTGCCCGGGCGCAGGGGAGAGACCTTTGCCGCGGTCTCGGGGGCGTTTTCTCCTGTATCCTCAAACCGCCCCGATCTGAGAGGAATCCGTTCTTTCTTTTAACTGCTTGACCTTCCTGCGGCCTCGTGGCCTCCGGCTGGCAGGACCGGCGGCTGCTCCAACGAGCGAGGCTCCATACAAAAACGCAAAAAGAGACGCGGCAGACTGGATGTCTGCTTCGTCTCTTGACATTTCGGCAGGGCGCAAAGGAACGCCCTGTCACTTTATTCATTCTTCGCCTGTTAATTTGAGTGTTCTTCTAAATATTCTACGTTTTTTTCGGAACGATAGGGCGCACTACACCCTATGTTTTCGCCGTTCCTCCCTAACTTACTCCGCCCTAACTTACTTCGCCCAAAGGAAGCGTCGCGGCAAGCAGATATTTCCTGCCCAGTGCACCGCGAGACTCCTAATACAAGGCTATTGTAGCAGAGCCTCCAAGGGCTGTATAGTTGGAGTTTTTCCATAGTCTACAGAATACGAAAAGAGACGAACTGGCATAAAGTTGCCTTTCGTCTCTTTCCAATGTGCCGAGCAGCTGCAAAGACATTCGGCAATACATATTGCTGCCGAATAAACCTTTCTGCTTGCGTAAAAAGAGACACAGATTTGCGTAAAGCATGGTTCTGTGTCTCTTTTCTTTACCAAATCTATTGCTTTTTATACGCAATGACTGAGTCCAAAATATCAAGCAAGAGTTTCTGATCCCTTAACGGCTGCTTCTGGATCAAGTCATAGCAGCGAGAGGGAATGTCTTTCTCGCTGGAAGCAAGTGATATATTTTCAAACAGTTTGGAGAGCGAAATATCGAGTGCTGCGGCTACCTTGGAAATACTTTCGATCGTCGCATTTTTTTCGCCACGTTCCAACTGTCCGATATAAGTCGTATGGAGATCGGCACGCTCTGCCATCTCCTCCTGACTCCAACCTCGCTGTGTTCGATAGGCACGCAGACGCTCCCCGAGTTCTCTTGCAATCGTCACTCATCTCACCTCTTGCAAACATACTATAAATATCTTTTCCAATACAACATAGCCTATTGATATTTTTTGCACGCAAAAGTACAGTTTACAAGGGACTACACAGGGTAGGTATCTGACGGGAGGGGTGCCGCCAGTCAGATTTTCCATGTGATGTTCAAGCTGTCGCTTGTGGCGGCTATGGTGGTGATCATCAAATCCACCACACGCCGCTTGTCATCAAAAGATACATTCTCCCAGGTATCGAGGTAGCCGGAAATCTGGCTGACCTGTTCCGGGCTGATGGCCTCCACAGTCAACTCCGCTATCCTTGCCAGAAGTTCCTGCTTGCGCCCGTCCAGTTCCGCTATCTTCACATTCACATAGGAGAACAGGACATTGTTTGCCCCCGTCAGACTTTTGTGTTACCTTTTGCATTTGCAGGATCAATGGAACTGCATCGTATATCCCTGCGGTTCAAGTTCATGATCGTCCGGCTTGTGGCCGAGGGCGACGCGCTTTTGCCGCAGCCGCGCCAGCCGCTTGCGGTCGATTTGGACGCCGGTGGCAGCGGGAGCCGGGGTGTTGTCCCGGAAAATATTGCCCATGTGGTAGAGCAGCCGGGTGGCTGACAGCAGGACGGAGGGCGGCTCCTGTTCGCCGCGCTCCATGCGTTTCATGAAAAATTCCGCGTAGGCGTGGCCGTTATCCCGCGCCGCCGCGAACCATTCGTAGGCGGCGTCCATGTCCTTCGGAACGCCCTCGCCCATGAGGGTCAGCTTTCCCAAGAGGTACTGTGCGTAGGCGTTTCCATTGTTCGCGGCCTGCCGCAAATATGACACTGCTGTTTCGGCATCTTTTACCGTATTTTTGCCACTGAGATATTCCTTGCCCAACCGGTAGGCGGCGAAATCGTTGCCGTTGTCCGCCGAGCGTTTCAGCCAGTAAATGCCCTTGGCGGGATCGTGCACGTCTGCATCATCAGAGAGATATAGCTTGCCGAGGGCGTACTGTGCTACGTCCAAGTCCTGTTCGGCGGCGCGTTCCAACAGCTTTTGCGCTTTGACTGTGTCCGGTATCAGCAGCCCACCGTCACGGTACGCCGTGCCGATGATGTACTGCGCGTAGGCGTCACCGTCCTCCGCAAGCTGCTCCAACTGCTCCGCCACTTCGTCCCGTTCCTCCAGAGGGAAACGATCATCATTCGCCACGCTTTGCAGATCCTGACACGCATAGCTCATGGCGTAGGCGCTGATCTGCGCGCCGTCATCCTGCATGTCCGTATCTTCGAAGGAGATTCTGTTCATGCGGATATGCTCCGCCTCTTTGATGACGGCATTTTTGATCTGTCGGAACTCTTTTTGCTGTGACAGCGGTGGGCGCAGCCGTTTCTTCCCCTCGGAGTAGTAATCTTCTACCTGACATTGCAGCTCCCACCACGTCTGGTAACACGCATCCACGGTGGGCAACCGCGCCATCTGGTCGACGATCTCATCCACCAGCTTTTTCATTGGCTTTGGCAGATAGCCGTAGGTTTTCTTGCCACCGACCTGACCGAGCTGCCGCGACAGATCCCAGATCATCTGCTCTGCCTCCGGGTGGATACAGGTCATCTCCCGCATGGCCTTCGCCAATTCCAGCATGGCTTTCCGTGTCTCTGTCACCAACTCGTCGCGGGATTTGCTTTTCTGTTCGTAGATGTGCAGCAGCTCCTGTCGGAAGACCTGGTTGGTCAGCGTGGACTTGATTTGGCGGATACCGTCTTTGGACAGGTACGCCTGATCCGGCTTTGCCGACCACGCCATCATGTGGACATGGGGATGGTTTCCCTCGTCATGGAAGGCGGCGTACCAGTGGAAATCCTCCGGCGGTATTTTCATCGCCACGGCGATGTCGGTTACTCGCTGCCTTTGGCAGCGTTGTGAAAGGGGGCTGTTCTTGCCGGAAGAACAGCCCCCTTTCGATCCCCCAAGACCGCAAGGGCTGCGCCCTTGACCTGCCATTGCCCATTCGTGCATGGATGATGCTGCACGCGCTGTGCAAAGGAGTACCTGCCGATTTTCGTTGCGGCTTTCGACTTGGCCTGCGTCTATGTCCGCTTGACCGCTGCCTTTGTATGGTTTCGAGGCTTTTTGCAGCGGCTCTCGTACCAGTATTGCAGCAGCGGCTGAGCAGAAAGAGAGGCAGACCAAATCGTTCAGAAGAAAAACTCTGACATAAGAAAATTGAGTGCCTGTTCTTTAGTTACAGCGGTGCGTTTTTGGAACCGCTGTTTGCGTCGATCCATGCAAGGAACTTGTCCTTCGGGACGACGATCCGGCTGCCGATTTTGAGCGCGGGGAAGCCGCTGCTTCGTGCCAGTTCATAAGCACCAGCGCGGGAGATCCCCAGCACAGCAGCGACTTCTGCAACGGAAAGCATCAGCGGCAGATCATCATAGCTTGTGTAGGTGGAGTGTTTCATTGCCCTTTCCCTTTCTCCTCATGCACCGGGCAGCAGATCCATCGCGGACAGCTTGCGCTGAACTCGTTGCCGTTCTGCTGCGCGCTCGACCGCAGATAGCTGATGTACGTGAAAAATTTCTACGGCCCCATGAAGCGGGCAGATGGTGTAGCTTGGCCAGCACTGGAAGGTGTCGCGGCTTTCGAGACGCTGAAGCGGGAAGTGTTGTTTTATTTTCTTACTTGACTTTTTGCATAATCGGAGTTTAACTCAACACTGCTATTCACAGGCGGAAGCAGTAATACATGAGGTTGATTTTCCTCTTTCCTTTTTTACTTTCCTATGATATTCTATACTTGAGAAGAGGTGGACCTATGAGACCGATTATCAAATGGCCCGGCGGGAAGTCCAGAGAGATCGTTGAGATAGAGCATTTGATACCATCTTATAATCGATATATCGAGCCCTTTTTCGGTGGCGGTGCCCTGTTTTTTCACCTCGCGCCTGAAGCTGCAGTGATCAATGATGTCTCCGAGTCGCTTATGCAGTATTATAAGTTGATCAAAGCACAGGACAAGAAACTGTATGAGCTGCTTGTGTGCTATAGCAACAGCTTCAACAATATTGTTTCTGTCTGCGGCAGAGAATCGAGCGAATTGCTTTATATCTTTTCCGAGCTTACAGAAGGAAGAATTTCCAAAGAAGAGCTTGGTCAAGTATTAGGCGAGCTAATAATGGGCTTGTCGGACAAGATCAATTCCGGCTTTTCGGAAAAACTGCTGCTGGATAAGAACGATTTTGATGATCAACTTTACCGAATAGTTGTGGATAAGTTTATTCGAACCGCAAGAAATCACGAAAGGCGGCCGTTTTCACCAGAGGATCTATGCGAAAACCTGATCACCGGCTTTACAAGCGGATATTATATGTACTTCCGCAAGGTGTTCAATGACATCCGACTTGGACGCATTACGGATCAGTCAATACAGTATCAAGCCGCAAATTTCTATTTTATTCGGGAATACTGTTACGGGTCAATGTTTCGCTATAACGCGAAGGGCGAGTTTAATATTCCCTACGGTGGGATGTCATATAATCGCAAAGACATGAGATCGAAAATAGACAGTATGTTCAATAGAGAAATGGAGGTGTTGTTCGCGAAGACGGACATTCATTGCTGCGATTTTGAAGAACTTTTAAGCAAGGTCAAGCTGTCTGAAAAGGACTTTATGTTCTTGGACCCGCCTTATGACACAGACTTTTCAGACTATGATGGAGTGGACTTTACGAAGTTCGACCAAGAACGGCTTGCGTATGTGCTGAAGAAGACCTTAGCCCGCTTTATTCTCGTGATCAAGAACACTGATTTTATCAGTGGCTTATATGAGAAGGACTTCCGCATATTGAGCTTTGATAAACAGTATACATATAATGTGCGTAGTCGGAACAACAGAGATGCAGAGCATTTAATCATAACAAACCTCCCTGCCTGAGACAGGGAGGTTTGTTGCGCTTTATCGGAGAAACCACTGACAATTTTTTTCATTGGTAGTCCATACCAGATCTGCTATGGTATTGTGACTTTTGATATTCCGGACTTTTTGAGAAAATTTATCATCGTTTCTGCTGCTCAGAATCATAAGGTCTTCTCCATTTGGACTCATGCGCTCTCTTGCCGCTGCGATCAAGGAGGAAGTACGTATACCGGGATGGTGTCGAATAATCTCTAAAACGACATTGACAATTTCACCCTCACTATAGCAACTCATGAAAATCAACTCCTACCTGAAAACATTTTATACATTATACAATATCGCGGATCCGCATTTCAGCGGCATCAAAATAGTTTTTTTCAATTTCGATTCCGATGAACCTCCTCTTGTTTCTTAATGCCGCCACACCGGTTGATCCCACGCCCATAAAAGGGTCAAAGACAATGTCGTTTTCATTTGAAGCGATGGAGACAATATGCTCTAACAGCCTTACCGGCTTTTGAGAGGGGTGCTTTGGCTCTGACAGCCGTTCCGGTTTCATACAGATGGGGCTTTCAAAGAAGTTGTGCATATCGCGCTGATTACTGAAATTCCATTTGTGCCCTTTATTCCACATACAGGCGATCATTTCGCAGCTGTTCAAAAAGCCGTTTTTAAATATCTTTGGAGCAGGGTTCGTTTTGTGCCAAATGAAAAGCTGAAATGTATCAAACTCCCTGTCAAACGCTTCGTGCCATTTTCCTATCAGATTGTAGCTTGTGAAAACAAATATGTTTCCATCTGGCTTTATAATGCGCTTAAAATCGGGCAGCAGATCGAACGGATCGATAGGGATCAGATCCCATTCCGCAAGATCGTTATTTAAGACGGATCTTCCCGGCAAATTGATGTTGCCGGTGGAGTATTGGGCAATGTTATAGGGTGGGTCTGTAAGGATCAGGTCGATGCTGTTATCCGGGATCTGGCTCAAGTAATCGAGGCAATCGCCGTTGACGACGGTATAATTCCTCGTTTTGATTTTTGCGATCTTGTGCATATCACTTGGCAATGCACTTTTGTATCATTTGAACGATGCGCTCATTGAGATGGATATCCTCCAGGGCATCTTTGTAAATCTCCTCAAATTCTTCAAAAGAAATACCGTCGGGCAGGATCTTTTCCCACAGATTTTTGCCGATAAGAAACATTTCAGGATAGGCCATATGCTTTTTCACAGCACCTTTCCATGTGTTTCCCTCGCCGTCTTTGTTGTATAGAGTTGCGAAGTATGCCTTGCAGTTTTCAATACCCATGTCAACATAAATAGTAAGAAGCTTCTCAACATTAGAAGGAGCATTGGAGCTGTCAAGATCGCCGCCCGCCTTCAATTCTAATATGTTCCAGTTCTCTCCGTCAAAAAAAGCAAGATCCACGGGCTTGACCTGAACAGTGCCGCAGCGGTATTTATTCGCCAAGGGGAGAAGATTCTCCCTGATGCTGTTTTGGGTCACACCGCTCTCGGTGCGGCTTCTGCCGGAGCCGGAAGCTTCATTGGTCGCACGGAAAGTGGCGATCTCGCCTCGCAGATTTCCATTATGAGTATCGACATCTGTAACGACAACTTGACCGGAAATTTTACTTCCGTCGATATTGTGCATAAGACCACGGGGATTTACGATTGCGGGCACATTTTCCTCACCGAATTTCAGACGCGCAATGCGCTTGGCGCAGGTCTCAATGGCAAAACCGCTCTTAGACTCAAAGCTGCTTACGAATACCATACTGGCGGTAATGTTTTCGTCCATCTGACTGAGCAGGAAGTTATTGACTTTCCTCTTATAATTGCCGGAGAAATCCTTTTCAATCAGAGCGGTCAGTTTCGAAAATTCTTCAAAAATAATGTGCTTGATCAAATCACGCATGAGACAGCCTCCTTTTGCTTTAAGATACTTTATATTGTAACATGGACTGCCTCGCTTTGCAACGAGGGGTTTTGTTAAGTGCCAAGTCAGATTCTCGGCATATAGTGACGCTGCTGGAAACAGCGAAGCGAATTGGAACGAAGACGCTCTGACCCACACCGTGACCCACACGGGGAAACGCGCGGATGGAAACAATGGAACAAACAGGCTGCGACCTCATCCTTTTTGGACAAAAAACTGCCGAAAAGCCTTGTACAGCAAGGGCTGGAAGGCTCTACGGCAGTTGGTAAGGATGAGGTCACCAGTTCAAATCTGGTCAGCAGCTCTAGAATAATACCTGAAATCTTCGGATTTCGGGTGTTTTCTTTTGCTTTTTGCAACTTTTGGAACCAATGCAGTTTTGCGGATCTTCGTTGACCACATAAAATACCACAGACAGAATAGAGCGGAGTTCCCGATGTCTTGTCGGGAACTCCGCGTTTCTTCTTCGCGTGATTCAAACCGGGACTTGGGGCTGCTGCCGCTGGGCGGCAATTTCTGCTTTCATTTGGACGATCAGTTC
>OIXG01003368.1_pt1 | contig 10630 bp, 9 predicted proteins | sample 1587731 | NCBI WGS metagenome assembly OIXG01 (sample SAMEA3888908, study PRJEB22519) | human gut metagenome | biome: human gut; feature: human-associated habitat; material: faeces | place: Denmark | collected 2010
GGAGATGCCTATGCCTATGTTTCAAAGAAGTTTGGGCGTCAGGCGGCAGATGAGATATTTATCGATAATCCGCAGGAAATCCTGGATAATGCGAAGCACTGTTTATCACTTTAAGTTGTTAAACTAGAAAGAAAACACACTTGACAAACAAAAAGTCAATTTGTATACTTTTAGAAGTATATGAAACAGCTTTGAAGGGAAGCAGGAACAGAAGCAACACACACAGAGAGCAGCCGGACGGTGAGAGGCGCGTGCAGAACTTGCTGTGAATACATCCCGGAGCTTCGCACCGAAATTCTGCAGTAGGCTGCGACGGAATGGCACTCGTTATCGTGCTCAATGAGGCGGGAACTTTTCCTGCGAATTTAGGTGGTATCACGGGACCCGGTTCTCGTCCTAAACGGACAGGAACCGGGCTTTTTTAATAACAGGAGGAACATATTATGACAGTATGGGAAGAATTGAAGGCCAGAGGCCTGATTGCCCAGGTAACAGACGAAGAAGAAATCAAAGAAATGGTAAACAATGGAAAGGCAACTTTTTATATCGGCTTTGACCCTACCGCCGATAGTCTTCATGTAGGACATTTCATGGCACTTTGCCTGATGAAACGTCTGCAGATGGCAGGCAATCGTCCGATTGCACTTCTCGGTGGCGGTACCGGTATGATCGGAGATCCATCAGGAAGAACTGATATGCGTCAGATGATGACCAAAGAAACCATCCAGCACAATATTGATTGCTTCAAGAAACAGATGTCTCGTTTTATTGATTTTTCTGACGGAAAGGCACTGATGGTTAATAATGCGGACTGGCTTCTGAATCTGAACTATGTAGATCTGCTTCGTGATGTAGGCGCACATTTCTCAGTAAACCGTATGCTTACTGCTGAATGTTATAAACAGCGTATGGAAAGAGGGCTTAGCTTCCTTGAATTCAACTACATGATCATGCAGAGTTATGACTTCTACACTCTGTTCCAGAAATATGGCTGCAACTTGCAGTTTGGCGGCGACGATCAATGGTCCAATATGTTGGGCGGTACGGAGTTGATCCGCCGCAAGCTGGGGGAGGACGCCTCTGCCATGACCATTACCTTGCTGCTAAATTCCGAGGGCAAGAAGATGGGCAAGACCCAAAAGGGCGCCGTTTGGCTGGATCCGGAAAAGACCTCTCCGTATGAGTTTTACCAGTACTGGCGCAATGTGGACGACGCAGATGTGATCAAGTGCATGAAGCTGCTCACTTTCCTGCCTATGGAGCAGATCAACGAGTATGCCAAATTGGAAGGTCAGCAGCTGAACACCGCCAAGGAAGTGCTGGCTTATGAGCTGACCAACCTGGTGCACGGCGAGGAAGAAGCCAAGAAAGCCCAGGAAGCAGCACGCGCCATCTTCAGCGGCGGCGCAAACAGCGCAAATATGCCCACCACCCAAGTGGAGGCAGACAGCCTGACTGACGACAGCATCGGCCTGATGGATCTGATGGTGCTGGGCGGTATGGTCAAGTCCAAGGGTGAGGCCAGACGCCTGATCACCCAGGGCGGCGTGAGCTTGAATGACGAAAAAGTGGGCGATGTGTATGCCACCGTCAGCAAGGCGGATTTAGAAGCCGGCGCTGTGGTGCGTAAGGGCAAGAAAGTGTTCCGCAAATTCACCCTGTAACCGAACAAAATCACATTTTGGCACCTGTGGCCCCCGGATCGGCGGCGCAGGTGCCTATTTTTTGTACTCTGGGTAAAAAATGGCGTATAATTGTTGAATACCCGGACAAAAATTGCTATAATAAATAAGATTATAAACAGATATTAAGCAGGTGAAAATGCAGTGACTGTTTTACAGGAGATCGAGGACTTGCGCCAAAAGCTGCGCTACTACTCGGATAAGTATTATAACGACGACGCGCCGGAGATTGAGGACTATCAGTACGATATGATGATGCGCCGGCTGGAGTCGCTGGAGCAGGCCAATCCACGCTACGCCTCCCCGGACAGTCCCACCCAAAAAGTGGGCGGCAAGGCGGATAATTCCTTTGCTCCGGTGGCCCATACTGTGCGTATGGAGAGCTTGCAGGATGCGTTTAGTACCGCAGAGCTGCGAGACTTTGACCGGCGGGTGCAGGGAAGTGTGGATCACCCGCGCTATGTGGTGGAGCCAAAGATCGACGGCCTGTCCGTAAGTCTGGAATACCGGGACGGCGTGTTTGTGCGTGGTTCTACCCGAGGCGACGGCGATGTGGGCGAAGATGTAAGCGGCAATTTGCGGGTGATCCGCAGCATTCCGCTGAAAATCAAGGATCCGCTGCCGTACCTGGAGGTGCGGGGCGAGGTGTATATGCCGCACCGCAGCTTTGAGCAGGTGGTGGATCGACAGCAGATTGCCGGAGAAAAGCCCTTTAAGAACCCACGAAATGCGGCAGCCGGTTCTCTGCGCCAAAAAGATAGTAGCGTGACTGCTACCCGTGGACTGGATATTTTTGTATTCAACATTCAGCAGATCCAGGGCAAGACCCTGCATTCTCACAAGGAGTCCTTGGATTATCTCAAGTATTTGGGCTTCCACACGGTAGATGATTTCCCTTGCTATGCGGATTTTGACAAGGTGCTGGATGAGATCCACGCCATCGGTGAACGCCGGGGCGATCTGGAATACGATATTGACGGCGCTGTCATTAAAGTAGATGATTTTGACCAGCGGCAGGTTCTTGGCTCTACCGCCAAATTTCCCAAGTGGGCCATTGCTTTTAAATACCCGCCGGAGGAGAAAGAAACAAAGCTGCTGGATATTGAGATCGCCGTAGGTCGTACCGGGGTGCTGACCCCTACCGCTGTGCTGGAAAGCGTTCATCTGGCGGGCACCACCGTCAGTCGCGCCACCCTGCATAATCAGGATTTTATTACGGAAAAAGGCATTGCCATCGGTGATACGGTTACTGTGCGAAAAGCCGGAGATATTATCCCGGAGGTGTTGTGCGTGACTAAACACGGCGGCAATCCTTGCTATACTTTCCCAGCCGTGTGTCCCTCTTGCGGCGCGGCGGTGATCCGGGAGGAGGACGAGGCGGCGATTCGCTGTGTGAACCCAGAGTGCCCGGCACAGCTGCTGCGCAATCTGATCCACTTCTGCTCCCGTGACGCTATGGACATTGAGGGGCTTGGCCCGGCAATCATAGAGACCTTTGTGCAGGCGGGTATGCTTCGCTCTGCCGGTGATATTTATCGGCTGGAGAAAGAGAAGATCGCCGCCCTGGACGGTTTCCAGGAGACCAGCGCCGGGAATATTTTAGCCTCTGTGGAGAAGTCCAAAGAGAACGACCTTTCCCGGTTGCTGTTTGCCCTGGGCATTCGCCACATCGGCGCCAAGGCGGGCAAGCTGCTGGCTACCCACTTTGGAAAAATGGATAATATTATGACGGCTACTGTGGAGGAGATCGCTGCTATTGACGGCTTTGGTCAAATTATGGCGGAGAGTGTGGCGGACTTCTTTGCTACCGACGGCGCCAAGGCGCTGATTGGGGAGCTGAAAGCCGCCGGCGTGCAGATGGTTAGCAAGACGAAGGTGGAGGATCACCGCTTTGCAGGGATGACCTTTGTGCTTACCGGTACGCTGCCCACCTTAAAGCGCAGCGAAGCGGCGGCCATGATCGAGTCCTTTGGGGGCAAGGCCAGCGGCTCTGTTTCTAAAAAGACCACTTATGTGCTGGCAGGCGAGGCTGCCGGCAGCAAACTGGATAAGGCAAACGCTTTGGGTATCCCGGTAATCGACGAAGCGCAGTTTATGGAAATGGTGAAATGAGAGAAATTCGAAAAAAGCAGAAAAAGTTATATAAAGCCATGCGCATTTTGCTGTACGCGGCTATTGCAGTGCTGGTGGTGTATATCGGTGCGGAGCCGTTGGTAGCAAAGGCCAGTCACGTGGCTGCACTGGTGATGAATTATGTGTGCGACGCGCTGGTGATCGCCTCTATGTTTATGCTTTTGATGTACTACTCCAAGTACGGTAAAGTGGATGGGTATCTCAGCCGCATTGAGGACGAACTGGCAGATGCCGGGTATTATTTGTCCGATCGACCGGAGCGGGAGATCCAGCCGCTGACCGCAGCGGTGCTGGCAGACCTGGATCGGTACGGCTACACCGTTGAGCGAGATTTGGAACTAAGTGAGATGCCCTTTGACGCTCGAGCCATGAAGAAAAAAGAATTCTTTTATGTGGTGGAGACGGAAGCACTGACACGGGGCGATATTTTGGCTTATTCCGATGCGGCATTTACCGATCTGACGGTACAGAAGATGAAGCGCAGCGGCAGCGGCGTGATCTTGTTTGTAACGGACACGGCCGGGGAAGACGCCATTGACCTGAGCAAATCCATTACCTGCTACGGCAAGCGGGACCAGTTGCAGATCGCCTATGCCATTGCAGAGGCGGACACCGGACGGGTGTACTTCTTGGGCAACCGGGTGAGCAAATGCCAGCAGATGATTGCCAATTATGTAATGGGCTGCGAATTGCCCATTGCCGATGCAAATAAGGGCGAGCGCCTGCCGTTTCAGGATAAGCTGGAGGAAAAGATGAAAACCTTTACTTTGGCAGAATTTAAGAACGGTACATTCTTCGCACACGATTAAGGAGACAGCTATGACAGAAAAGGTAAAAGAATATATTGCGTCCCTGCGGGGCAAGAAGATCGCTTTTGTGGGCATGGGTGGCCAACGCGCCGTCTGCGCTGTTTCTGGCTCGCCATGGCTTGCAAGTGTATGCCTGCGACAGTCGGGACGAGAGCTATATTGGAAAAAAGACTTGTGAGGAGCTGCGCGCCTGCGGTGTGCAGTTCTCCTTAGGCAAGGATTATTTGCGCATTTTGCCGGAGATGGACATCGTTTTCCGCAGCAACGGCATTTTGCCGTTCCAAAATCCCTGGATCGGTGAATGTATTGAGCGGGGCCAAACGGTGACCAGCGAGATGGAAGAATTCTTCCGTTACTGCCCGGCCAAGATCATTGGCATTACCGGCTCCAACGGCAAGACCACAACGACCACCTTAATTTACGAAATGCTGAAGAAGGCTGGCCACTCCGCAGTGATCGGCGGCAATATCGGTAAGGCCATGCTGCCGTATTTGGAGGATCTGACCCCCTCTGATTATGCGGTTTGTGAGCTGTCCTCCTTTCAGCTGCTGACCATGGGCAATCTGGTGCATCAGCCGGATATTGCGGTGGTGACGAATATCGAATCTACGCATTTGGACCACCATATCTCTTTGGACGAATATGTGGACGCCAAGCGGAATGTTTTGATTTATCAAAGTCCCTCCCAGCGCACGGTGCTGAACGCAGACTGTGATTATTCCATCGGCCACCGGGTGTACCACGATATGCGCTACGATGTGCGTGGCAAGTTGGCGGAATTTTCTTTAGAAAAACCGGTCAATACCGGTGCGTACTTAGATGATAACGACAATATCGTCTATGCAGAGGACGGTAAGGTGACGCAGATTATGCCCGCATCCGATATTCGTCTGCCCGGGCGGCACAATATTGCCAATTATTGCACGGCTATCGCGGCGGTGTGGGGACTGGTGCAGCCGGAGCAGATCCGAGAGGTGGCCCGCACCTTTGGCGGCGTGGAGCACCGCATTGAGTTTGTCCGTGAGGTGGACGGGGTAAAGTATTATAACGATTCCATCGCCACTTCTCCCAGCCGAGTGATCAGCGGCGTGCGTGCCTTTAATCAAAAAATCATTGCTATTCAAGGCGGCTCGGATAAGGGCAACGATCTGTCCGTGATGGTGCCTGACCTGTTGACCCATGTGAAAATTCTGATTTTGAACGGTGCAACGGCGGATAAGATTGAACAGGCTGTTTTGGCTGCGCCGGATTATGATCCGGATCAGCTGCAAATTATTAAAGTGAAAGATTTGGCACAGGCGGTAGAGGCGGCACGCAAGGCAGCGCAGCCCGGAGATATTGTGTCTCTTTGCCCGGCTTGCCCCGCCTTTGACCAGTTTAAGACATTTGAGTACCGCGGACGGGAATTCAAAAGGTTGGTGAACGCATTTTGAGTACAAACACAGCGGCGCTGTTGCAGGAATTGACGGAAGTTACCGGCACGCCCTTTTCTGATGAGGAAGTGCTGAACCTGCTGACTGCCAAGTTGGCGTCCTTTGGCGATGTGCAGGTGGACGCCATGCACAATATCAGCTGCACCTTTGGCAGCGGTTACCATGTGGTTCTGGAGGCCCACTGGGACGAAATTTGCTTTGTAGTCACAGGTATTAGCGACGACGGCTATGTGCACTTTGCCAAGTGCGGTGGGATCGACCCCCGGATTTTGCCCGGCGCACGGGTGGTGGTTCATGGCAAGCGGGACCTGCCCGGGGTTATCTCCACCTTGCCACCCCATTTGCAAAAAGCGGAGGACGGCAAGAAAGCGGCACCTATTGACGAGCTTTCTATTGATCTTGGCCTGACCGCCCAGGCGGCCAAGGATTTGGTAGGGGCAGGGGACTGCGTAACCTTTGCTAAGCATTTTACCCCGCTGGACGGCAGCCGGGTCAGTGCCAACTGTCTGGACGACCGTAGCGGCGTGGCGGCGGTTCTGCTGGCGGCAGAGCAGCTGAAAGATGTGCCCTGCCGGGTAACCTTGTTATTCACTGCCCAGGAGGAAGTAGGCACCCGCGGTGCCAAGACGGCGCTGTTTGACCGTGGCGTAGATGCCAGCGTTAGCGTAGATGTGTCTTTTGCCTACACACCCGGCTGCAAGGCGCGGGATTGCGGCGTGATGGGCAAGGGACCGATGATCGGTATTTCGCCGATTTTGGATCGGCAGTTCAGCAAGGAGCTACTGGACCTTGCTAAGGAAAATCAGATACCCTATCAAACGGAAGTGATGGCCGGGCGCACCGGCACCAATGCAGATGCCATTAGCATTTGCGGCAGCGGTGTACGCTGCGCGCTGGTGTCTATCCCGGAAAAATATATGCACACCCCTGCAGAGGTTGTAGATACCGCCGATGTGGAGCAGACGGCGGCGCTGCTGGCTGCCTTTGTGCGAATGAAAGCAGGTGAGCACCGTGCTTAAAACCTTATGCGATTTGAACGGCACCAGCGGCAATGAAGCGGCGGTGCGTGCCTACATTTTGGAGCAAATCCAGCCTTATTGCACCACCTGCACTGTGGACGCTATGGGCTCTGTTATCGCCTTTAAGAAAGGCAAGCGCACCCCGGAAAAGCGGGTTATGCTCTCTGCCCACATGGACGAGGTGGGCTTTATCATCACCGGTGCCACCGAGGAGGGCTACCTGCAATTTGCACCGGTAGGCGGGATCAATCCCTCCGTGGTGCTGGGGCGCCGCTTGGCGCTGGAAAACGGCGGCTTCGGTATGGTCGGCACGGTGCCCATTCACCTGCTCCATGAGGATGCAGGGGAGAAAGTGCCTTCCTTTGATGAATTATTGATAGATGTGGGCGCTGCTGATAAGCAAACAGCGGAAACGATGGCGCCGGTTGGCAGCTTTGCCTATTTCAGCGAGTCGTATAGCGCTTTTGGCGACGGTAAAATTTGTGCCAAAGCTCTGGACGACCGGATCGGCTGCATGCTGATGATCGAGCTTTTACAATCGGAACTGGAGGCTGACACCTGGTTCTGCTTCCAGGTGCAGGAAGAAGTGGGCCTGCGGGGCGCTGCCTGTACCGGCAGTCGGGTCCAGCCGGATCGTGTTTTGGTGCTGGAAGCCACCACCGCAGCGGACTTAGATGGCGTGACCGGCGATAAGCGGGTGTGCGTGCTTGGTGATGGTCCGGTGGTCAGCTTTATGGACGGCGCAACCATTTATGACCGGGCGCTATATCGTATGGCCAGAGAAACAGCCGAGGAGAACGGTATTCCCAGCCAGACCAAAACCGCCATTGCCGGCGGCAACGATGCCGGCGCTCTGCAACGTGCCGGACAGGGAAGCGCAGCGCTGGCTGTGAGCCTGCCCTGTCGCTATATCCACTCCGGCGCCTCTGTGGTGCAGCAGTCGGATATAGACGCTACCCGTGCACTATTGGCCGCCCTTTTGCCCAAATTATATGATTGAGTATCAACAGAATTTAGATTTGCTGCGGCAGTATGAACAAACGGATTTGTTTTCCGTACGGGTGCTGGCGCTGGCAGAAAGCTACGGCTGTGATTACAACTTCGCTCGCTTTTATGTGCAAAGAACGGAGAGCGGGCAAATTACCGCGGTTTTATCGTATTTGGATCGGGACTGCACTTTGTCCTTAACGGAAAATGCGGACCGGGAAGAATTGACGGCCTTTTTTGCGGCCATGGGATATGGTACGCTGCTTTGTACAGCGGATTTTTCCATGGATCGGCCTTACAGAGAGGGGCCGATGATGCAGTCTGTGCGCCGCTATGATGTGCAAAGCGGTATGGCTGTGTTTGACAGCTATCCAAAACTCATGGATCTATATAATTTTATTGACTACGACAGCCAGGATTTTGAAAGCTGGTATGTGGATCTGAGCCATCGTATTCGCCACGGCGGCGCCAAGGCGCTGACCTTGCGTATGGATGGCATGATCCTGGCCAGCGGTATATTATCATCCGTAACGGATAAGGGCGCGGTGCTCACCGCCGTGCGAACCCAGCCGGAATTCCGCCGCATGGGCTACGGCTCTATGCTGGTGCGGCGGCTGGTGGCAGACTGCAAAGGCACTGTATACTTAATGCGTGAGCAAGGGCGCAATGAACAATTTTACCTGCAAAACGGATTTATCAATCAAGGATTATGGAGACAATATCAATGACCCCCTTTTTTCAACTGGACCCGAAGATCGAGTCCGCGTCTGCCGCTGCGTTGCAGCAGGTGGCGCCACGATTTACGGAGATTGACGAGGTAACGGAATACAATCAGCTGAAGGTGCTGCACGCCATGCAGAAAAACCGTGTCAGTGATATTCATTTTGCTGCTACCAGCGGATATGGATACAACGATCTTGGAAGAGATACACTGGAATCCGTATATGCAGATACTTTCCATGCAGAGGCAGGACTGGTGCGTCCGCAGATCACTTGTGGAACTCATGCACTGGCAATCGCACTGGCAGCAAACTTACGCCCGGGAGATGAGCTTTTAGCTGTTTCCGGAAAGCCTTATGACACGCTGGAGGAAGTTATTGGAATCCGTCCGAGCAATGGAAGCCTTGCAGAGTATGGCGTGACCTATCGCCAGGTGGATCTGAAAGCAGACAGCAGTTTTGATCTGGAGGGTATCCGTGCAGCTGTCAATGAGAAGACCAAGATGGTGCATATTCAGCGGTCCAAAGGTTACCAGACCAGAAAGACCCTGTCTGTGACAGAGATTGGCGAGGTGATTGCATTTGTTAAATCCATCAAACCGGATGTGATCTGTATGGTTGATAATTGTTACGGTGAATTTACCGAAACAATAGAGCCGTCCGATGTGGGAGCGGATATGGTTGTAGGCTCGCTTATTAAAAACCCCGGCGGAGGACTTACTCCCATAGGAGGATATATATGCGGTACAAACGATTGTATAGATAAATGCTCATACAGATTAAGCGCTCCCGGTTTGGGACGTGAAATAGGTGCAAACCTTGGGCTTTTAACATCAATGTTTCAGGGATTTTTTCTGTCGCCCACAGTAGTTGCGGGTGCAGTTAAAGGTGCTGTTTTTGCCGCGGCGGCATACGAAAAACTTGGGTTTAAAGTTTTGCCGTCGGCAAATGAAACGCGCCACGATATAATTCAGGCAATAGAACTCGGCAGCGAAAAACATATGGTGGAATTTTGCCGCGGAATACAGGCGGCGGCTCCCGTTGATAGTTATGTTGTACCCGAACCGAGCGATATGGCAGGGTATGCGTCAAAGGTTATTATGGCGGCAGGTGCATTTGTACAGGGGTCATCGATAGAGTTAAGTGCCGACGGTCCGATACGCGAGCCGTATTCGGTGTTTTTTCAGGGCGGTCTTACGTGGCAGCACGCAAAGGCAGGCATAATGATGAGTATTCAAAAGTTGTATGAAAGCGGACTTGTTAAAATAATATGAAAACAGAACTTATAATAAACGGTATATTTGTTTTATTGGGAATTATAATATTTGCGGGTATTACAATTAGGTTTATGCGCAATAAATTTGGTGTACAAAAGCGGGTATACGCTGTTATTGCGGATAAACACAGCCATGAAAGAAAAGATTTTTATAAATCTCAAGCACCGAAAACACGCAAAGAATACGTTGTTACTTTTGTTGCCGAAAACAAAGAAATAAGCTTTAATGTATCCCAAATTTCATATAACAATTACCGTGTAGGTCAAAAGGGAATACTTAAATATAAAGGAAACAAATTAATTGAATTCAGGCAAACGAGACTCGAACACGCATTGCCTAACGGTTTGTAAATGAAATGAATAATAAATACGGCAAAAATTCGGCATATTTGTAGGATATGCCTGTTATGATGAAAAAAACAAAAGATATAAAATATGTAATAAAACAAGCTGATGAAATGATGTATGCTAATAAAAAAATAAAAGGAATAAAAAACGGTAAGTGAAAATAAATTGAGAGAGGGTGTAGCAAAACGAAAGCGTTTTTCTACACCCTCTTTTAGGGGCTTTAG
>OIXG01003369.1_pt1 | contig 10629 bp, 10 predicted proteins | sample 1587731 | NCBI WGS metagenome assembly OIXG01 (sample SAMEA3888908, study PRJEB22519) | human gut metagenome | biome: human gut; feature: human-associated habitat; material: faeces | place: Denmark | collected 2010
CTCTACCCCAGTCGTATCATCGTAGGCCGTCCCGAAGGCGATGCCCGGTTGGACAAGGCCGCACACGACTTTGCTGCCCTCCTGCAGGAAGGAGCCATCAAAGAAAACATCGACACGCTGTTCATGGGTCTGACCGAAGCCGAGGCCGTGAAACTCTTTGCCAACACCTACCTGGCCTTGCGGGTATCCTACTTCAACGAGTTGGACACGTATGCCGAAATGAAAGGGTTGGACACGAAAGCCATCATCGAAGGGGTAAGCCTCGACCCGCGCATCGGAAGACATTACAACAACCCCTCTTTCGGTTACGGTGGCTACTGCCTGCCCAAAGACACCAAGCAACTGTTGGCCAACTATCAAGACGTTCCTGAAAACCTCATCGAGGCCATTGTGGAAAGCAACCGCACGCGCAAGGATTTCATTGCCGACCGCGTACTGCACACGGCCGGTTACTACGACTACTACAACCGTGGAGACTTCAATCCTGCCGAGGAGCGGAAGTGTGTCATCGGCGTGTATCGCCTGACGATGAAATCGAACTCGGACAACTTCCGCCAGTCGAGCATCCAGGGTGTGATGAAGCGCATCAAAGCCAAAGGCGCGGAGATCGTCATCTATGAACCCACGTTAGAAGATGGCAGCACGTTCTTCGGCAGCAAAGTGGTGAATGACTTGGATGCTTTCAAGAGCCAAAGCCATGCCATCATTGCCAATCGGTATGATGCTTGCCTGGATGATGTGGAGGAAAAGGTTTATACGAGGGATATTTTCAGGAGGGATTGAAGATGCGTATCAAGAATCCATTAAAAATAAAAATCTCCGTAAAAGAACATGCATCTCTGTTTTTGGGAAATAATATCTGGGTGACCGGAGGAAATACAACGATAATATGTAACAAAAATATTATGATAAATGATGATTGTTTATTGTCTTGGGATATATTATTGATGGATACAGATTTTCATAAAATATTAAATTCAGATAACACAATAATAAATAAAGAGAAACCCATACATATTGGCAAACATGTATGGATTGGATGCAGGACGACCATTTTGAAAGGAGTATCCATCGCCAACAACAATGTGATTGCCGCAAATTCAACGATAACGAAAAGCATTAGTACAGAAAACTGTATTATCGGGCGTAATACGGAAATGTTAAAAACAGGAATACAGTGGAAAAAATAAAACAAATAATCCCCTTTGCTTCTTGAAGGCAGCAAAATCAGAGAGATATTTCATGAGCATTAAAAAAAACTTTTTTTACAGTAGTTTCCTGACACTGGCAAACTACATTTTCCCATTATTAACCTTTCCCTACGTTTCCCGCATATTAGGTGCAGATTCTATTGGGAAGTATAATTTCATAGACAACATAATACAGATACTTATCATCATGTCAATGCTAGGTATAGGCACAGTTGGCGTGAGGGAAATAGCCCAAACAAAGACATCTCAAGAACGATTAAACAAATCTTTTACGGCCTTACTTGCTTTTAACGCCTTATCCACCTTTATTGCTATCATACTACTGTTAATATTGCTATACGTTGTCCCCAAATTCACGGACTACCGTGACCTGCTCATCGTAGGTGGGTTAAAGCTACTTTCAACATTTCTACTCATAGACTGGCTGTATCGCGGATTAGAAGATTTCAAGTTCATTACCCAACGCACATTAATAATCAGAATACTTTTTGTAATATCAGTATTTTTATTTGTTAAAAACAAAGAGGATTATACCCTGTATTACTTCCTAATAGTCTTTTCCATCACAATAAATGCCATTATCAACCTCCTTTACTCAAGACATCACATCCGATTAGATTTTGATTTTCAAGAGATGAAAAGGATTGCATCCCCCATACTTGTATTAGGTGCTTATTCTATCTTAGCGTGGTTGTACAATTCTTTCAGCACATCTTTTTTGGGATTTGTTTCTACAGACGAACAAGTTGGTTATTACTCCACTGCAACTAAATTATACACTATCTTCCTTTCTATTATAACTTCTTTCACCACGGTAATGTTACCCCGATTAAGTCAACTTGTTAGCCAAAATCATTTTAAGGAGTTTCAGCAACGAGTAAACAAGAGCCTTAATATCATTTTAACAGTATCCATCCCTTTAGCAATTTTTGCCATTTTTTTTGCCACTGATATTATTCGTGTCATTGCCGGTAAAGGGTATGAAGGAGCAATTGCGCCCATGATGATAACCATGCCCATTCTCATAATCGTCAGTATAGAACAAATTCTCATCATACAAATTCTCACACCTTTAAAAAAAGACAGAGAAGTGATGCTTTGCACTGCGTGGGGGGCTGTTTTAGGAATAATATTAAACATTCTTCTTGTACCGCATATGTTGTGCAAAGGAGCAGCCGTTTGTTGGTTGATATCAGAACTCATGGTTATGTCATCCGCTATTTATTTTATACATAATAAAACCTCTATAAGTTTACCTTTTAATTTGCTAAAACAAAGGTTTATACCTTTGTTTATTATCTCAATTTGCTCCTATTTCATGCATATTACATTTTCAGATATTCATGTATTAATTAGATTAATACTCTCCGCGCTCATCATGGTATTTACTACTTATTCAGTAGAAAAATTTCTTGTTAAAAATCCAATTGTCCACGAAATAGACAACTGGACTATCAATCTCATTAAAAACAAATGGAAAAAATGATTTTACTTTTCAGTGTATTTGTTCTCATCTATTTTCATCGCGTTTTAATCATGTTTTGCCTATCGCCTATCACGGCGTGGGCAACGAGGCACCATAACGTATTAGGTACCAAGCACAAATCTATTTACACAAAACTTGCCGATAAGTATTGTTGGTGGTTTGAGCGTTTGTTCCTTTATTGGTGCGGAAACATCCACTCACACCGAATACGCAAATTTTTCTATAAGAATGTACATCAGATACAAATTGAGAAAAAGGTCGTTATATATTCCGGAACTGAAATACGGAATCCATCCGGCCTATGCATTGGAAAAGGAAGCATCATCGGGGATAATGCGATTTTAGATGCAAGGGCTGGTATTAAAATCGGGAAAAATGTAAATCTCTCATCAAATGTCAGCATCTGGACGCTACAGCATGATTATCGTGATCCAGACTTCGCTTGTAATCCCAATCATTACGGTCCTGTGAGAATCGAGAATAGAGTATGGATTGGTCCCAACTCCATAATTCTTAGAAACGTAACTATTGGTGAGGGAGCTGTCGTAGCTGCCGGAAGTGTTGTAACTCACAATATCCCTCCATTTGAGCTATGGGGAGGAGTTCCAGCACGAAGTTTAGGCAAAAGACCCCAAAACATGCGTTACGAGTTCAAGGGAACATATTGCCATTTTCTCTGAAAAATAAAAACAACTAATTCATCCTGCTTAAAAATTAAACTATGAAAGTATCTGTAATCACGGTTTCTTTTAACGCGGTATCGTGTATAGAAAGAACTATTAAATCTGTCATCAGCCAACGGTATAACGATTTTGAGTATATAATAGTTGATGGTCAGAGTAACGATGGTACTATAGAAATCATACAAAAATATCATGCATATATTTCTAAATGGATTAGTGAACCGGATAGAGGCATTTATAATGCTATGAACAAGGCGGTGAGAATATGTTCGGGGGAATATTGTATTTTTATGAATGCGGGGGACATGTTTGTAAATCCTTTAGTCCTTAACAGGTCTCTTTATTTTTGGATGACGGATTTGATGTGTTGACGGGATGTGAGATTTCTACGAAAAACGGAAAAATAGTGGATTATGTTAAACCTCCCCAAAAAGCTACATTGAAGCATTTCTTTGTGACTTCCATTAGCCATCAGGCTTCTTTTATCAAACGTAGCCTGCTTTTAGAGTATCCGTATGACGAGCACCTCAAATTGGTTAGTGACTGGAAGTTTTGGCTACAGACCTTGGTGCTGGATGGTAAGAGTTATCGTTCTATTGATGTGGATGTTTGTGTGTTCAATCACGATGGAATGACTTATGCCTTTTCAGATATAGGGAATATGGAAAGAAAAGAGGTTTTGATGTCGCTTCTTCCAAAAGATGTTTATGAAGAGTATGTAAAGCGGTATAGTGGATTTTGGTTTGCAAAGAAAAGGCGTTATTATGGAAAACTTCAAAGGATATTGCATATAGAAGAATTAAAGAACAAACTGAAGATAGCCAAGTCCTATGTGGATGTATTGGGATTTTACGGTTTTATTGTCGTTATATTAAAAATATTTAAATCTGGGGGGGGGGTAAATTAGGCCAATCAGTTATTACACGTTATCTCCAAAAACATTATGGTCATATTGTCTGGAGAAACGAGATGGCCTCAGATGTTCCCCATGCTTTTATGAAAAAGTTTCCAATATGGGTATGTTGGTGGCAGGGTGAGAAGATGATGCCTTTGGTGCCAAAGTTGTGTTTGTCTTCCTTGCGGAGTAATCTAAGGGACGGTCAGGAACTTCATTTGATTACAAAAGAAAATTACACAGATTTTGTGGATATTCCCGAATATGTAATACGTAAAATGGAACAAGGTATGTTGTCCGTAACAGCTTTTTCTGATATTCTTAGATTTACCCTGTTGACACGATATGGAGGCTTATGGGTGGATGCCACCTGTTATGTGGCTGCGTTATTGCCGGATTTGAGCAATACTGATTTCTATACAAGCAAACAAGACAAGCCGAATGATTATCGTTACGTGTCCCGTTACCGTTGGGCGAGTTATTTAATTGGCGGCAAGCCTGGCCATAAGATATTCCTGAATATGCGTGATTTGTTTTTTGCATATATATGGCGTGAGAAAAGTCCGGTCTCTTATTTCTTACTGGATTATTTATTGGATTTGATTTGCCGTGAAAGTGATGAATGTAATCATGCCATTGAATCTTTTCCCTATACGGAGATGCATGTGTTGGAAAGCGTGGAGGATATGGATAAGCCTTTTAATGAAGTCAAACCTCTCGCAGAAGGGATATTCCATAAATTAAGTTGGAAAAGGTGTTTCAGGCCCTATACGGATGATATGTCACGTATGTCTTTGTTCGGATATATAATAGACAAATTGTAACACAAAAATATCCACAAACAGAATAAAGTTTATACAGGATAAGAAACAAGACTATTGGTTATCAGTACCCTAAAACCATATTCAATATAATGCCGAATAGAATAAACATCCTATTTATACATTAACAGATAAATAAACTGTTTAAGGGCAATTATAGATAAATTTAAAAGAAGTACGATGTTAGGAATTGCATTGCTGGCTGTTGCCATCATTTTGTTTTTTATAAAAAAATGGCAATATTTATCATATTTTTTGTACATAGGTTTTTTAACTGATGGATACATAATTACAATAAACCCTATTCTTGGCGGACTAAAAAATATGGATTTAGCTATTGTTTATAGCCTTATAATAACCAGTGTCTTAATAATAACACATCATTACAGGCTCAGGCCATCAAAAATCAGCACAAGCTTTTGGTGGTTATGTATATTCATTATTTCTAGTTTCATCTTTTCTATGATATACTACAAAATATCATTTTTTGAGGTTTTGCAAGGAGGGCGGTTTATGTTGTTGGTACTCTGTTACCCTATCTTGGTAAATATGTCAATGGAAAATGTGACTAAATTACTATACTTATTAGCCTGGTTTACTGTATGGATGGCATTTTTAGATGTATTACAAATTGTTTTCCAACATCCAATGCTACCCGTATATGCACTTCATAAGGATAGTGCATTGGGAGTAATACGTTTTTTCAATTATCCTCCTTTTATTATATTCTATCTAATAGTTGCTATACTAGATCCTTCCTTTTACGGAAAAAAGACAAAACTGATTATAACCTTATTCGTGATTTGTATATTAGGAACATTGGCACGTTCACTCATCTTTATTACAGGAATTACTATTTTGTTGGCATTATATTTCATTGGAAAACAGAATTCAATCATTAAATACGGCCTCCTTATATGTCTCGTATCATTGCCCTTTCTTCCCATCTTGTCAGAGCGATTTGGAGGAGATACTTCATCTGACATCAGCAATGTATTAACTGGAAGAGTTGAATTACAATCCTATGAACAACAGAATGACGGAAATTTCACATACCGAATATCGTGGGTAATCGAGCGAGTACTATACCTTGTAAACAGACCTTTGGAAGAACAGTTCTTTGGCTTGGGGCTTTTATCTGATTCATCCCCTCTTTCTATACAAATGTATCAATTCATTGTAAATATCAAGTTTTATGGGTCGGGGATGATTCAGCAGCTAAGGTCTCCGGATATCGCTTATGGAACGATGTTAGCATATTATGGCTTTGGAGGAATAATCATATATCTTTGTTTTCTATGGCAACTCTTTAAGGAATTTTATAGGACTCGCCATAAATCTCCTTTTTATATAGCTGCGGCTGTATGGATATTGTTTGTCTTCATGATTTCCGTATTTAGCGATGATTTAAGTAGCCCTTCCACATTTGCCCTATGTTTTATTATGTTAGCATACAAGAATAAAATACCATCTCAAAAGATGTCAATTACCAAAGATTAAACTACAATGGAAAAGAAAAATTTATTTATCTCCCAAATGGCACATTGTTTAGGAGGTGGTTCTGTTATTTCTGATAGAAATTATGAACTTTTTTGCAGAATATTTCCTCTAAAAAACACAATAAGATACAGCATTGAAAAAAAAAGAAATATAAATCCTTGTTTTTTGATAGAACGTTGCTTCAAGCAATATGTTAATGGGATAAACACAAAGACCATTTCGGACATCTCCAACATAGCCAAAAATTGTGAATATATATGGATTGATAATTCAAGCTATGGTGCAATAGCTAAAACGTTAAAAGAGAATAATTATAAAGGTACAATCATAGTATTTTTTCATAACATTGAATATATATTCCAAAAACGTTCATTTTTCAAACGTATTTTGTATCCAATATTTAATCGCCCTATCAAAAATGCAGAAAAAGAAGCCGCACAATACGCTGATTTAATATTTATGCTTACGGAACGTGACAAAGAAGAAGTCAGAAAATGGGGATGCAATACCCCTATCGTATTACTACCATCCTCCTTAAAAGATACATACCGAAATTTTCCGGAAAAGAATGAAGGACCATCAAAGAAAGAAATCCTTTTTGTAGGATCTAATTTCTATGCAAACGCAAATGGTATCATTTGGTTTATAAATAATGTTTTACCACATGTAGATGTGCATTTGACGATAGTAGGAAGCCATATGGATGAGCTACCAATCAAGCCAAATGACAAAATAGAAATCCATGGTTTTGTAGATAATTTAGACATTTATTACGCACGAGCTGATTGTGTAATTGCCCCTATATTTGAAGGTAGTGGAATGAAGACAAAAACAACAGAAGCCCTAATGTGGGGAAAATTCATCATTGGCACGAAAGAAGCTTTTTGTGGTTTCGATATTACAGAAGAGATTGGAGTTTGCTGCGAGAGTAGCGAGGATTTTATTAAGGCAATCAAAGAAATAGAAAAACACTGTTCCAAATTCAATATAGCCTCCCGTAATCTTTTCTTGGAAAAATATTCAACCGAGAAATCCATGGAAATTGTTAAATATGCGATACAGACGCTGCATTAATTGTCATCCCACATAACACGGATTGATTTTCTTATTCACTTAATTTGAATGTATTATAAATGATGAACAAAGCAATCGTTATCGGCTGGATAAACAAAGGCAAACCTGCCGATTGTGGGGAGACAATGAAGAACCAACTGATGATACACAGGTTGGAAGAACTGGGAGTGAAGTGCAGATGCGTAGACTTCAAGAACTGGAGAAGGCATCCTTGGGTGTTTTTACAGTTGATTTGGAATTTGGTAATACATAAAAAAGACACCATCATATTCTCGACCAGTACGGTAAACGTATACCCGATGATGAAGTTGATGAAAAAAGTGAAATGGAAACAACCCACGATTCATTGGGTTATAGGCGGAACTCTCGGTGAAAAAGTCAAAAACGGCATATTTGATAAAGACATAATCGGTTATATGGACTGGACGATTGTTGAGAGTAATCTGATGGTACAGCAATTGACCGATTGTGGCGTAAAAAATGTTTTTCAACTTCCAAACTTTAAACCTATCACCTATTACCCCAACATAAAGGAACGTATAAATGAATGGAAAAAGGAAATAACACGCCCGTTACGTTTCGTATTTCTTAGTAGAATCATGAAAGAAAAAGGTTGCGATGACATTATTGAAGCTGTCCGGCGACTCAATGCTACGGGATTTAAAGACAAATACACCATTGACTTTTATGGAAAAATCGCTGAAACCTACAAGACTGACTTTTTTCAAAAACTAGACCCCTTACAAAACGTGAACTACCGAGGTTTCCTCAACCTACAAAACGAAAAAGGTTATGACAAGTTATCCCAATACGACCTGATGTTATTCCCAACCTATTGGAAAGGCGAAGGTTTCGCAGGGGTATTTATCGATGTATTTATAAGCGGTGTCCCTATGATTGTCACAGATTGGGCACACAACAAACAGTTTATGAGCGATGGAGAAACCGCTTTGTTCATTCCGGTACATAACGTTCCCGCATTATACGACAAAATGAAAAAGTGTATTGAGGGATGCTATGACATAGGAAAAATGGCTTTGAAATGCCAACAAAATGCGGAAACCTATGACGTAAATAAAGTAATAACGAAAGAACTGCTCAAAAAGCTCAATTTAGTATAAATGACGAGTGTCCCAAAACAATATATTATCCAAAAATCATAAAAACAAATATATATGATTAAGATTTCAAAAGCGGCTACAAATATTCAGCCGTCCTTGACTAGAAAATTATTCAATATGGCCAAGGAGTATGAAAATGTAATTGACTTCACTTTAGGAGACCCCGACATCCCTACTCCAACCCCAATCAAAGAAGCCGGGTGTAAAGCAATCATGGAGAACAAGACGCGTTACTCACAAAACGCCGGCCTGATTGACTTACGCCAAGCCATCGCAAATTACATATTTAAGAAAGAACAACTGACATATTCTCCTGAAAATGAAATATTGGTAAGTGTTGGTGCTATGGAAGGCCTATACCTCTCATTGTTAGCTACTATCGACTCTGGCGATGAAGTTATAATACCTGCCCCTTACTATGTGAATTATAAACAGATGGTTGAGATGTGTGGCGGTGTACCGATTATCGTGGAAGACTACGACCACATCAAAGAATTCAAATGTTCCGTGAATAAAATCAAGGAAGCGATAACCCCCAAAACGGTAGCAATCATACTCAATACGCCTTGCAACCCCACGGGCAAAGTATTCAGCCAAGAATTCATCTCCCAAATTGCAGAAGTTTCAAAAGAAAAAAATCTTATGGTGATTACCGATGAAGTATATAAAAGCTTGGTATATAATGGGAATATGCGTCCCAAAAGTATAGCATCGCTCCCTGATATGAAAGAACGGACAATTTTTATTAACAGTCTTTCTAAAGAGTTTTGTATGACAGGATGGCGTATAGGGTATGTGGCGGCCAACCGGGAAATAATCACCGCTATGACCAAATTACAAGAGAACGTAGCCGCCTGTGCTCCACTACCATCACAATACGCCGCAATAGAGGCATTGCGCACAGATGTCGACTACTCTATAGAAATGGCTACTGTCTTCAAGAACAGGAGAGACGTTTTGATGGAAACGTTGAGCCATACAAAGAAAATAAAACCTGCAACTGTCGATGCCACTTTTTACGCGATGATTGATATCAGCAAGACAGACATGAAATCAGAAGAATTCGCGTATGAATTACTCAAAAGAAAACAAGTGGCAGTGGTTCCGGGTATAGCATACGGAAAGATTTGTGATGACTTTATACGTATTGCATTTACATTAGATGAATCCAAAATACGTGAAGGCATGAATAGACTGGTTACGTTTGTTGAAGAATTAAATTAAACGAGACATGAAAAAGTGGTTCAAAACCTTATGTGAAGATGTGATAACGTTTATATCACCATACATAAAAAACGATGAAACTTGGATTAGGTTTACTTATTTCCTAAGCCATCACAGAAGTGTTAATCTCAAAGCTCCTAAAAGGTTCAACGACAAACTGCAATGGCTTTTGTTGAACTATCACGATTGGTCATACACCGATATGGTAGACAAATATAGAGTAAAACCGATCGTTGCAAAAATTATTGGGGAGAATCATATCATACCTACATACGGGGCGTGGGATAGTTTTGACAAGATTGATTTTGATTCTTTACCAGACCAGTTTGTACTCAAATGCAATCACGATTCGGGGGGCCTTGTGATATGTACAGACAAATCAAAATTAGACAAGAATGCCGCCAGAAAGAAAATCATGAAAAGCCTAAAGAAAAACTTCTATTATAGGACACGTGAATATGCTTACAAGAATGTCAAACCTGTTGTTCTTGCAGAGAAATACATGGTAGATGATACAGGATGGCAGTTAAAGGATTATAAAGTTTTCTGTTTCAATGGAGAACCAACTTACATAGAAGTGGACTATGACCGATTTGTGGGACATAAGCTCAATG